>PPYF01159113.1_pt1 | contig 13015 bp, 14 predicted proteins | sample 1559871 | NCBI WGS metagenome assembly PPYF01 (sample SAMN08240021, study PRJNA423297) | Human gut metagenome, whole genome shotgun sequencing project. | reverse complement strand
TTCAGGGCCAAAGAAATGCAGGACCCTCAGCGGAGCCTCCGCATCCAGTGTAAATCTTCCCGTTCCAGCGGGGACAAAGAGCTGGTCGGTCTTTTTCAGAGGCAGGCTGCGGCCGTTTGCGCTCAGAGTTCCTGCGCCTTCCAGCACATAGATGCCGCTGCCGCGCGGCGGGCAGTCCACCGTCAGGGTGTCGGAGACGTTTACTTCGTCCAGACGGAAGAGCGGCGTATTGCGATAGCCCACCAGCGTCGTGATGCTTCCGCCAGCCGTTTTCAGCACCGTTTCCGGTTCGATGAACCAGCGGTCGTGGATCTCCTCGCGGCTGTGCGGCTCATAGTGGAAGCATTCGAACATCTTTTCAAAGCCAAGCCCCTGATGGCACATACTGTCGGCCACGGCAAAGCCGCTGGGCGTCGTGCGCTCCACCCGGATCGTATAATCCGTCGGCTCCTGGATCTCCACGAGGAAGCAGCCCGCGCCGATGGCGTGGGGCATACCGCCCTCGATCAGGATGGTGTCGCCCGGATGCACCGGGTATTTCTGCATCCCGGCCAGCATCCCGGGAATATCCTGTGCGTGGAACAGCGCTTCCCACCGCGCGCGGGTCATGTCCGGCTGGAAGCCGTAGTAGATGCAGGGCTCTTCGCCGTTCACGGGGTGGCCGCTGAGGATGTGCCAGCACTCAGTCTTGCCGTACTGGCTCCGGAACAGCCGCAGGGCCGTCGGCCTGTCGGGATGCACCTGCAAGGTCAGGCGCTCGGCGCTGTCGATGAGCTTGGTCAGCACGCCGAGGGTGGGCTGCGCCGCGCCTTTGCCGAGATAGCCCTCCGTATCGCTTTCCAGCACCGATTTCAGGGTGACGTCGGTGCCGCGCAGGTGGCTCATGCCCTCCTCGGGGAATTGCTCCCGTCCGGCGTTGCGGGCGGCGACGGTGGAAAGTATCCACTCCTCGGGGAAATGCCCGTCCTCGCCGTTGGAGTCGCCGTGCAGGGCGTCCAGCATCCGGCCTCCCAGATAGGTGCGCCACGCCCGGGGGTTGTCCAGCAGGAAAGGAAAATCTGTTGTCGGTTTCATAAAACCCTCCATAAAAGGCACAGAGCCTGCCTTTCCAAGGCAGGAAAGACAGGCTCTGCTTTATAGATAGAAGAATCGGAGAGAGGTGGAACGCTTGATTTAAGCGCCGTACACGAGGTTCGGCAGGAAGAGCACCGCCTGCGGGAAGAATATCATGAACAGGATGACACCCACGATCGCGAGGTAGAAGAGCCAGCCTTTCTTGAAGGTCTCCTCAATGGGACACTCCATGATGTCAGACACGGCATACAGCGCGGTGCCGACAGGGGGAGTCATGACGCCGAAGGTGACGGTGGTCATCATGATCATGCCGAACACGACTTCGTTGACGCCGATGCTGCGCATGACGGGCAGCAGGATGGGGGTCAGGATCAGGGCGATAACGGTGGTCTCCATGAACATACCGCAGATCAGCAGGAAGACGACGACCAGCAGCAGCAGGATGGCGCTGTTGCTTGTGATGCCCAGCAGAGCGTTTGCAATGGTGACAGTGATGTTATCGAACACGATGCCGTAGCCGAACACGCCGGAGAACGCCAGAATGATGGTGATGACGGTGATGTCCTTCACGCTGTCGCGCAGGGTCTGCAGCAGGCTCTCCCAAGTCAGCTCGTGGTAGAACACGGTGCCGACCAGCAGGGCGTATGCGCAGGCAAAGGAGCCGGACTCGGTGGGGCTCATGATGCCGAAGCGGATCAGGACGATCAGCAGGACAGGGAACAGAATGGCCCAGATACTATCCAGCAGAGCCTTCAGGATCTCAGACAGCGGGGCCGGATGGTCATGCTCGGGCTTGTAGCCGAAGCGGCGGGCGCTCCAGGTGACGGCCAGCATCAGCAGCACGCACATCAGGATGCCGGGGACCCAGCCAGCCATGAACAGGCGGCCAATGGACACCTCGCCGACGGTGCCGTAGATGATCAGGCCCATGCTCGGCGGAATGGTGGCGACGATCAGGCCGGACAGGCCGTTGATGGCGGCAGACCAGCCGCGGTCGTAGCCCAGACGGGTCATCTCAGGTCCGAGGATGCGGCACTCCATCGAAGCATCTGCAACCGCAGAACCGGAGACGCCGCCCATCAGGGTGGACATCAGGCAGGAGACCTGACCGATGTTGCCGTACATAACCATCCAACCACATCTGATTTTACAAGAGGGTCTGTGAATATTTACGATATTGCACGGGAAGCCGGAGTCTCGATCGCCACCGTCTCCCGCGTGCTCAACCACAAAGATACCGTCCGCGCCGACACCCGCGCCAAGGTGGAAAAGGTGCTCAAACGCTGCAGCTACGCTCCCAGTGCCATTGCACAGGGCATGGTCAGCAAGAGCCTGCACACGGTGGCCGTTCTCACGGTGGACAGCCGGGATTCCCATTATGCCCGCACAGCCTACACCATCGAGCGCGGGCTTGGTGTTCCGGTGGTCGAGGAGATCTGGGAGTCGGTTTTTAAGAATCGTCCATTCTTTAAAGAATTGTCCATAGACAAATCTGTAAGCGGCCTGTAAAATACCTTGTGGATAGTCAAAGCTAACCCCGGACCACTTGAGAGGGTGATTTCTATATGAAAAAGACACGACTGACGATCATTCTATTGATGATTCTAACGCTTGTTTCTGCAATCATTACGCTTTGCATGGGAGCAGTCCGCATTCCGGTGCAAGATACACTATCGATCCTGCTTCGGCACCTGTTCGGGACAGACACAGGCACCTCGGTATCTGTGGCATTTGAACAGATCGTCTGGCAGATCCGGATGCCCCGAATTATTCTGGGCTTTCTGACAGGAAGCGGGCTGGCCCTCTGTGGCTGCGTGATGCAGGCCGTTGTCCAAAACCCAATGGCAGACCCATATATTCTTGGCGTGTCGGCAGGCGCAACGCTGGGAGCCACTGGTTCACTCTTTTTAGGGCTGGGCGTGATCTCCGGCTTTTGGGCCTTTGTAGGAGCAGGCGGTGCCTGCTTCCTCGTATTGGCCCTCTCCTCGGCGGATGGCAAGACCACCTCAGTCAAGCTGATCCTCTCCGGCATGATCGTCAATGCGCTGCTGACCGCATTTTCCAACTTTATCATTGCGGTAGCAGGCGATTCGGACGGTATGATGTCCATCAAATTCTGGACGATGGGCTCCCTGACCCGCGCCGGATGGAAAAACATCGGCCCTATCACACTGATCGTACTGGCGGCAGCAGTCTTTTTCCGGACGCAGGCCCAGACGCTGGATGGTCTGATGCTTGGTGAGGAAGCAGCTTCCACCATCGGCATCAACACCTTCCGGTGTCGGTTGGTTTACCTGCTGGTGCTCTCGGTGCTGACCGGTGCACTTGTATCGGTCTGCGGCACGATTGGCTTTGTAGGGCTTATTATCCCGCATGTTTCCCGCGCCATTGCAGGCACAGCACACCGGAAACTACTGCCCATTGCGGCGTTATCCGGCGGACTGTTCATGCTCTGGGTGGATGCCATCGCCCGCAGTCTGATTCCCAACACCGAGCTGCCTGTGGGCATTTTCACTGCCTTGGTGGGTGCGCCCTTCTTCGTCTATGTGATGGTGCGTAAAAAGTATGGATTTGGAGGCAATTGAATGAAACTGGATGCGAAAAACGTCAGCGTTTCGATTGCCGGAAAACCCATCGTTCGGAATCTCTCCATTGAGGTGCCGGACCGGAAATTCTCGGCCTTGCTGGGTGCCAACGGCAGCGGCAAGACCACTCTGCTCCGCTCCATCTACCGCACACAAAAGATGGACAGCGGCATCGTTCGTCTGGACGACAAGGACATCACACATTTTTCCGGCAAAAAGCTGGCGCGGAACATGGCGGTGATGGGACAATTCAACCAGATCAATTTTGACTATACCGTGCTGGACATCGCCCTGATGGGGCGGTATCCGTTCCACTCCCTGCTGGAGCAAGAACGGGAGAGGGACTACGAGATGGCTTTGGAGGCACTGGACAAGGTGGGCATGAAAAGCTACCGTGACCGGAACTTCCAGTCCCTTTCGGGCGGTGAAAAGCAGCGGGTGGTTCTGGCCCGCGCGCTGACCCAGTCGCCCAAGATCCTGATCCTCGACGAGCCGACCAATCATCTGGATATCCGTTATCGGTTAGAAATCCTTTCAATCATCAAAGATTTGCAGATCACGGTCCTGGCAGCGCTGCACGATCTGAGCCTTGCAGCACAATTCTGCGACCACCTCTATCTGATGAAACAAGGCGAAATTGTAATTTATGAAAAAGAAAACCCTGAGCGTTGCTGCCGCGGCACTGGCAGCCGTCATGCTGGCCACTGGCTGCAGTCAGACTGCATCTTCCGTGGCATCGTCCGTTGCTGCCTCCTCCGAGATCGCTTCGTCTGCTGCCGAGAGCACCGTCTCCGCCGAAGAGACCTCTTACCCCCTGACCCTGCAGATCTATGACGCTGATGGCAATGCTGTGGATATGACCTACGACCATGCACCGGAGAAGGTGCTGTCCACACAGCTGTCCATGACTGAGCTGCTCATCAAGCTGGGGCTCAAGGATAAAATCGTCGGCGTGTTCGATAATGACAATGCCCTGAAGGGTGCCATTGCTGATGAAATTGCATCTCTGAACAGCCTTGGCGATAAGAAGTCTGTTTCCAAGGAGACCATCCTTGCCACGGAGCCGGATCTGATCCTTGGCAAGGGTCCCCTGATGTTCACTGAGAGCAGCATCGGCACTGTCCAGTCCTATCAGGAGCTGGGCATTCCCGTCTATACTGAACTGGCCAGTGCTTCCATTGATCAGTCGCTGGATAACATTGTAGAGGATGTGCGGAACATCGGCGAGATCTTCAACGTGCAAGAGACCGCTAACTCTTACGCCGATGAGCTTCAGGAGCGAATCGATGCGCTGATGGACAAGGTCAGCAGCCAGAGTGGCGAACCCCTGAAGGTTCTGTTCATGGCTGGCTACGCCGATGGCACCTTCGTAGCCTTCAATTCCAAGATGAGCAGTTGTATGCTGAACGCCCTGAACGCCGAAAATGTTCTGGACAAGGGCGGCAACGGCCTGACGCTGGAGAATCTTGTCTCCATGAACCCGGATATCATCGTCTACGTCCGCGCAGACCGCTTTGGTGCCACCGATGCCGACGCTGTGGAGCAGCTGACCGCCAACGCTGTTGTACAGGAGGTTCCTGCTATTGCCAATCAGAAGGTCATTGAGATGGATTACGATGACGTGATGGATTACGGCGCACGGGTCATCGATTCTGCTGAGACCCTGTACAGCTTCATGTATAGTGCTTCTTAAAGCAAATCCTCCGGTTACGGCAGAATGCGGGTGGGCGGAAAGCCCATCCGTTTTTTGTAAATACGGCTGAAATAGCAGGCATCCCGGTATCCAACCTCGTGGGCAGCCTGCGTCACGGTGTAGTCACCGGAACGCAAAAGCTCAGTGGCTATTCGGACACGATAATTGATGAGGTAATCGATGGGCCGGATGTTTTTGTACTTATAAAAGAGATAGCTGACATGTCCAGCTTTCTCATTGACCTGCTCAGCCAGTGCGTCCAGCGTCAGCGGCTCTGCATAGTGCTCTGCGATGAAATCCAGCAGGATGCTCATGATTTGGCTTTCATTGTAAGTTTCCTCTGGCTGAAAATCTGCGAAAATCTGGGCGAAGAATTCTTCCGTCAGCTTTTCTTGCTGGTACTGGCTGCGGATGTCAGCGTCCGGGTGGAGCTTTAGGATCTGCTCCAAAATGGAAAAGGTCTGTTCCGGATTTTTGAGCTTGTGGGAGAACAGCAAAGGCCGGTCGTTTTCGTAGTACATATTGATGTAGTGGAAATCCTGCTCGCCCAAGGCCGAAATGGTCAGGGTCTTGTCGGGACATCCGTGCAGGAACAGTCCTCGCTTGGCAATGAAGGGTTCGTGCTCAAATGAGAAGATGGCCCGACCCGACGCCGGAACAATCAGCGCACTTTTCAGGGTGCGGTAGCTATTGCTCTCACCAGCGTGCAGGGTCAAGCTGCGGAAGCCGACAGACTCGATTCGGCCCTGATTGTATTCCTGAAATAAAATTTCCAGCGGATTGGGAAGCGCGGATATTTGATTCATTGGGAGCTCCTTTGTACAAAAGCGGTTAGTTGATGCTAATATAGCACAAAATGCTACCGTTTGTCTATGTGGGGAGCACCCCACACTGCGTAATAATTGAGAAAAAAGGCGGTTATGGATGGAAATTCTAAATCTCGGTTCACATCGAATTGGAGTCCGGTTCCCGGAAAAGGGACTGCGCAAAGGCAAAAATCCTGCAATCCTGTCCCGGCGCTTATAGACGAATACGCCCTTGACACGGAAAAGCTGGCGTATGGCGGCTATTCGCTGGGCGGTCTGGCTGCGGTGATGAGCCTTTGGGAAACGGAGATATTCGCGTCGGTGTTCTCTCTTTGTGGGTCATTCTGGTATCCGGGAGTTGCGGACTTTATCGAGGAACACCCGCTCCTGAACCGTTCTGCTCGGGTATATCTCCAGAACGGCACCCGAGAGGGTGAGGGCCACAACAATCGCCTGAGTGAAGCTGCTGCCTATGCTCAGCGCGTCCACACTGCATTGCGGACAGTCTGCGGAGCTAAAACCGTGTTCGATGATAATGGCCATCATGACCGGCAGAACGAACGTTTTTGTACTGTTCTTCGCTGGGTCGAGCAGATACTATAAAGCTTTGTTTGGCGTAAATTTTGGCGTATTCAAAATTGCAGGGATTTTGATTGCTGTCAAAGGCAAGCTGGTCTGCCATCTGGAAAACCCTATTCCCCTTTCAAAATCCTTGCATATAACAAAAAAAGCGGAAGCTATGTTGTTTTTCTGCAGCATGGCTTCCGTATCTTTGTATTCTGGGTTCGGTGTACCTACTACACCAATCCGCCTATTCGATTCTTACACCACACCGCTTCGCGATGCTGCTTCTTTGCTTCTGCTTCCTCGCCCGCACTGTAGTCTGCAATAATGCGTTTAATGGCACGGCTCATACCTCCACAGCACCCGTACACTTTCCGTGTGACAGGAAGTCAGGCTTGGGGGCGTTTTGCTTATAAAGGAGATTTTTCATGGCAGACAAGGACTTCAAAACGATAGACGAACAAATCGAGATTCCTCGTTCACGAGACCTTTCCATCGAAGAGGAAGCCGAAGCAAAGGATTTTCTGCTGCGGAGCAATTATTACCGTGTCAGCGGCTGGCCCACGAAGCCTACTTAAAGCACTTCATCAACGACCTGCACCTGACCATCCCTTCCGGGATGGCCTTGGTTCGGGTTCGTTATGCAGCGATCAGAAAGCTAAAAACTTGCTCCGGCTCCTTCGGGAGCCGAGCTGGAACTCCAAGTAACTATCTTATATTAAATTATCGGAGTAGATTACCACAAAAATCGAGCCGCGTCAACAAAAAGTTTTGAAAACACGTCACTTTCGGCAGCTTGCAAGAAAACACAAGGGAAACTTTGGCAAAAAGAGAGAGGGCTGGACGGTGTCAGCCCTCTTGACGGCGATTTAGATTAACGTAGTGTCCGTAAAAAATTCCACTTGACAATCCAATATTGCCTTGCTATAATTCAATTTGCAACCAGTTTGCAAATTCGAGAGAGGAGGGCAATGGAATGAACTGCACCGCAAAACAACGCCGCCGCGCTGCGTGGACGCTGCTGGTTGGTTTCCTTCTGGCCATTTTGGTTTCATTGACGTTCTGTGCGGAAGAAGTCAACCACGACTGCACTGGGGCAGACTGCGCCATCTGCGCACAGCTGAAACTTTGCAAGAATATCCTGCACGCCGGAAAAGATGGTTCAGGGCCGTTCATTCGGACACCCGCGCCGCATTTTGTGTTGGCAGCTTTGCTGTCGCTTTGCTCTCCGCTTTTGCTGATAAAAACACCGATTCGACTAAAGGTAAAACTGTCGGATTAAGAAATGCTTGTCCGTATGATTCTTGATATCAAACAAAGGAGCGCATTTCTATGAAAAAATTCAAACGTATATTCGCTGCATTTTTTTGCCTTTTACTGGCTTCTGGTATTTTGGGTGGCTGTGGGAAGGCCGGATCCTCGTCCATTTCTGCACCATCCGCATCACAGAGTGGCAGCAAGCCGCTGAAAATCGTCACGACTATTTTCCCGGAGTATGACTGGGTGCGCGAAATCCTCGGCGACAAGGCCGATAATGCCGAAGTCAGCATGCTTCTGGACAACGGCGTGGATTTGCACAGCTATCAGCCCACCGCAGATGATATTATTAAAATCTCAGACTGTGACTTGTTCATCTATGTTGGCGGCGAATCGGATGGCTGGGTGGAAGATGCCCTGAAAGAAGCCACCAACAAAAATATGAAGGTTATCAATCTGCTTGATGTGCTGAAAGATACTGTTAAGACAGAGGAAGCAATGCCCGGCATGCAGGCGGAGGAAGGACATCATCACGGATATTCCCGCTTTGCCGATAGCGATGTGCGGGATAGAAACCTGTCCGATTGGGATGGCGAGTGGCAGTCTGTTTATCCTTATCTTCAAGAGGGTATTCTGGACGAAGTGATGGAACGTAAAGCAGAAAATGGGAACAAAACGGCGGAAGAATATCGTGCCTATTACGAAACGGGTTATAAAACGGATGTTTCCAAAATTACAATCAATGCCGAAAATAACACGATGTGTTTTGTGAAAAACGGTGTTGAGGCAAAGGCTGCCTATCAATATAAGGGCTACCAGATTTATGACTATAAATCCGGCAGCAGAGGCGTACGATATTTCTTCGAGGCAACCGATGGTGATGCTGATGCGCCCAAGTATGTGCAATTCAGTGATCATGGCATTGCTCCGGGCAAAGCGGAACATTTTCACATTTATTTCGGCAACGAAGGCTTCGATGCGCTCTCTCAGGAAATGGAGCATTGGCCGACTTACTATCCGATGGATATGAGCGGTGATGAAATCAAGGAGGATATGCTGGAACACGCGGAAAAAGAATATGACGAGCATGTATGGCTGTCGCTGAAGAACGCTGAAACTCTCTGCAACGCAATCACCGATGCACTGGAAGAGATCGACCCGGCCAACAAAGATGCCTACGTTGCTAACGCTGCCTCCTATCTGGAAAAGCTGGCCGCTCTGGATGGCGAATATCAGACGGTGGTGGACAATGCCGCCCGGAAAACTGTGCTGTTCGGCGACCGTTTCCCGTTCCGCTATCTGGTGGACGATTACGGTCTGAGCTATTATGCCGCGTTTGCAGGCTGCTCTGCGGAAACGGAAGCCAGCTTTGGGACCATTTCTTTCCTTGCTGGCAAAGTGGATGAACTGAGACTGCCCTGTGTACTGACCATTGAGGGCGCACAGCACAAAGTTGCCGAAACTATCGTGCAGAATACCGCCGAAAAGAATCAGTCCATCCTGACGCTGGATTCCATGCAGTCCACCACATCCACCGATGTGGCAAACGGAACGACCTACCTTTCCGTGATGGAAAGCAATCTGGATGTGCTGAAACAGGCTCTGAACTAAAGGAAGGAACCGTCATGTCTCAGCTCATTTGTAAGAACCTTCTCGTTGGCTATGAGGGAAAGGCCATTCTGGATCCTCTGAACTTTGAGATTCACGCAGGCGGCTATCTTTGTGTAGTTGGTGAAAACGGTGCAGGAAAAAGCACCTTGATGAAAACCCTGCTCGGTTTGCAGCAGCCTATTTCCGGACAAATCGAGATGGGCGATGGCCTGCGCCGGAACGAGATCGGCTATCTGCCCCAGCAGACCATCGTGCAGAGGGATTTTCCAGCGTCGGTGCAGGAAATCGTGCTGTCTGGCTGCCAGAGCCGTTGTGGACTCCGCCCATTTTACAGTCGGGAGGAAAAGCAGCTTGCGCAGGATGCCATGCGCAAAATGCAGATCGGGTCGCTGGCAAAATGCTGTTACCGGGAGCTTTCCGGCGGTCAGCAGCAGCGCGTCTTGCTGGCGCGCGCCCTCTGCGCTACCCGGAAAATGCTGCTTCTGGACGAGCCTGTTTCCGGCCTTGACCCAAAAGTGACTACGGAAATGTACCATCTGATTGAAAAACTGAACCAGCAGGAGGGCATTACTGTCCTGATGATCTCCCACGATATTCAGGCTGCGGTTTGCTACGCAAGCCACATTCTTCATGTTGGTGAAACGGTCTTTTTCGGCACACGGGAAGCGTATCTGCAAAGCCCGCAGGGGCAGCTGTTTGCGGCTGGGAAAGGCGGTGCAAAATGAACCTATTGGAAAAGCTGGCTTTTTACTGGAACTATCCCTTTGTCCGCTATGCGCTCATCGTGGGCGTTCTGATTGCCCTGTGTTCTTCGCTGTTGGGCGTGACGCTGGTGCTGAAACGGTTCTCCTTTATCGGAGATGGCCTTTCTCATGTGGCGTTCGGCGGCATGGCCGTTGCGACCGTGCTGGGAATGTCCGACCATATGCCGCTGACGCTGGCCGTGACTGTGGCCTGCGCAGTCCTGTTGCTGCATACCGGACAAAACACCCAGATCAAAGGTGACGCCGCCATTGCTATGGTGTCCGTTGGCGCGCTTGCAATGGGCTATCTGCTGATGAATCTGTTCTCGACCTCGGCGAATCTGTCTGGCGATGTGTGCAGCTCCTTGTTCGGCTCTACCTCGATTCTGACCTTGACAAAATCGGAAGTATGGCTCTGCATAGGGCTTTCCATCATCGTGGTCGCAGTGTTTATGCTGTTCTACAACAAGATATTTGCAGTCACCTTTGACGAAGACTTTGCACAGGCCGTTGGAACCAATGCAAACGGATACAATCTGCTGATTGCCATTGTCATTGCCGTCATCATTGTGCTGGCAATGAACCTTGTCGGCTCTCTGCTGATTTCTGCACTGGTGATTTTTCCGGCTCTTTCGGCGATGCGCCTGTGCAAGAATTTCCGCGCTGTCACCATCTGCTCGGCGGTATTGTCCGTGAGCTGTGCCTTTGTGGGCATCGTGGCTTCGGTTCTGGCCGGAACGCCGGTCGGCTCGACCATTGTAGCGGTTGACATGGTGGCTTTTGGCTTGTGCTGTCTGGCCGGAAAACTGCTGGGGAGGGCATCATGAAACAACTTTTGAAAGGAGTTCTGCTGCTCTGTGCCGCCGCTGCATTGACTGCCTGCGGCGCAAAGTCCGAAGCTGCATCTTCCGTGGTGACGGTTTTGCCGGAGCCTGCATCTTCTAGTGCTGTTACTGCACCTGCCCCGGAACATCCCGTGCAGCTCCCGGAAAGCAGCACTGCTGGCGCAAGCGATATTCACGCCGGTATGGATGCAGACCTCGATCTGACCCAGCTTAGCAGTACAGTCGTATACGCCGAGGTGTATAATATGCTTTTTACCCCGGAGAACTACACCGATAAAATTGTTCGTATGACGGGCGAATATCAGGAGTATACAGATGAACAGACTGGTGAACTGTATCATTCCTGCGTCATCTACGATGCGTTTGCCTGCTGCCAGCAGGGAGTGGAGTTCGTGCTGACTGATGGCGATTACCCGGAAGAAGGCACAACCATTACCGTGGTGGGACGGTATGAAACTTATACTACACCCTATTATGATTATTTTCATCTGGTGGATGGAGTAAGGGAAAAGTAAATCAAACAAAACGAATCCCGGCAGGTGCCTACCTTGTAGAACACCTGCCGGGATTTGTTGTTATGCTGGACTTCATCTTCCAGCCCGCCATGGTCACAGCCTAGTGACAGATAATATTCCACCTCCCCTTTCAGCACCATCTGCGCATCCTCCAGCGGCTTATTGTACAGCAGCCAGTCCAGTTCTGCCCGCTGTGCCGGGGTGTTGCCGTACTCGCCTTCGATGGCGATGCAGTCGATGGCAAGGGGAGTGCCACCCTCGAACCGGGCTTCCACCCGGTTGGTGTCCATGTTGCAGCGGCAGGAAAGCAGTTTGTTCATATTGCTCTGCACAAAATCCTGCATCGTTTGGCGTAAAATTGGCGTATGGCGTAGTTTTCGCCGGAAATCCATCAAAAGAAAAAGCCTGAAACTTCTCGGTACATCAAGAAGTTTCAGGCTTTGTTTCGCTTAAATTGGAAATTTACTGCTCGATCAGCTTCATCGTGGGGACAGGTCAAGGAAGGCTCACAAATGGCTTTATTTCCCTTTATAAGCCTATCCATGCGGCTTCCTTTTTCCCGTTCCCGTACGTCACCCTACGCAACTCTCCACAACTTACCGGCAATTTGGTGTAAAAGTGGTGTAGTAGTTGGTGTAGTGGATTTCAGACCGAAATGCCCAATTTGCCGTTCAGATTTGCAAAGGAATGGGCTTTGGCTTCCTTGGTGGCTTCCGCGTAAATCTCCATCGTGGTGCTGATGTCCTTGTGACCCATGATGTCCTGAATGATCTTCAGGTTGGTCTCATTTTCGCACAGCCGGGTGCAGAACGTGTGCCGGAGATTATGGCAGGAGAAAGGCGGCAGCAGCTGCGGTTCCCGCTTTTCCTTTTCGGCCTTTTCCAGCTCGGCTTCGTTGTAGGCCACACTGATGCGCTTGATGGCGCGGTTGACCGTCTGCGGATTCTGCGGCTGGCCGAAGCGGTTCAGGAATACGAAGTCCGAGATTCCGTCGATTTCGTATTCGCATACCAGTTCCAGCTCCTGCTGGTTGGTGCGTTCCTGCTCCAGCGCTTTCCGCACTTCGGGCAAGATTGGAATTGCCCGCTTACCGGCGGCAGTCTTGGGGGTGGACATGGTGAAATAGCAGCCACCGACCTCGTGGTCATGGTACACCAGATTGTGCTGGATGGTGATAAACCCACTCTCGAAGTCGATGTCACCCCAGCACAGGCCAACCGTTTCCGAGATGCGGCATCCGGTACCCAGCATGAAGGTGAACATCGGGAGCCAGTGCTGGAACTTCGGCGTTTTCTTGATGAAATTCAGAAACGCCTGCTGCT
>PPYF01438182.1_pt1 | contig 13016 bp, 9 predicted proteins | sample 1559871 | NCBI WGS metagenome assembly PPYF01 (sample SAMN08240021, study PRJNA423297) | Human gut metagenome, whole genome shotgun sequencing project. | reverse complement strand
ATGCATACTCAGTGTTTGGACCCATGCCTCCTTTTCCGATGATCACTTTCACACCGGTCTGTTCCACAAATTCTTTTTCGAATTTCTCCATACGCATACTGGTTGTGGGACCAACGGATACCATTTCAAACTTCCTATTAACAACATGAATCCCATTGCCAAACTCAGTATTCTTTGTTTTCTCAACATTCCTTATCCACCTTTACTCTGCCTGTTCTTTCAAAAAGTGTAAAAATGTTTCCACTCCACCTCCAATCCTTTTTACACCTTCTGGTCTCTCTCCAGCCACTTCAGACACATCAAAAAAATCTCCCTGAATACTCTTTTTAGTTCGCATAAAGCTGTCACTTCCAAAAATTCCTTTTTCAATCCCTACATATTCATCTCCTAAATATACACACTCTCTCGGAGAAAGGGTTGTTTCCAAGCAAATTTTTTCTAAAATGCAATCCACATTATCACTTTTACTTGTATTTCCTATTTCAAGATATTTTGCATCACAAGTTGTCTTTACTTTAACACCATATTGACACCCTGTTTTTTCTGCTAATTCAATTAATTCCTTTAACCCTCCTGTCATTCCATGTATTTGCAACAAGTTTCGTAATCGTTTCACTTCGCTTTCCTGCATAAACAAACTTTGATCTCTAAAATTATTTACCATTAAGTCAACTTTGCAATAATTGGGTCTGCTAAATATAATGTCTGTATCAAAATCATATCGTCTCTTTAATTCTTGATGAACTTCAAAACAAACTTTATGAATTTTTAAAAGCTCTTCTTTCGATGGCACCATATTCTTAAAAATATGTGGTTTTCCATTTATAAACTCATAATTATAGGCCCCTCTTCCAAGTCCTAAATATAAATTACTTAATTCTTTTTCTGTAAAATATGATTCAATTTTTCCATCTGCTATATTTTCTATCGTAGTTCCACTGACTATCACTAGTTTTATCCCCTTTTTTAAAAGAGGACGCATAGCATTTACCGCCCGATCTACAGGTGCTGTCCTAGATAAAACTGCAGTTCCATCCCAATCAAAAAAAATAGCATTATATTTTTTGAACATATGTTTCTCCTCTTTTCGTTATTTCAATCTCTTTCTCTTTCACATAAAACACAATATTTTCACCTTCTAAAAGAGTAAATCGAGCTTCATTTTTCGATATTTTTACTTTCAGAAGCGCTTTTCTATATAAGATACGAAATGTATACTCATCCCACTCTTCTGGAATAGTTGGCTTAAACTCAAGCCGTGTATTCTGGCATCTCATTCCTGCAAAACCATTTACAATTGCTTGCCATGTTCCTGCCATATTTGCTGCATGAATCCCCGCATAAAAATTATTATGATAATCATCCAAATCCATTCTTGCTGATTGCGAAAAATAATCATATGCTTCTTCTAAATATCCTATTCCGCTCGCTACAATTCCAAAAATACAGGTAGATAAAGAAGAATGATGCAATGTTACCTTCTGATAAAAATCGTAATTTCTTCTAATTTCTTCCTCACTAAATAAATTACTGTGAAGATACATTCCCAAAATTGCATCTGCCTGCTTTGACATCCGATGTCTCATAATAAACAGTGGATGATAATTCTCATATAACCATGCTCTTTTTTCTGGTGGAATTTTAGATTCATCCCACGGTTTTCTCATCATAAATCCATCGTCCATTGGATAAATTTTGAGTATTTCGTCATATGGAAAATACATATTTTCAATAATCTTTTCCCATTGCTCTGCTTCTACTTCTAAAAACTTTAATCTTTCTTTTAATTTTTCCCATGTCTGGAGTCTGTTCTTCTTCAGATAATTTATTGCCTGCAGTGCATCCCGCAAATTTTCACGTGCCATCAAATTTGTATAAAAATTATTATCCACAAGCACGTTATATTCATCTGGCCCTGTTACATCACAAATACAATATTTTCCATTTTTGCACTCCGAGAAACTTCCGACATCCGCCCATACTCTTGCTGTTTCGATTAAAATTTCTGCTCCTTTTTCTACTAAATACTCAATATCTCCTGTCACTTGCAAATACAAAGACAATGCATAAGCAATATCTGCATTGATATGATACTGTGCCGTTCCAAGTGGATAATAAGTAGATGCCTCTTGTCCATTAATTGTACGCCATGGAAATAATGCACCTTTATCATGCCCTAAGACTCTCGCTCTATCTCTTGCCTGATCTAATGTATAATACCGATAATCCAAAAGTGTTTTCGCAACCTCAGGTTCTGTATATATCAACACTGGTAATACATACATTTCTGTGTCCCAAAAATAATGTCCTTCATATCCTTCACCCGAAAGTCCCTTTGCTCCCATTCCTGTTTTTCCATCTCTCCCAGCTGATTGAAAAATATGAAACATATTAAAATGAATTCCTTGCTGCAAAAATTCATTCCCTTTAATCGAAATATCTGCAGTTTTCCAGAAATTTTCCATATATTTTTTTTGCTTTTCTTCTAAAACAGCATATCCCTCTCTCTCTGCATGCCTTAATTCATCAGCTATGAAGCGTTCCAGTTGTTCTTTTGGCATATCTAATTCTGTCGAATAGCAAATCATCTTTTCTAAGCTAATTTTTTCCCCCATATTTCCATATACACAAATCTCCAGCTCTGCATCCAATTTATTTACTCTTTGTCTGAACGCTTCCGATTTTGTCATTCCGTTCGTATGAATTTTATGTATACTTCCACATGCAACTGTTAATTTGCTCCCCAGCGTTTCTCCCTCATAATACAGCTTCCTCTCTTCTGCATACAATTTTTGGGGTTCTAACCTTCTTCCAAATGGACCATAATCCACAATTGGATTCGTTTTTCGTGTATGGTTTTCTACATCCGCCTGCAGTTTCGATACTATTCTAACTTCACCTGTATAATTCAAAGGCTTAACTTCATATAAAATTGCCATAATATTTTTTCTTGCAAAAGATACCAGTCTACAAATTCTAATTTCTGTTTCTTTTCCTTTGGGAGATTTCCAAATAAGTTTCCTCTCCAAAACTCCTTCTTTCATGTGAAGTGTTCTTTTATACTCCCGAACTTTACCGGTTTCCATACTAAACATCTCGCCATCCAATAACACTTTCGTTTCCTTTAAATTCGGAAGATTTAAAATGGACTGACTTCGTAACGGTGATCCAAAATTTGCTTCTCCATAACGGATATGTTCACTTTCGTAAAATCCATTTACAAAATTTCCTTCCAATCCTGTATCAATATCAAATGGATAAGCTTCTTCAAATGTTCCTCTGGTTCCTATATATCCATTAGATAAAGAAAATGTTGTTTCATTTCTATAATTATATTCTTTTTTAAATTCTAATTCTGTAATATCCCATGCTTCGACAGGATAAATAGGCTTTTTATCTATATTCATATTATTCTATCCTTTCACCGCTCCTGCTGTTAAACTTTCCATGACCTGTCTCTGTAAGATAATAAATACTAGGATGGTTGGAAGTACCGTCATAACTACTGCTGCAAATAATGCCGAATAATTATTAGCAAAAGTTCCCATATAATAATTTAACGCAATCGGAACCGTTCTGGCAGAGTCTCCACTTGTAAGCATCAATGCAAAGTAAAATTCATTCCATGTATTAATAAACTGTAACAAAGCAATAGTCACAAGCCCCGGTTTTGCCAATGGCAAAATGATATGTAAAAAGGTTTGCAAAAAACTTGCGCCATCAATATATGCGGATTCTTCCAACGCCGTGGAAATGGTCTTATAATAACTCGTCATTACAAAAAATGACATCGGAATCCCCATCGCTGAATATACGATAATCAAGCCTATTTTTGTATCAAAAATACCCAGCTTCTGAAAAATTGCAAACAACGGCTGTGAAATTGCCTGAGCTGGAAGCATTAAAGATGCTGAAATCAGTAATACAACCATTGTTTTTAATTTAAAGTCAAATCTTGAAACAATATACGCACACATTGCCACTAATGCAACTGTTACAAGAACACTGCTTCCAACAATAATTACACTATTCAAAAAATACTTTCCAATCGGAGCAAACTTAAATGCCGCCACATAATTATCTAAACTAAAATGAGACGGCCAGGACAATGCAGAAGAATTAATTTCAGCATATGTTTTAAAAGAACTTATAAATGCCCAAAAAATTGGTCCGACTGAAATTCCAATTATAAAAATCATAAAAATATATTTTAATACTTTTGATATTCCGACTATTGCTTTTGGTGTTTCCTTCATAATTTATATCTCCTTTTCTTCCTTTTTACCTGCAAATAATCTCTGAATTAAAATTACCAGAACCAATCCTATTACTATCTGAATAACTCCTACAGCATTTGCCTTACCATAATTATTTTCAAGAGTTGCTGCCTTATACAGATAAATCGGAAGATTTAACGTTGTGTTTCCTGGCCCCCCTTTTGTTGTCATATAAATAATATCAAACTGAGATACCATAGCTACAGATGCCAATACAACGCATGTACCAAATATATTTTTCATTAATGGTAACGTAATATACTGATCTAACTGCCACGGCTTTGCACCATCAACACGTGCTGCTTCATAAATCTCTTTATCAATTGCGCCCATTTCTGCTAGAAAAATAATGGTATTAAATCCCGAATATAGCAACCACGTAAGTGTAACTGTCCAAAATGCATATTTTGAATTTCCAAACAAATTAGGAACCTGTGATACTTCTACTCCTATTCCCTCCAAAAAAGGTTTTACAACTCCAAACGTAGGATTTAAAAGCAATGTAAACATAACCCCCGTAGCCGCAGTAGGAATAATATTCGGTATCATGTATGCTGTACGAACAACCTTCCAGCCTTTTGGTTTTCTTCGTAGAACTAATGCCATAATTAATCCCAACGAAACATGAAATGTTGCCTGTAATACTACCCATATCAATGTATTTTTTATCGATACTAGAAAATCTTTATCTCCAAAAATAGTTAAAAAATTTTTAATCCCCGTAAATTTCGGTCCTGAAAACGTAGTATAATCACACAATGATGTATATGCTACTGTAATAATCGGTGCCGCATAAACAATCGCAAACAAAATCATACACGGCATAGTAAAAAGTATAATCCATAATCCTTTATTTTTTGTTCTCATATTTCCTCCAAAAAAATGGATTTGCAGGAATCCTATTCTGCAAATCCATTCTCGTCCTCTATTCTTGGTTTTTTGCTGCCGATTCACTTAATTTCTTACAAAATTCTTTTGGTGTAATATTACCATATGCAAGTTCTGGTAATTCCGTAGAAAAAGTATCTATTGTATTTTGATACCAGTATGCCTGATTTTGTCCATAAGTTACTTCTGCTTTATTTTGAAGCTCTAATACCTGCGCCATCAAAGGATTGCTCTTTGTCAATTCTTCTGGAATTTCTAAATTATTAGATACCGGCTGAAGTCCTGTCATTTCTAAAGCTTTTATCTGATTTTCTGGTTTAGTCTCAAATTTCAAAAATGCCACCGCAGCCTCTATTTTTTCTTTTTCCGTCGCTCCTACCATATCCCCAGGTGTCGGAACCATTTCCATTCCATTTCCAGGCATTAACATAATTCCAACTTTATCATAAAATCCCTCCGGCGCCTTTTCTGTTTCCAGAAAATCCGGAATCATCCATGGTCCATTCGGAAACATTGCAACTTCTCCATTAAAGAAGTGCGTTGCCATAGGATCATATTTTCCACCAATTGCATCTGCTGTTGTGTATTCTTGGAACATCTTTTGAACCATTTCCGCTGCTTCTTCCACTTCTGGTATATTAAAGTCTGTCGGATACATTGTGTTCATCCATTCATTTCCACTTTCTCCATTTGTTCCAATTAATGCGCTCATCCATAAATTTGTAAGCCATCCCGAATCCGCAGTATCCATTCCCAATGGTGTGATTCCTGATGCTTTTAATTTATCACACGCTTCAAAAAATTCATCCCAGGTAGCATACGCTACATCAGGTGCCTGTATTCCAGCTTCTTCAAATAATTCTTTATTGTAGTAAATATACGAAATTTCTTTTGAAACGGGAACACCATACATTTTACCATCTACTGTATTGAATTCCAGAGATGTTTCATCAAACAACGCTTTCCATTCTGGATCTTTTTCAAAATACGGAGTTAAATCTGCTACTTTACCAGATTTTGCTGCCAATTCTGTAATATTATTTCCACCATTAAATACAATATCTGGAAGATCTCCACTTGAGATTAACAGCTTGATTTTTTGATTATATGCATCTGTTGTCGGAATTTCCTCAAAATTAAATTCCACATTTTTTCCTTCTTCTGTTTTTTGAAACTCTTCAAATAAGTACTCATAATAATCCGCTGCATAATCTGTTCCTACATGGTAGTTGATTACATCTAAGACAACTTTATCTCCGTTGTCTTTCTTTGTGTCTTCAGATTTTCCACTTCCACCTCCGCAAGCAGTAAGCCCAAATACTAACGATCCAGCTATAACCGATATTAGCAAGCTTTTCACAACTTTCTTTTTCATAAATTTTCCCCTTTCATTTTTGTTAAATATATTATATTTCAATCTTTTGGTATTTTTAATACAAATCCTTGTTGACTTTTTATAATTTCTTACTTCTGTTTCATTATTACGTTTTTTATTTCTGCTTTTTCTACTGTTTATATGATTTTTTTGCTATATTTTTGTAAATTTCGAACAACTCACACTTCCTTTCCTCAAAATATGGTATAATGTAAACATCTTTTGCTATATCAGGGGGAATATTTATGCGTCAGAGAATCTCTTCTTTACGTTTTTTTATAACAAGTACAATTGTTCTCATTGTTTCTGTTGTGTTACTGTGCTCAACCCTACTATATTATTTTCGTACTTCTACACTTTTGAAGGAAAATTATCAACGTTCTTTTACTAACCAGTTAAATCAAGCTGCACAGCAGTTTACAGAACAATTTGATACCATTGAATCCATCATCCCTCTATTTTTATCAAATTCATTTATTATAAATACTTTGAACAAAGAATTTTCCTCAGAAGATAAAGTTTCTATGGAAAAACAAATGTCTCAGATTTATTATAGTACATCCTTATCTGACAAAAATTTTACTAATTTTATTAGCATTGTTTCAGCAGACAATTCTGTTTTTAAAATACATACTGCTGATTTTCTTTCTTCCTCAAATACCGAACAAGCTGTAATCGATACAATTGATCATACGGAGACCAAACTCATATGTTTTACCTTGCCTTCTGATCAGGATTCTTTTTATATGATTAGAAATCTCTTTAGTGTAAATAATGGAAAATATATTGGTACTTTTATTATTAATATAAATAAAACAAAATGGATGAACTATTGTATAAAAGGAATAGACCCAACTTGGTCAATATTTCTTTTTAATTCTGACATGAATGTTCTTTCTAATCCTGATTCAAATACTGAATGTCATGAATTACAAGAAATGAAAATTTTTGATAAGGAAGGGGCTGTCAATTTTCAGGAGATCTCATTAAATCAAAAGCCTTACTTCATTGTAGCAAGAACACTTTCTTTAGTGAATCTTACTCTTGCAGTCTGTGCTCCTAAGAATATTTTGTATAAAGATTTGAATACTACCTTACATTCTTATCTTCTATTTCTATTTTTGATTTTAATTGCCGCTATGTTTATTTCGCTCATAATGAGCCGGACGATAACGCTGCCTGTTCAAAAAATGGTATTTCATATCAATCAGATTGCCAGCGGAAAACAGACAACTCTTCCGCCTATGAGAATGTATCAGGAATTTGATGTCTGGACAAATGCATTCAATGAAATGCTGAAAAAACTAGATATTTCATATAATGACAATTTCCAGAAACAACTATTGTTAAAAAATGCAGAAATTCGTTCTTTACGTGCTCAAATGAATCCGCATTTCTTATTTAACATACTTAATACAATTGCCTGGAAAGCAGAAATGTGTGACAATGAAGAAATTTATCAAATGGTTATTTCATTAGGTGAACTTTTAAAGATGAACACCTTGTTCAAAGATCAAGATTTCATCACATTAGAGCAAGAGATGAAATATGTAAAATTCTATATCTATTTGCAACAAATGCGATTTGAAGATAAAATTTCCTGCTCTATTCAAATACCAGAACATTTGCTTACCTGCAAAATTCCATGCTTTTGTATACAACCATTGGTAGAAAATGCAATTGTTCATGGTTTAGAACCCAAAAAAGGAAAAGGAAAATTGTCCATACAGATTATAGAGACAGACAAAATAATAGAAATCTCCATTATTGATAACGGGGTTGGCTTTTCTAATAACTGTGAACCTTCAGAAACTAAACTAAACCATACTCACATCGGTCTTCGAAATCTTGACAGAAGATTAGAATTATTATTTGGTGAAACATCACGACTTTGTATTGACAGCATTCCAAATGAATACACAACAGTATCATTTAAAATTCCTAAAAAGGAGGTAGAACCCTATGACATTTAAACTTTTAATTGTTGATGATGAAACGACTGTTCGCAAAGGACTTACTAATTTTATGAATTGGAGCTCTATCGAATGTGAAGTAATCGGAAATGCCAGTGATGGTGGAGAAGCAATTGAATTCCTCAAAAAAAATCCTGTCGATATCGTAATTACTGATATCAAAATGCCCGATACTGATGGTCTGGAAGTTGCTCGTTATGTTTATAAAAATTGCCCGGATACAAGAGTCATTATTCTAACAGGATATGCTGAATTTGAATATGCTCAAACTGCTATTTCATATAATGTTTCTTCTTTTATCATCAAACCTATGAATAAGAAAGAATTATTAGAATCTGTTCAATCAATTCAAAAACAACTTATTACTTCCAAAAAACGTTCTTCTATTGAAAAAGAGGAATATGCCTTTTTAAAAGAACAGCTTCTTCAAGATATGACACGACTTCCTTATAGCTCTTCTTTTGAGAAGCGCATGAAGGATCTGGATTTACATTTACAAAATTACTATATTGTCTGTTTCCAATTATCCTCTGATAAGAAAGATATTTCCTTGCTTAAAGAAATTATCATTACAGAAAAGAAAAATGCATATTGCTATCGATATGATGATCTGATTATTACAATTTATTTTTTAGAAACTGTAACAGATTCTGTACCTAAATATATTTTATCAAACTGTCACGAAATCATTGACATTGCTTATACTCTCGATTCGTACGTAATTACAGCCGGAATCAGCAGATGTCATACTACCCCATCATCATTCGGTCTCGCTGTTTCAGAGGCAATCTGTTCTCTACGCTCTCTGTTCTATTCTGAAGACAGCATTGCCTTATGTGAAGCTTCTATGACTACTTCCGAATGTGATCTTACTGCTGAAAACTCTTTGGATTTATTCCAATTTGAAGGTTCTTTACATAACTGGGCCTTTGACGATACGGAAAATATGATAAATAAGATTTTTCTAAAATTCAAAAACAACTTTGTTGACTCATGGGATGCCAAAAACATTTGCTCGCAAATTTATTACATTTGTTCACGAACCTTAATTCAAAAAGGCGGAATAGCACTATCTTCAAAACATCTGGCTTGTATATCACGTGCTACTAACATTTTTTCACTGGAAAATGCAATAACAGCTCTTGTAAAAGATACAAAAGAGCTTCTTCTACAATCCGTCGGCGCCCACAGTCAGCTTACTGAAAACACACTAAATTATATATATAGCCATCTATCTGATTCACTCTCTCTTGAGATTATCGCAGCTGCATTGCACGTATCACCTTCTCATTTGAGCAGAACTTTTAAAAAAGAATGCGGAGATTCATTAAGTGAATATATTAACAAAACTCGTGTTGAAAAAGCCAAAGAGTATTTAGCTAATTCAGATACTTTAATCTATGAAGTTGCAGAGCAAACGGGTTATAATGATGTAGCTTATTTCTCCGCGATTTTCAAAAAATACACGGGAAAGAGTCCTAAAGACTATCGAGCTTTTCAACATAAAAGCATACTATAATGACTAAAATCTTGTATAGATAAAACTCAGATTTTTCTCTTCTTTCCTCAAAAACAGCCTGTCCCTGCATACACATTCTTCTCAATATGTACACAAGACAGGCTGTCCTCTTATTTCATTTTTTTATTTCACCTTAAAAATTCATAGAAATATATTTACAAGCTGCCAACGCCGCCACACTTCCGTCTGCCGCCGCTGTTGTCAGCTGGCGCACTTCTTTGGTCCGGCAGTCCCCGGCTGCAAAGATTCCCGGATGAGATGTCATACAGTCCTCAGATGCCAGAATAAATCCATTTTCATCCAGGCGTACCAGACCGTCAAAGATTTCATTCTGCGGAATCTGTCCGATCGCCACAAATACTCCCGATACCGGAATGTGGAAATCCTGCCCGGTCTTTTTATTACGCAGGAACAATCTTTCTACCATGAATTTTCCTTCAATATCTTTGACAATGGAATCCAAAACAAATTCTACATTGTCTTTTTCTTTCAATACGTCTACCAGATTACTCTCTCCACGGAATTCGTCCCGGCGATGTACAACGTAAACTTTATTGCAGTAGTTGGAAAGAAACTCTGCATCCTGCAGAGCCGTATTTCCTCCACCGATCACCGCTACATCTTTCCCGCGGAAAAATGCACCGTCACAGGTTGCACAGTAAGAAACTCCGGATCCTGCCAGTGCTTCCTCCTGTGGGATCCCCAGATGTCTGTGAGATACTCCTGTTGCAATCACGACTGTTTTACATGGATATTCTTTCTGGTCTGTCACGATGATTTTGATCCCGTCTTCCTCACGTACTTCTTTTACACGCTCGGAAGCAGTCTCTGCTCCCAGCTTCATCGCCTGATTCAGCAGATTCATGGAATACTGACTTCCGCTGATACTCTCCAATCCCGGATAATTCTCTACTTTCGGTGAATTTACAATCTGTCCTCCAAAATTCAGTCCTTCGATCACCAGAGTCCGTTTTCCTGCACGCTGTCCATAGATAGCTGCTGTCAGACCTGCTGTCCCCCCTCCGATAATTCCAATATCATACATATCGAGTTCCTCCGTTTTCTATTTTTCTATCGTTTTTCTGCAAATGCCCGGATATTGGACGCATTTGCAAGTTTCTGTACACCTTCTTCTTTGATCACGATCAGTGTCGGCGCCTGCATGACGCCATATTTTCTAACCAGCTCTTCATTCTCTCCCGCATCAACTACTTCATAAGAAATATTCGCTTTTTCCAGGGAATCTTTTGCAAGCTTACAGTTCGGACAGGTCTTCGTTGTAAAAAGAAGTACTTTTCCTTCTTCTGTATTCACCTCTTCGAAAATACGCTGTTCTTCTTCCTGTTCTGTCTCCCTGAAAGTCTCCTGCTTCACATGAGAGTGTTCTACATCATACACTTTTCGCTCTTTAAATTCCTGTAGTTTCCCGTCATTCCAGTTTTTAACCGGACGATAATATCCTGTAATCCTGCTGTATACTTCTGTCTCCTCTCCGCAGATCGGGCAGGTATACTGCTCTCCGGACAGATATCCGTGATTCTTACAGATCGAATACGTCGGTGACATTGTATAATACGGCAGCTTATAATTCTCTGCGATTTTTCTGACCAGAGCTGCCGCTGACTTCCAGTCCGGAAGTTTTTCTCCCAGGAATGTATGGAATACCGTTCCTGATGTATACAGTGTCTGCAGCTCATCCTGAATATCCAGTGCGGCAAACACATCCTCCGTATAGCCAACCGGCAGATGAGAGCTGTTTGTATAATATGGTGTTCCGCAGTCCTCTGCTGCTGTGATGATATCCGGGAACTGCTCCACATCATGTTTTGCCAGGCGGTATGTGGTAGATTCTGCCGGAGTTGCCTCCAGGTTATACAGATCACCATATTCTTCCTGATAGTCGGACAGCCGCTCTCTCATGTGATTCAGAACATCTTTTGTAAACTTCTGCGTTTCCGGATGTGTCAGATCTTTACGGATCCATTTTGCATTCAGTCCTGCCTCATTCATTCCGATGAGCCCGATCGTGGAGAAATGGTTATCAAAACTTCCCAGGTATCTCTTTGTATACGGATACAGACCTTCATCCAGAAGCTTGGAAATCACCACTCGTTTGATATGAAGTGATCTTGCGGCAATGTCCATCATTTTATCAAGTCTCTCGTAAAATTCTTCCTCATTTTCCGATAAATATGCAATTCTCGGCATATTGACCGTGATGGAATACGTCGGAATCGGATACTGGAATCCTCTTCCCTGTGCATCTCCCTCGATCATCGTCTCAATAAATGCCCGGTTGATCATATCCATCTCTTCTTTACAATCACCATATGTAAAGTCCTGTTCTTTTCCGCCCACAATCGCCGGCAGATTGGCAAGGTCATTTGGAACCGTCCAGTCCAGTGTAATATTGGAAAACGGCGCCTGTGTTCCCCATCTGGACGGAATGTTCACCCCGAAAATGAAAGATTCGATGCATTTTTTCACTTCCCGATATGTCAGATGATCTGCCTTTACAAACGGTGCGAGATAAGTGTCAAATGAAGAAAATGCCTGCGCGCCTGCCCACTCATTCTGCATGATCCCCAGAAAATTTACCATCTGATTGCACAAAACGCTCAAATGCTTCGCCGGAGCAGATGTGATCCTGCCCGTCACACCCCCCAGACCTTCCTGTATCAGCTGTTTTAAAGACCAGCCTGCACAATATCCGGTCAGCATAGAAAGATCGTGGATATGAATATCCGCATTCTTGTGTGCTTTTCCAATCTCCTCATCGTAAATTTCTGACAGCCAGTAATTGGCTGTGATCGCACCGGAATTACTCAGGATCAGACCCCCAACAGAATACGTCACGGTAGAATTCTCCTTAACGCGCCAGTCTGTCACCTTCACATAACTGTCCACGATCTCTTTGTAATCCAAAAGTGTAGAATTCAGATTTCGGATTTTTTCTCTCTGCTTGCGGTACAGGATATATCCCT
>PPYF01268679.1_pt1 | contig 13018 bp, 12 predicted proteins | sample 1559871 | NCBI WGS metagenome assembly PPYF01 (sample SAMN08240021, study PRJNA423297) | Human gut metagenome, whole genome shotgun sequencing project. | reverse complement strand
CATCAGAACATCCTGTGATTCGGGAAAACTGGGAAGAATTGACAGAAGGCGGCAATCTTATTTTCTCTGTGGAAGGGCAGGAAGCACAGGAAGATCCGGAGATTCGAGACTGTTGGGAAAACTATCGGGCGCGGAATGGTGGAGAAGATAACGGCATTTGCCTGGTTACCGGTAAAAAAGCCGAGATATCACGAATCCATAAAGCAATCAAAGGGGTACCCGGGGCACAGTCCAGCGGAGCGGCGCTGGTATCATTCAATGCACTGTCATTTGAGTCTTATGGAAAGGAACAGAGTTATAATGCGCCGGTGGGAAAATATGCGGAATTTGCATATACCACGGCACTGAATTATCTGCTGTCCCAGCGGGATTACACCTTTTCCCTGGGGGATTCCATGATCGTGTACTGGGCAGAAAGCGGTAAAGAGCAGTATCAGAAGTGTTTTCTGAATATGTTTAAACCCACGAAAGATAATCAGAAAAAACTGAAGGACATTTTCGATAGCCTGAAAGAAGGCACCAGGGTTTACTTAGAAGATGCGGAGATGGATCCGAAACAGAATTTTTACATACTGGCGCTGGCACCAAATGCAGCACGATTGTCGGTCCGTTTTTTCTATGTAAATTCGTTTGGGAAAATCATACAGAATATAGCAGACCATTATGAGCGGCTCAAGATTGTAAAACCGGCATGGGAAGAACAGGATTATCTGGGGATTCGTGACATGCTGAATGAAACCGTGAATCAGAAATCAAAAGATAAGACACCGGTTCCGAACATGGCAGCCCTTGTATTGCAGGCGATTCTGTCGGGCGGACGATATCCGGCAAGTCTGTATACCTACACACTGATCCGCATTCGGGCAGAGTGCGGTAACGTGAACTGGAAACGTGCTGCTATCATCAAAGCATTTTTGATCAAAAATTATAATTGTATGAAAGGAGAAAATCTCATGGGATTGAACGAAGACCGCAATGATATAGCCTATGTATTGGGAAGATTGTTTTCCGTATTGGAAAGCATACAAAAAGAAGCAAACCCGACAATCACTACGACAATTCATGACCGCTACTTTAATTCCGCATGTGCTACGCCGGCAGTTATTTTCCCGGTGTTGCTCAAACTGAAAAACAGCCATATGAAAAAGTTGGAACGGGATAAAGGCGGAGCGAAAGTCTATTACGAAAAAGAAGTTGGGAAAATTATGGGCAAATTTGACGATTTCCCGAAACGCTTATCCCTGGAACAGCAGGGGCAGTTTGCACTTGGCTACTATCATCAACAGCAGGAAAAATATAAAAAAGGGGAGGACAAATAAATGAGTGAAGCTATTAAAAACAGATATGAGTTCGTAGTATTATTTGATGTGGAGAACGGTAATCCCAATGGAGATCCTGATGCGGGCAATATGCCAAGAGTCGATCCAGAGAGCGGACTGGGCTTGGTAACGGATGTCTGCCTGAAACGTAAGATCCGCAATTATGTCGAGACCGTAAAAGAGGATGCTCAGGGATATAAGATTTACATCAAAGAAGATGTACCCTTAAATCGCAGTGACAGAGAAGCCTGTGCGGATATGGGAATCACCGAAACGGATGATAAAAAGGTGACAGAGGAACTTAAAAAGTTAAAGAAAAATGATCCCGGTGTAGATCTTAAATTGAAGGATTATATGTGCCGGAATTTCTATGATATCCGTACGTTTGGTGCCGTAATGACTACTTTTGTAAAAGCATCGTTGAACTGCGGTCAGGTGAGAGGACCCGTGCAGATTGGATTTGCCAGAAGTATCGATCCGATCATCAGCCAAGAAGTAACTATCACCAGAGTTGCCATCACCACAGAAAAGGACGCGGAAAACAAGAATACGGAAATGGGTAGAAAGACCATCGTTCCTTATGGACTGTACCGGGCAGAAGGCTATATTTCCGCAAATCTGGCGCGGAAAGTAACCGGATTTTCCGAAGACGATTTGGAATTGCTATGGGAAGCAATTCTTAACATGTTCGAGGTAGACCATTCTGCAGCGAGAGGCAATATGGCAGTGCGGGAACTGATTGTATTCAAGCATAGCAAAGAACTGGGAGACTGCCCGGCTTATAAATTGTTCGATGCCGTAGAAGTAAAGAGAAACGAGGGCGTGGAATATCCCAGAAAATATCAGGACTATACGGTTACCGTTCACGAGGAACAGATTCCTGATTCCGTGGAAGTAAGAAGGATGAATTAATGGAATATGCAGAAGATGATTATCTCATGATATCAGGGATCCAGCATTTCAGATTCTGCAAAAGACAGTGGGCGCTGATCCATATAGAGCAACAGTGGGCTGAAAATGAACATACGGTAATCGGTGAATTAATGCATAAGAAAGCACATGATCCATATCTTACCGAAAAAAGAAGAGACACAATCATAGCGAGAGCATTACCCGTGGCGTCCAGAGAAATGGGCGTCACGGGTGAGTGTGATGTGGTGGAATTTCACAGATGTGAGGATGGAATCCGTCTGCATGGGCACAGGGGCAATTTTTCGGTATATCCGATCGAATACAAAAAGGGAAAACCGAAGATCACAGAGGAAGACAAATTACAATTAGCTGCGCAGGCAATGTGCCTGGAAGAAATGTTTTCCACACAGATTCCGGAAGGTGCACTGTTTTACGGAGAGACAAAACGGAGGGAAATCGTGGAGATCACGGAAGAACTTCGCAGCAAAGTGCGTGAGATGTTTCAAGAAATGCATCAATATTATGAACGGCGGTATACACCGAAAGTAAAGATGGGAAAGCACTGTACTTCCTGCTCTTTAAAGGAGATTTGCATGCCAAGACTTGCAAAAACCGGTTCTGTGAAAAACTATATGGATCAGGTACTTATGGAGGAAAACGTATGAAAAAATTATTGAATACGTTATATGTTACTTCCGAAAACAGTTATCTTGCTCTGGATGGTGAAAATATTGTAATTTATGATGACAAGAAAGAATTGGGCAGAGTTCCGCTGCATAATCTTGAGGGAATTGTATCATTCGGATATCGGGGAACCAGCCCGGCACTTATGGGTGCCTGTGCAGAACGAAATATTTCTCTGTGTTACATGACTCCCCAGGGAAAATTCCTGGCACGGGTCACCGGGAAAGTGTGGGGGAACGTGATTCTGCGGGAACAACAGTATGCCAGCAGCAAAGATGAACAGGTGGGATTGGAGATTGCTCAAAATTGTATCCTTGGAAAAGTACATAATGCCAGGTGGGTTCTGGAGCGGGCAGTCAGAGATCATAGTATGCAGATTGATGCAGAGCGGGTAAAAAAGGCATCTGAAATGCTGAAAAATTCTCTGATGTTGATTCAGAATAGCACATCCAGGGACGAACTCAGGGGATATGAAGGAGAGGCAGCCAGTATTTATTTTAGCGTGTTTGACGAATTGATTCTGCAGCAGAAAAAAGATTTTACATTTCAAGGCAGGAATAAAAGACCGCCCATCGATAAAATGAATGCAATGATGTCTTTTGTGTATACATTACTGACAAATATGGAAGCATCTGCACTGGAGTGCGTAGGGTTAGATCCCTGCGTGGGATATCTGCACACAGAGCGTCCGGGTAGAGCATCGCTGGCACTGGATATGATGGAGGAACTAAGATCCGTGCTGGCGGATCGCTTTGTGCTGTCGTTGGTAAATAAGCGGATGATCACAGCTAAAAATTTTACCCAAAAAGAAAACGGCGCGGTTCTTCTGGATGATGATGGACGAAAGGTAATACTGACGGAGTGGCAGAATCGTAAAAAAGAAACCATAACGCATCCCTATTTGCAGGAAAAAGTGGAATGGGGTATGGTTCCTTATGTACAGGCAATGCTGTTGGCACGATTCCTGCGTGGCGACTTGGACGGTTATCCTGCATTCCTGTGGAAGTGAGGTGCGATATGTTAGTATTGATCACATACGATGTCAACACAGAAAATGCAGCCGGCAAAGCAAGGCTGCGAAAAGTGGCAAAGCAATGCGTCAACTATGGCAGAAGAGTTCAGAATTCCGTATTTGAGTGCATTTTGGATAATGCACAGAGCATTGCGTTGAAGGCAACACTTGAGGATATTATTGATACAGAAAAGGACAGTCTTCGATTCTACTATCTGGGCAATAAATATCAGACCAAGATTGAACATATCGGGGTAGACAGAGGAATCGCCCCGGATCAGACACTGATTTTGTAACTGATGCGAAAGCCAAGCATACATAAAATGCCTGGTGGATTCGCACCTTATAAATTATGCGATTTGTTGAAATAACATACAAAGATATTTTTAATTAAAATAATTTGTTGTTAAGATTAAATATTTTAGACAATTTTTGCTGAGAGAAAAGAGAACTTTTTGGCGAAAATTGCTGTCGCTCCCCTCGTGGGAGCGAGGATTGAAATCATCATCCTGTTGCCACTCATGAGAGGAAGGTAGTCGCTCCCCTCGTGGGAGCGAGGATTGAAATCTGATCCCGCGGTTGTTGCCGGCTTCGGAGTTGGTCGCTCCCCTCGTGGGAGCGAGGATTGAAATATTCCCGCAACTTGTGCAATAAGTAACCCTAACTCGTCGCTCCCCTCGTGGGAGCGAGGATTGAAATACCTCTCTTGACGAGGGGCAACAGCAGACAATCATGTCGCTCCCCTCGTGGGAGCGAGGATTGAAATATTTCCTCTGCGATTCCCATGTCAATCATGTTGGTCGCTCCCCTCGTGGGAGCGAGGATTGAAATTTGACATGTCTCTGAATGTTGGTCGGCTCTAATAGTCGCTCCCCTCGTGGGAGCGAGGATTGAAATTCACTTGTCCACTTTTCATCAATTTTCGCTTTGGTCGCTCCCCTCGTGGGAGCGAGGATTGAAATACCTGCAACGATGACACCTGCAACGACATCAAGAGCGTCGCTCCCCTCGTGGGAGCGAGGATTGAAATGTTTTTACTCATATTTTAAAGTACGGGCGGCAGTTGTCGCTCCCCTCGTGGGAGCGAGGATTGAAATACTTTTAACTGCGGCGCTGGCAACCTCAAACAGGTCGCTCCCCTCGTGGGAGCGAGGATTGAAATAAGCAGTGGCAAGTCTTATTGCCGGAGTTGCAAAAACGTCGCTCCCCTCGTGGGAGCGAGGATTGAAATTATAAGATTGTCTGTCTCGTATTCGATTGGTTTGGTCGCTCCCCTCGTGGGAGCGAGGATTGAAATGCCCTTTACACAAGTATATTGTTATCTGCCTTTTGTCGCTCCCCTCGTGGGAGCGAGGATTGAAATATAAGATTAACGTCTATGCACCGATCAATCTGTGTCGCTCCCCTCGTGGGAGCGAGGATTGAAATTCTTTTTCATCATCCCAAAATACCGATTGCCTTAGTCGCTCCCCTCGTGGGAGCGAGGATTGAAATAGGATTTTCGATAATCTTTTCAAGTCTGGTCTTGTCGCTCCCCTCGTGGGAGCGAGGATTGAAATTGCATTAATGTGATAATACTGTCTACGGTATATTTGTCGCTCCCCTCGTGGGAGCGAGGATTGAAATCTGCAACATCGACCGCTGCAATATGCAAATACTGGTCGCTCCCCTCGTGGGAGCGAGGATTGAAATCCGTATCTGTAAGGCAAATGCTACCGTTGCTACGTCGCTCCCCTCGTGGGAGCGAGGATTGAAATATTAGTTTATAAATGGTACAGAGATTTATATTTGTCGCTCCCCTCGTGGGAGCGAGGATTGAAATCACTGCACTGCTGGCAGTAGTGTTCCGCCTCCTTTGTCGCTCCCCTCGTGGGAGCGAGGATTGAAATTTTGTGTCTGCGGTACTAAGAGGTGCAGAAGTAAGTCGCTCCCCTCGTGGGAGCGAGGATTGAAATAATAAGGTCGATTTACCATCTGAGTTACCGCCACAGTCGCTCCCCTCGTGGGAGCGAGGATTGAAATTTCTAAGAAACATCCTGTCAATGCCATGCCTCCAGTCGCTCCCCTCGTGGGAGCGAGGATTGAAATTACTCTGACGAGACTGGATTTATTGCAGTCCATGGTCGCTCCCCTCGTGGGAGCGAGGATTGAAATAGGAACTTTGCCATAGAACAGCACACCTTTTGGTCGCTCCCCTCGTGGGAGCGAGGATTGAAATCCCGTATCTGAATGAGATATGGAACGAAGTGTTTGTCGCTCCCCTCGTGGGAGCGAGGATTGAAATTCAAGATGTACCGGAACAAACTCAATTTCTACGAGTCGCTCCCCTCGTGGGAGCGAGGATTGAAATACACAATACTGTGGATAATCGTCCGGTACTGCGGGTCGCTCCCCTCGTGGGAGCGAGGATTGAAATAGCTTTTACGCACCTTGCAATCGGATACACACCTGTCGCTCCCCTCGTGGGAGCGAGGATTGAAATAGTTTTTAAAATATCGTGCTGATAATCTAAATCGCGTCGCTCCCCTCGTGGGAGCGAGGATTGAAATTCCAAGCACTTAAAGCCTGTTTAGATATCCCTGTGTCGCTCCCCTCGTGGGAGCGAGGATTGAAATATGCGGACTTTCTACCGCTTACAACTTTCGCCGTGTCGCTCCCCTCGTGGGAGCGAGGATTGAAATAAAGTACGATTTTACAAAAGCTGGTGTTTTAGCTTGTCGCTCCCCTCGTGGGAGCGAGGATTGAAATCCATTGCACCAGCATTGCTACCCAGCGAACCCGAGTCGCTCCCCTCGTGGGAGCGAGGATTGAAATATGTTGTCGGTATTCCGGCCAAAGCTGTTTGGGGTCGCTCCCCTCGTGGGAGCGAGGATTGAAATAATCTTGTGCTTAAGCTCACATTTTTCCGCGTATAGGTCGCTCCCCTCGTGGGAGCGAGGATTGAAATATTTGCATAATGAGCAGCAATTCTCAACTCCAGCGTCGCTCCCCTCGTGGGAGCGTGGATTGAAATTGCGTATGTATCTGTAATGCCTAGTGTATAAGTTGTCGCTCCCCTCGTGGGAGCGTGGATTGAAATGTCTTCGTCAACGGGCTTCTTCTTTGCAGGCTTCGTCGCTCCCCTCGTGGGAGCGTGGATTGAAATAGCAGTGAGAGCAGATCCGGAGTATGTTTCCCGGAAGTCGCTCCCCTCGTGGGAGCGTGGATTGAAATTATATGATTTATCTGACTGTCCTGTTCGGCTGTGTCGCTCCCCTCGTGGGAGCGTGGATTGAAATCCTTTACTTGACAATAGCAACACAATTAGGGTAGTGTCGCTCCCCTCGTGGGAGCGTGGATTGAAATAATTTGCCAGTGGTGTCAACAACGGTACCTCCGCTTTGTCGCTCCCCTCGTGGGAGCGTGGATTGAAATTTTTCCGATTGCCTTTTCGCAATCTCTGATAAATGTCGCTCCCCTCGTGGGAGCGTGGATTGAAATAGTCGTTGGCTATGGGGATCGGACGGTCTTAACCTGTCGCTCCCCTCGTGGGAGCGTGGATTGAAATTATAACTATGAAAAATCAGATCAGCTTTATACAGTCGCTCCCCTCGTGGGAGCGTGGATTGAAATTATCAACTCATATAGACTGATAGCGTCTGAAACAGTCGCTCCCCTCGTGGGAGCGTGGATTGAAATTTTCACCAGCTTTTTCCGAGGTGAAGAAGTTTTGTCGCTCCCCTCGTGGGAGCGTGGATTGAAATGTAGAGAGTGAAGCATCTACCGATTACAATACTGGTCGCTCCCCTCGTGGGAGCGTGGATTGAAATCTCTTGGACAAGGGTGCAGTTGCCTTGACAAAGGTCGCTCCCCTCGTGGGAGCGTGGATTGAAATCCCATAGTACACCCCCTAATCTTTCCGCACTTGGTCGCTCCCCTCGTGGGAGCGTGGATTGAAATCGCGATACCGTAACCAACTTTTTTCGAGATATAAGTCGCTCCCCTCGTGGGAGCGTGGATTGAAATTACAAGTCCAATATCTCCTATGTGAGCTTTTTTGTCGCTCCCCTCGTGGGAGCGTGGATTGAAATATAGCTACCTTTAGCAATGTTAAACCCTAGAGCCGCGTCGCTCCCCTCGTGGGAGCGTGGATTGAAATAGGCAATATTTGGTGATGGTAGGCTGGCTGATCTTGTCGCTCCCCTCGTGGGAGCGTGGATTGAAATTTGTCAGCAGCGATATCATTTACATGTACTCCGCGTCGCTCCCCTCGTGGGAGCGTGGATTGAAATCATTTCAAACAAGACTAATTGGAGGTTTACGGTGTCGCTCCCCTCGTGGGAGCGTGGATTGAAATCCCTCCGTATGGTTTTTTCTTTATCCTACCATAGTCGCTCCCCTCGTGGGAGCGTGGATTGAAATCGTAACAGATCCGGCATCTTGTACCAGATCGGAGTCGCTCCCCTCGTGGGAGCGTGGATTGAAATTTTGACAAGATCAAGGAACTGATCGACTTTGGAGCGTCGCTCCCCTTGCGGGAGCGACGATTGAAATAGAAAAGACAATCGTATATAATGTACTATATGATTACATAGAAGGAGGACATTTAATTGAGCAAGACGGTCAGGCAAAGCAATTGGGCAACGGAAACGCTTATGGAAGCCCCATTTTGGAGAAACGGAATGACACCGGAAGAATACGAGACGGAAAACAGATATTTGAGTAAAAATTTCTATAAGCAAAAAGATGGAAACTATATGCCACTTTGGATGCAAGAAGAGAACATGAAAGAATAATTAGTTCTTTGGATTTTTTTATTTACAGACAAGAAATGCTTTATATTGAAAGCAAAACAGATTGTAATAATTTCTTATACTATTCTATTTTATGTCTGATATCGTATGTTGTGTTGATAACTATGATGTCTTTAGAAATTGGTTTTAACAGAATCTATTTATATTTCCTATGTAACAATTTGAATTTTTAATGTTATGTCACGTGAATTTTTGTGTAAAATTGTGTATTTTACTATTGATTTTGCGCAAAATTGTGTATAATATAAAAGGAGAAAAGAATGCATCCACGAAAGAAAACAATTAAAGAATTGGAAAAGAACGGTTTTATTTTTAGAAGACATGGAGCAAGTCATGATTTGTATTTTCAACCGAATACCAAGCAGACAATTCCTGTAAAACGTCATGATTTTAATGAAAATGATATGCGCTATATCTTCAAAGAGGCAAATATAGAAGGAGGCAAATGACATGCAATACACATATACCGCAGTTATTACTGAAAAAGATGGCACTTTCTATGCAAAGGTTCCGGATGTGGACGGGTGTATTACTACAGCACCGACTTTGGCAGAGGCGATTGCCCTTATTACAGATGCATTAAATCTTTGTCTTGTTGGTCTGGAAGATGAGGAAATTACTCCGAATGAGCCTACACCGCAGTCAGAGATTCCTCATTTACCGACAGATATTCTTACGATCATTCAGGCAGACACTATAAAATATCGTAGCATGACTGACACCAAGGCAGTTCGCAAAAATGTCTCGCTTCCGGCATGGATGTCCAAACTTGCCGATAAGCGAGGAATCAATTGCTCCAAAGTATTGCAGGAAGCACTTACCGCTAAACTTTTATAACTATAGAAAATCAGTATTTTTACCAAGGAGGTCCTCCCCATGTCCCACCCCATCCAATCCGAAGCCCATCTCACGACCTTCGAAGCCATCAGCATGATCGTCGGCAACAGCATCGGCACGGGCATCATTGCCGTTCCGTATCTTGCCACGAAGAACAGTATGCTGGATGTCGTGTGGATGGTATTGATTGCATATTGTGTGAACGTGATCCTGCACCTGATCATTGCCGAGCTGTCTTACAATAACGGTGGCGTCCAGCTGGTAAAAAGTTTCGAAGGAGAGCTGTTCCACGGCAAAATGAAACAGATATTCAGCTGGGGTGTATTTATTGTCTACGGGCTGGCCATCATGATTGGTGTCAGCGGTAATATCAACGGTGGCGCCCAGATATTTGTGAACTGGTTCGGGATGCCCTTCGTGGCGGCGCAGATTTTGTACTATGTGATCGCCGGAGTCGTGGTGTTTATCGGCATGAAAGCCGTAGGCATCGCACAGAAGTACGCAGTCATCGTCCTGATGGGAATCGTTGCGGTGATGACGGTGGGGACTTTTCTGCATCCGCTGAATACATTGCGACGGGCAGAGTTCCACTGGAACAACCTGTTGGCGCTGTACAGCATGGTGGTATTTGCCACTTCGGCCAATCAGTCGGTGATTCAGGTGGTGAAAGGTCTGGATGGCAACGCGAAACAGATCCGCCGCTCCATTTTCATCGGTTTTGGGCTTTCCTCAGTGTTTGCCCTGATCGTAACGGGCACGGTTCTCCTGGGAACCAAGGGAGCGCTGGAAAAAGAACTGGCATACATGCAGTTGGGAGAAAGTATCGGTACCTGGGCGATGATCCTGGCAGGCGTATTTTCCCTGTTTGCTTTACTTACCACGTTCTGGAGCAATACTCTCGCCCTCCGCGATGTGGTTCATGAGCAGATCGGCAGCGGCAACCGCATCAGCTGGCTGATCGCCACAGTTCCCTGCATTCTGTTTGCCGTATTTGGCGTGAACAGCTTTATCGTTCTGACCCGGATCATGAGTGGCGTTGTGGTATTGGTGAGTATCATGCTGGTGTTGACGTACGGAAAATCCAGAAAAAATGCGGGCAGCAGTCCTATCTGCGGTGTGATCGGCACGGTGCCTTTTCAGGTGCTGATGGTGATTTCAACAGTACTTTCTGCAATAGGAGCATTGATCCCGTTGAGTTAATCCCCAAAAAGAAAAGAGATTCTTATGTATACTTCCAAAAACTTTCAGATTCGGGACGAAGAGACTTTTTCTCTTTGCATCCCGACGGACAGAGATTATAAAATATTGCAGCTGACGGATCTGCACCTTGGGTTCGGCCTTTTTTCCGGGAAAAAGGACAAACTGGCGCTGGAAGCGGTGACGGAGCTGATCCGCCGGACGGGACCGGATCTGATCGTCCTGACCGGGGATTCCGTGTTCCCGTTTTTCCCCAAAAGCGGGACGATGAATAATAGAAAACAGGCACAAAAACTGTTAGCATTTCTGGATGGTTTTCAGATCCCCTATACGTTTGTCTTCGGCAATCATGACTGTGAGATGGGGGCTGCATGCAATAAAGAGCAGCTGGCGGAGATTTTTGCAACGGGAAAATATGCTGTTTTTACCAAAGGAAGATATGAGCACAGTCCTCAGAATCCCATTACCGGCGTAGGGAATTTTGTAGTAGACCTCACAGATGATCAGGGAAAACTGTTACTTCCGCTGATTCTGCTGGATTCCAACATGTACGGCGACGGCTGGTTTTTCAGCGGTTTCGACCGGATCCATGAGGATCAGACGGACTGGTGCATGGAGAAATTGAACGAGAGAAAGGTACCGGCTATGGCATTTTTCCACATGCCGCCCGCGGAGTTCAAGGAAGCCTACGAGAAGATGAAGCTAGGCGATCACACTGTGATCTATGAACATGGCAGTATCGGAGAAAAGGATGAGTATTTCGGAATATCGAACCGACCACCTCATTTTTTTGAAAAAGCGGTGGATAACGGCTGGCTGAAATGGATTTTCTGTGGACACGATCATCTGAATACGTTGTCACTGACCTATAAAGGTATCCGCATGACTTACGGAATGTCCATTGATTATCTGGGATATTCCGGCATCGCGAAGCAATATATCCAGCGGGGAGCCACGCTGATCACGCGTAAGACAAACGGGAACATGGATATCACTATGGTACCGTTGACAACGGTTGTTTCGACACGAGTAAGGGGAGCCTGATGAAAGGCTCCCCTTAATGGTTCAAAGCGGAAATTAGTAATTGATACCGCTGATGCCGAGTACTCCGTTCTGGACATTGAAGGTGATGTTGGGGCCGTCACCGGTGCTGTAGAGGGTGAAGCCTGCCATACTGGGGCTTAATTCGGACAGATCAGCATTAGCCATAGAGTCTTTCAGCTCAGGGGTGAAGATTTTGTCTGCACCTAAGGCAATCAGATCTTCCCTGGTTTCGATCACACTGCCATCGCCCAGAGCAACATAGACCGGATAATTGACCAGATCAGCGAGAGCATCCAGATCTTCAGCGGCTACGGCATCCTGGATCTTTTTAGCGAAAGCGGTAGCATCCTCTGTGGGAACTGCAAAGTTGTCTTCATAGGCTCCTTCCGCCGTAGAGGTGCTTTCGGTGGATGCGGTTTCAGTATTGGCTTCTGCATTGCTTTCTGTAACCTGGCTTTCGGAAGCTACGGTGCTTTCAGTAGAGGCAGCTGCTCCATTTCCCTGACTGCCACAGGCAGCAAAAGACAATACCATCACAGTAGTTAAAAGTGTACAGATCATTTTGTTTTTCATAAGTAAAACTCCTCTCTTAAATAAAACCATATCTTACAGGTCTCTGATGGTTAGACTATGCATCTGCTGCAAAAGTTTCAAAAAATATCAAAAAAATATCAAAAACATCCACCCAAAAGAAAAACCTTCTGTTAAAATGTAAAAATAAGACAGATGAAAACAATAGAATAGGAAACTACCATGGAACCATATTACTATCAGAAAATGAACAAGCCCCAGCAGGCCGCCTATCACGCTATGCAGCAGGGAGTGCTGGCGCTGGCAGACGAGATCCAGCTGCCGCGGATCCCGGCGGAAGAATTGTATGACGTATTTTTCCGACTGCGGCTGGATCATCCGGAGATCTTCTGGGTAGTGAGTTATCGGTATAGATATTATCAGGACTCCCCCAATATCATCTTCGTGCCGGAGTATCTGTTTGAGAAAAATAAGATCAGAGAACATCAGAAAGCCATGCAGTCCCGGGTGGAAAAGCTGGCAAGACCTGCCGCAAAGTTCACAGAGTGGGAAAAAGAGAAGTACATTCACGACTTTATCTGCGAAAATATCACCTACGATAAGTTGAAAAAGCCCTATTCCCATGAGATTATCGGACCGCTGGGACAGGGCGTGGGTGTCTGCGAGGGCATTGCCAAATCGGTGAAGGT
>PPYF01103328.1_pt1 | contig 13018 bp, 14 predicted proteins | sample 1559871 | NCBI WGS metagenome assembly PPYF01 (sample SAMN08240021, study PRJNA423297) | Human gut metagenome, whole genome shotgun sequencing project. | reverse complement strand
GTTAAAAATTGTTTTCCCTTAAAAAGGATGCTGTAGTACAGCATCCTTTTTTTCACCATGAATTTGAGTTACCGGAAACCGCAACAATTATTTCGCAGCCTCGTCCATTGCAGCCTGTGTATGTGCAATATAAAGCTGCTGCACTGCTTCCAGACGTCCAAGTCCTGCAATCTGAGCCTCCACACTGTCGAAATTTCCGCTGGCTTCCATCATGCTCTTCCATGAGTCTTCCTCTGCTCCTGCCATATCGTTGCTTGCGTGGTCGCCTGCAACTACCATCAGCGGACGGAGAACAATCTTCTTATAGCCTGCTTCTTTCAGAGTCTCGATAATTGCTTCACAGGAGGTTTCCTCCGGCTCGCCTTCCACTGTACCGATAAATACGTTTTTGTATCCAAGCTCGCCCATCTGTGTCTGCATCTGGCTGTATGTAACCTTTGCTGTATGAGCAGTTCCATGTCCGAGAAGCACAAATGCAGTTCCATCCTCTGCTGCCGCATCCATTGTCTCATATCCAGCGTCTGCAAGAGCCGCATCTGTCACAGTTTTTGCAACAGCCTGCTTGTCTTCATTGATTACCGATGCGTCGTCGCCTACAGGTCCTAACATCGGCTCAGCCACTGCTACAGACTCAAATTTATCTCTGTAAGCATCTACAACTTCCATCATTTCATCGTACTCAGCTCCATGCATCAGATGTGTCGGCTGGATAATCAGATTTTTTACTCCATTGGAAACTGCGCGTTCCATTGCCTGTTCCATGTTGTCAATCACTTCATTATCTCTTGCCTGTACGTGATTAATGATAATCTGTGCTGTGAAAGCTCTTCTTACTGCCCAGTCAGGATATGCTTTCTCAAGCGCGTCTTCGATTCCCTTTATGTCCTGTACACGGCTGTCATTGTAGGAAGTTCCGAAGCTGACTACAAGAATCTCATTTTCTCCGATTTCATCTGCATTTCGCGGATTGTCCTTAGACGCGTCTCCTGTATCAAGACCGAAGTAATCCGGACTTGCCTCTTCTCCCTCTACCAGTTCCTTCTGTGCATCTGTCAGGGCATCCCACGCCTCCTTTGCAGCGGCGCAGTCAGCGTCTGTTGTATCTGTTCTTTCCTGAACATAAATCTTGTCAATAAGAGCAGCTACCTCATCGGCAGCAGCCTGATCGTCAGTGGAAGCCTCGACTGCAGTATCTTCTGCAGCAAAGGATACGACAGAACCTGTCATGGACACAGTTGTCACCGCCAGTAACATGATAAGCGCTTTTACGGTTTTGTTTTTCATTTGATTTTCCTCCTTTTATATAGAACCAAAAAATTTCCGGCAGGAAACAAAAAAAACAGACCCTTCACACAGAGCGCGAAAAATACTCTATGACAAAAAAATCCTCTTACCAAATGGTAAAAGGATTGGAATATCATTAGACATCATTGTCGGATGACAAACGGTACAACCAATTCCTCGTGATCTGAAACAAATGTTTCCATACCAACAGAAGGCAGGTTTCCTGACTTGTCTATCCTCATGCAGAAACGCCTTCCCGGTTGCCCAGTGACTGGCTGACGCCTTGTTTCCACACTCCTGACTTACAGTGACGAGATCGCACAGGATTTGCACCTGTTTCCCTTTTAACCGATATGCTCTGTACAGACTCATACCGGCACCTACTGTTTTCTTTATTCATTTTTTACAGGGTAACATATTTTCCCAAAAATTTCAACTGTAAATCCTGAAATCTTTGACCTCAGAAAAGATGAAACATTCTTGCCAGCGCCAGAGCTACGAGGGCGATCATCACCATAACCGCCGGATTCTGCGGTTTCTTTACCCTGATATCGCTGATAAAAAGAACACCTACAACTGCCACTGCAATATGTATCATAAAAAGGAAATGTACTCCCCATGATCTTCGGATCAGATAAAGGAATGGCAGAATAATTGCCATCGAGGTAATCGGAAGCCCCTGATAATACTGTCTCACTTCCGCAGATTCCTGCTGGCGTTTCTCCTCCGTTACATTGAAATACGCAAGGCGGATAACAGAAGCCACGCCGTAAAGAATCAATACGATAATCCCTACCGGCTCCTTCATACCGAGGCAGTAGCATATCATAATGGGAAAAATCCCAAAGCACACCACATCGCAGAGGGAATCAATCTGAATTCCAAACTTCTTTTCATCCTCTGTACGGTTTTTCTTTGTACGGGCAATTTTTCCGTCAAACATATCGCACAGCCCGGAAAGAGCCAGACAGAAAATCGCAATCTTGAAATCTCCCTGAAGCGCTCTGGTAATTCCAAAAATGGATATTCCGAGACTGACATAAGTCAGCACCACAGTATAATCATAAAATCCTAACATAACGTATCTCCTTCTTTTCCTCTAAGTTTATCCCTGCCAATGATAAGATGGGCAGCGCAGGTCATTACCGCGCTGAGAAGAAGCTGCCCGTAGTAAGCAATTCCCCTGCTCAGAAGCATGGAGGGCAGCAGCACCTCGCCAAAAACAGGTACAAACATAACCATGTAAAGTGTTTCGCTGATTCCCATTCCTCCCGGAAGGGGCAGCATATCCACAGACACAGAAATCACAGCCTGCAGAACAGTGATGGTAAAAATATCGCAGCCGCGAAGTCCCAGCGCACGATACACCCAGTAAGTTACCGTAAAAAGAATGACTCTCTGGACAAAGGTTATCACAAATACATTAAAGATAATTCCCTTATGCCCTGCCCAGAATGCCGCAGTCTCATGGTAAAGATCCATGGAAGCCTCCAGTTTCTCAAGACGGGTCGCCTTTGGACGCAGGAGACGGAAGCGTTCCAGAAGCGCAAGTCCTTTTACCATAATCCATTTGGCAAGTCCCGGTGCAAATACAAGCACCAGCATAAGCGCCACGCAAAAGACGTTCAGAGCCACCCCTACATAAAATACCCATATAAGCTCTCCCATATACCGAACAAGAAAACCATGCCCAAATATACACATCACCCCACCGATGACCACCAGAACCGCCTTATAAGTAATGGTAACAATCATCAGCACAAGAGTTGTCACGGGGATTGGAAGCCTGTCTTTCTTCATATAATAAATCTGCATGGGCTGCCCGCCTGTCGCAGAGGGAGTGATGCAGCTAAAAAAGAATCCTACAAAGGAATACAGCGCGCAATGCCCCATTTTTACTTTAGCTCCCAGGCTTCTCATCATATAAAAAATTATCAGTGATTCTCCAAGAATAAAGAAAACCACACAGACCATTCCGATCAGCAGAAAACTCACATCTGCTTCCCGAATCACTGCTTTTATCTTATGAATATCCTCCCCTCGGAATACAAGATACATCGTCAGGGAAAATACGGTAATCAAAAAAACCGCATTCAGTAATGCCTTTTTCTTATCTGTCATACTGCCTCATCTTGTGTGCTCGCTGAAATCCTCATTGTCGTCTTCCAGACTTCTTCTTTATGAACGGCAAAAACTACCTGTATCTATTTGCTTTCCCAATTATAGCATAATTCCCGTCTCAGGCATATCATAAATTATACAAAAAAGGAGGTATTTTCTATGAATCCACTGTTGGAAGTCAGAGATATCTGCCTTTCCTATCACAGTATGTCAGGGGAAATCGCTGCCCTTTCCCATATATCTTTTGACCTGATGCCTGGAGAATTTCTCGCTATTGTAGGTCCTTCCGGCTGCGGCAAATCCACTCTCCTCAATCTTATCAGCGGATTGCTCAAGCCGGAGCAGGGAAAAATCCTCATGGGTGGAATCCCTGTTGAATCGGGAGATTCCAGAATCGGCTATATGCTTCAGAAGGATTATCTTCTGGAATGGCGAACCGTCTGGAAAAATGTTCTTCTCGGTCTTGAAATCCGAAAAGAGCTTACTCCAGACAGGCTTGCCCACATTGACCGTCTTCTCACCGCATATGGATTGGACAAATTCAAATATGCACATCCTTCCGAACTGTCAGGCGGTATGCGCCAGCGAGCTGCTCTGATACGCACCCTTGCCTTAAATCCGGAGCTTCTTCTTTTAGATGAGCCGTTCTCCGCTCTTGATTACCAGACAAGGCTTCAGGTAAGCGACGATATCGGCACCATCCTGCGCAAGGAAAAACGCACCGCTATTTTAGTTACTCACGATATTTCTGAAGCCATCAGCATGGCGGACCGTGTTCTCATCCTGTCTGCCCGCCCTGCTTCCGTCAGAAAAATTGTCACCATCGACCTTGGTCTTGAAGAGAGAACTCCTCTGGCATCCAGAAATGCGCCGGAGTTCAAAACCTATTTCAACCTTATCTGGAAGGAGCTGAACACCAATGCCTGAACCATCTTTTTACCAGAAACAATTTCTCCTTCACCAGAAACAGGAACGGCAATTTGTCACCGTCACCAGAATTCTGGTGTTCTTTCTTTTTCTGGGAATCTGGGAAATCTCCGCGCGGACCGGACTGATTGATTCCTTCATCTTCAGCAGCCCATCCCAGATTGCAGATGTTTTTTATACCATGTGCAGGGATCAGTCGCTTTTTTCCCATATTGGAATCACCCTTGGGGAAACTCTGATAAGCTTTTTCTTTGTTATCCTCCTTGGGCTTGCCATGGCAGTCCTTTTGTGGGCATGTCCCAGACTTTCGAAGATTCTGGAGCCTTATCTCGTTGTTTTAAACAGTCTGCCCAAATCTGCCCTTGCCCCTCTTCTCATTGTGTGGCTGGGCGCCAATGTGAGGACCATCATCGTTGCGGGAATGTCTGTTGCCATTTTCGGCACTGTCATAAGCCTGTACGCAGGATTTCTTGAGGTGGACACCGACGAACTGAAGCTGATTGAAACCCTCGGCGGCGGTAAGGGCGCGAAGCTGACAAAAATTGTCCTTCCCGCTTCCGTTCCTCTCCTTCTCTCTACAATGAAAGTCAACATCGGACTCTGTCTGGTAGGCGTTATCATCGGAGAGTTTATCGGCGCAAGGAAAGGACTCGGCTACCTGATCATCTACAGCACACAGACCTTCCGCCTGAACACGGTTCTCATGTCCATCTGCGTTCTGTGCATCATCGCTATGGCTCTGTATGGAATCCTTAACCTGCTGGAAAAACGGTATCTCCAAAAGAAGTAGATTTCTTTTCACTTATATATAACGCAGCAGGGAAGCGTTTGGATTCACGCTTCCCTGTTTTTTGTTTCCATTTCTGGATTTCTTCCTGAAAATCTGGTAAAATACAGCTAACATTACATCATAGAATATTTAGCGAGGGACTCAGATGAAAGAAAAATTATACACCATTCCGCTGAACGATGCGGTAAATGAAGACGGAGAATGCCCTTTCTGCTTTATTGAGCGGAAGCTGGAGCAGGATATGATTAATTTCGTGATCGGAAGCCAGTCCTCCTATATGGAGAGCGATATCCGGGAGCAGACAGATAAGGCTGGTTTTTGCAGGGAACATACGAAGAAGATGTTTGACTTTGGAAATACTCTTGGCAATTCCCTGATTCTGGACACCCATTACGCCCTTCTTCTCAGGGAATTTAAAGAGCAGGTCAAAAATTTCACACCCGGAAAAACTTCTTTTGCCAGCCGGATCCGCAAAAAAAGCGCAGCCTCCAATCCAATGGCAGAATGGGCTGCGTCAAAAGATCATTCCTGTTATATCTGTAACGGACTTCAGGAATCTTTCGAGCGTTACATGGAAACCTTCTTTGTCATGTATACCAAAGATGAAGAATTCCGAAATAAGATCATAAATGGAAAAGGCTTCTGCCTTCATCACTTTGGTCTGCTTATGGAATATGCAGACCGCTATCTTAATGACAAGCAGAAGTCCTCTTTTTACCCGGAAATGTTTGCCCTCATGGAGAAAAATCTCACCCGCGTGAAGGAAGACGTTTCCTGGCTGATTGATAAATTTGATTACCGGAATAAAGACGCAGACTGGAAAAATTCCAAGGACGCTCTTCAGCGCGGAATGCAGAAACTCCGCGGCGGATATCCGGCTGACCCGCCGTTTAAAATGAGCTGACTCCAAAAGACTTGGGATCTTTTTGGGTCATTTTCCGAGCCAGATATACAAAAGGGGTATCTGCAAGGCTTGTCACAACATAAATCACATAGCTGGATGCGCAAATGCTTATGAGCGTTTCCATATTGTACATCCCATAAAAGGCTCCCATTGTAAACAGCACTGTATTTAAAAGCTGCGAAATCAATGTGGAGCCGTTATTCCTTAACCACAGGAACTTTTGGGAATCCCCGCATTTCTTTGTGGTAAACGCCCACCATTTATGATAAGCCCACACATCGAATCTCTGTGTAATTGCATAGACAAGAAGACTTGCAAGCATCACACGGGGCGTATTGGAAAAAATCGCCTCGATACTGCTTCTTGCCCAGTCATTCGGCGACGGCGTATACAAAAGCCACGACTGGGAAAGAAGGATATATGCAATGGAGGTCACAATTCCCAGTGTAACCGCTTTGTCCGCTTTCTTTTTTCCCGCTATTTCACTGATGATATCTGTCACCAGAAAGGTTGATGCAAACAGGATATTTCCCAGTGTCTGTTCCATCCCGAAAGCATCCACCACAAGCATTACCTCAATATTTGCCGCAATCGTAGCAAGCACTGTCCAGCAATACAATCCTGTAATGCCAAATATTTTATAAAAAACAAGAACGCCCCCGAAAATCACCAGAAGGCTTACGACTAAAAGAATCTCATTTCTCATCTTCTGTTCCTCCTACTCCAAATTCTGTATTTTCGATGAGAATATCTGCTCTCGGATGGTTTCTGTACTGTAAAAACAGATTTTCCATAAAGAGGCATATCACCTCCAAATCCGGATGTATCTCTGTTGTATTTTCATTCATAATATTGATGCAGATGCGCTGGAAATAGTGAAGTCCTGTTTCTATATCATACTTCATACTCTCCAGTGTCTGCCCTGTAAGTCCAAACAGCAGGCATACCTCGTCTGCATATTCTGCAATCTGTTCCGGGGAGGCTCCTTTCATTCCTTTCACCATGACTTTTTCACGAAACTCCTCGTCAAAGGTTTCCACTCCCATTTTTATTCTCACTGTAATTCCGTGAGCCCCGAAAAAATTCCGCACATCGGCTATTTTTTTTCTGTGAATCCAGTGGCTTTCGAAGCGAAGTTCTCTGATATCCTTTTCCTTACATACACGCAGGATTTCTTCCATTGTTTTTTCATCCAGATCACAGAAGCTTCCGGAATTTATTACCTCCAGACTTTTATAACGCCCTGTCACATGGGAAAGAACTTCTCTGTTAAGGACGAAGTTTGCCTCCTCATCCGGAGAATAATCCATATGATAATCACAGAAGCTGCATTTTTTCCACTTACATCCGCTTCCTCTGAGAAGTACGATCTCACGGGGATTTTTCCATGTAATTTCACTGTAACGAATCAACTCATTATTTTCCATTTCTGTTCCTCTTATCCTTTGAAAGATCCGCTCTGTCCGTCCCGCTCTTTTTTAATGTAAAACACAAAAAAACACAGAGAGACTCCCTGTGCAAATGAAATCCCTAGTTTTATTTAGAGACAGGATGGTTACGAACTGTCTTATATTTTTTGTACCGCTTAAGTATATAGCGTCCTCCTCTAATTTGCAAGTGTTTTCCCTGTAAAATTTCTCTCTGGTCACAGGCGTGTTTTTGTGATAAAATTCTTTTTAACAGAGATTTTTTGACTTTTAGTCAGCAGGAGGATTCGACTATGAAAGTATTAATGGTAAATGGCAGCGCACGTATCAATGGCAATACCTTTGCTGCTCTTGAAGAAATTGGCAAAACTCTTGAAAAAGAAGGAATTGAATATGAAATTTTTCAGTTAGGCGGCGCACCACTCCGCGACTGCATAAGCTGTGGGAAATGTACAGATGAGGGATGTATTTTCACAGATGACTGCGTAAATGAATTTATCGCCAAAGCAAAAGAAGCCGACGGCTTTGTATTCGGCACCCCTGTTTATTACGCGCATCCAAGCGGAAGAATCCTTTCTTTCCTTGACCGTGTGTTCTACAGCAGCGGTCGGGCATTTGCCCATAAACCGGGAGCTGCTGTTGCAGTTGCAAGACGCGGCGGCACAAGTGCATCCTTCGATGTTCTGAATAAATATTTCGGCATTTCCCAAATGCCTGTGGCTGGTTCTACCTACTGGAATCTCGTTCACGGACGAAGAGAAGGCGAGTCTCAGTACGATGCAGAGGGTATGCAGACTATGCGCAATCTCGCACTTAACCTTGCATGGATGATGAAATGCTTCGAGGCCGGTAAAGCAAACGGCATCAATCCGCCGACAGCAGAGCGCGGAAATTCCACACATTTTGTCCGCAAGGATTTATTCTAAATCATCAGGGGGTTTTTATGGGATATGTCAGTCACAAATCCGAGGAATCTGTAGAAGATTATCTGGAAACTATTTATATATTAAGCAAGCGTCTCCCCGCAGTCCGCTCCATTGATATTGCAACAGAATTAAATTATTCCAAGCCAAGTGTCAGCGTTGCGATGAAAAACCTGCGAAACAGAGAATACATTACAGTTTCACCGGAAGGCTATATCTCTCTTACAGAAGAGGGACTTGCTCTTGCGGTCAAAACCTACGACCGCCATACTGTACTGTGTAACTGGCTTTTAAGTCTGGGGGTTCATCCTGAAACAGCCTCTGAGGACGCCTGCAGAATGGAGCACGATATCAGCGCAGAAAGCTTCAGCGCAATAAAAAAATATATCAGCGAACACCCGGTATAAACCGGAACTTCTTCACTGGTACACGTTATAAAAACGACCATCCACAGCGCTTTTTCGCTATAGATGGTCGTTTTTTTATCTGTCTGCCGAAAAAACAATCCCGGCAGATGCCTTTTTAAAGATAAGGTGTTCCCGGAATCTCCGGATAAGTCCCCATAGCAATCAAAAGCTCAAGCCCAATCTGGCGAGCCTCCAGAACTGCCTGCTTCACTGCGCTGGCATCTCCCGATATGGCAAGAATTACTTCGTTGGAATGACTTGTCCCAATATCAGGCGTCATATATCGGATAATCTTTACAGACGCTGCTTTCATCGCAGTATCCGCCATCACAAGTCCGATTGCAGCAGGGGAGCCTGCCATAAATCCGAAAGCCTGTCCCGGCTCTGCGCCAAATGCTTTCTGAATAGCCGGACCTGCGCTTGCAGAAAACGCAAATTCCAGATGACCGGACTGACTGATATAAACCTCACCGGCATTCCTGTCAGTAAGTTCAAGAGCCATAGATATGGCGTGACGAACATCCGATACATCGTTTCCTCCAATCACGATATAATTTCCATGACCGCCCCAGCCTTTCGTATCTCTTGGAAGCTCAATGGACAGAATCTCCGTGTTGGTCGCCTTTACCGCATCGTCCATTGCAGTAATCTGTCCTGCTGCCCCTGTTCGTGAGCTGAGAAGCCCAAGCGCACGATATTTCTTCCCGACCTTCATCTGTTCTAATAAGGTTTCATCAATTCCGGAAATCACCAGTCCAATCGTGTCAAGTACCGCTGTTCCCACAAATTCTGTCCGTGTGCAATGGGTACTGATAGAATGTACATCCACGCTTTTATCCTCCTTTATCCTTATACTTTCGGCTGATATCTCATATCAGATACTGTATATACCGTAATAAATGCTTCCGGATCTTCACTGTTTATATAATTCATCAGTTTCTGATATTCGCCTTTATCCACAATCGTGATAATTTCATTTCGCTTCTGCATATTATAAGCGCCAATCGCCTCATAAATCGTTGCGCCGCTGTGGAGATCCTCAACTATAAACTTCCGAAGCTCCTCTTCTTTTTTCGTTATGATACATACCCGGCGCTTGATGTTGTGTCCAAAGATGAAATGATCCAGTACCATGCCGTTGAAATATGTTCCCAGAACACTTAACACCACTGTCTTCTTATCATAAACAAGAGCTGCCGAAAGAGCCACACACATACCGGAAAGAGACATTGCCTTGCCGATTTCCATATGCAGATACTTGTTCATGATTTTAGCTACGATATCCAATCCGCCTGAGGACGCATTCATATTAAACAGAATACTCAGTCCCATACTTACAATCAGGATATAACATACTACATCCAGTTCCTGACTTCCTGTTACAGACTCTACATTCGGAAAAATCTTCTCAAAGAGTCCCAGAAACAGCGGAAGCATAATACTGGTATAAACTGTTTTTGAACCAAATTCCTTCCCGCAGGTAATAAATCCGATAATCAGAAGCACTACGTTCATAGACATCGTGATTACAGAAAGCGGCAGGGGAATAAAATTGGAAAGCACGATACCAAGACCGGAAATACTGCTTATTGAAGTGTGGCTGGGTACAAGAAAGAAATGTACTGCCACAGCAATAACCGCAACTGCCGCAGTCATAAGCACGGCGTTCTTTGCCAGTTCTATATTTTTGTTCTTATTCTTCATCAAAGGACTCCTCTCACCATTTCTCCGTCGTATACTACAGAAGAAACATGATTTACCTCAATCTGATAAAGAGCATGGGCAGCAAGATGCTCTGCAGCCTGTTCCAAATCACGGATTCCGCTGACGCCGCTGTAATTTTTAACAACCTCGTCCAGTCCATCCTCCTGTACAATACATTCATTCTCCATCAGCCCCATCCGTTTCAATACCTTCGGAAGAACAAATTTTGAAAAAATGACCTTCTTTTCATCAAATGTATAATCCGGAATATCAATCACTGCAAATCTGGACATCAGAGGCGCGCTGATCTGTGATTTATCATTTGCCGTAGCAATCGGGTAGACTCCTACAGTCGGAACCATACACTCCATATAATTATCCGTAAATCCAAGGTTATCGAGAAGGGTCAGGAGTACATCTGCAGAGTTTCCGTTCCCCTTGCCTGAAGACGCTTTATCAAGCTCGTTGATGATAAATACCAGATTGGACTCTCCTGCCATTGCAAAAGCATCCATAATAATTCCCGGCTTCGCGTTTGCATAAATTCTGGAACTTCCGGCAAGCTGTTCCGGATCGTGAATAGAACTCATATCAAGAGTCGTCCAGGGCAGCTTCAAAATTCTGGCAACGGCGTAGGCAATCTGAGATTTACCTGTCCCCGCAGGTCCTACCAGAAGAATTCCATATGCAGGAAGGGTGTGAGTTCTGTTAATCTGAATAATTGTCTCTATGATTCTCTGTTTCACACGTTCCATTCCATAAAGCTCTTCATCAAGAATTCTTCTTGCCTCTACAGGATCGATTGCCTCGAAATAATTACTCTTCCACTGAATATTCATCATAATGGAAAGCGCTCTCTGCGCATGGCGTTTCTCCTCAGGTGAAACCTCATGGGAACGTGCAACAGCCAGATTCCTTCTCGCCCAGAGACGGATATTATCCGGAAGCGTTTTGCCCGCACAATTCATGAAATCAGTGATACTCTGCAAACTGGTCAGCTTCATGCTGTCTCCTGTCTCATCCTGATCCTCATCTTCCTCTTCATCCTCAGGAGCGCTGCTGGCAAACAGCCGCTCTATCATAAACTGGAGAAAACCATCTTCAGCAGAAAGCTTGGTTCCTCCTCCAAACGCCATCTCACGAATCTTATATACCGCATATCCTTCTTCTGTGTTTGCACCGGAAAGTCTCACGTTAATATGATTCTCTCCCAACCAGCGAATCAGGCTCACAAAACGGGCATCCATTTTCAGGATATCCGCTGTTACTGCACCATCCTCCTCTTTAAATTCGAATGCAGTCACTTTATTGGGATTTGTAAAAAAACCGCAGGAATGATGCTTCCATTGTTTCTTCTTATTATCCAATACAAGAATCGGCTTTTCCGGTGAAGCATCCGGTTCATTGGAAAAAAATGTTGTGTATGTACACGGGTTTTCATCCCTGTTCTCTGCTGGTGTATTACTGAAATCAAATACCGGCATTTTCTTAATTCTCCTTTATCTGTTGTATATGTAAATTATATTTTTTAATTGCACTTTTTGCAAGGTTTATATCCAAGAATTTTCGCCATTGCAAGCGGTATTTTTTCCGCTGTATCCGGATTCATCTTTCCGCAGTCCGGAATACTGTGATATTTTTCTCCCGATGCCGGAATCCAGACCATTTTGCCTATAGAAGCAATTCCTGACTGAGTTTTTTCTTCTGAATCTTCCGGTTCTCCGGGGCGAGTCCCTGTATCATTGGAATTTCCGGGTGTATAATCATTGCATGGAGCCTCATTCCAGATAATCTTCTCCCCGTCTGAGGTACAGATCACTGTTCCCTGTTTATCACTTCTGTAAACTTCAATTTCCATTGCTTCCAGCTTTTCCATAGTATCTGCATCCGGATGACCGTACTGATTTCCGGCGCCGCAGCTAATCACTGCATATTGGGGAACTGTCTTCTCCAGAAAATCCCAGCTTGTAGAGCTTGCAGAACCATGATGCCCTACACTCAGGACATCACATTCCAGCTCAATGCCTGAATTGATAATCCTTTCTTCGCTCTTATATTCTGCATCTCCCATAAACAGAAATGCATTGTCTCCATTGGTCAGCTTCACTGCGACTGAATTTGCATTGCTGTCATTCTCCCGGATTTCATCCGGAGACAGGATTGTAAATTCTCCTGTACCAAAGGAAAATCTTTCTCCCACTTCAGGATGCAGAACTTTAAGTCCCTGATTCTCTGCTGCCTCCATAAAGGACTGATAAAGCCCTGAATCATGAACATAGTCTGCTCCGATTACCTTTCTTACCTTAAAGGCATTCAGGCAGCCAATCAGTCCGCTGATATGATCTTCATCGTAATGTGAAGATATCAGATAATCAATCTCCTGCACTTTCTGTTCTTTCAGATAAGAAACTACGAAACTGGCGCTGCTTCTGTCGCCTCCGTCATACAAAAGTGTCTGCCCTTTCGACTGTACGAAAATGGAAAGTCCCTGTCCCACATCCAGAAAGTGAACCGTCATATCTCCTGTTTTC
>PPYF01470256.1_pt1 | contig 13019 bp, 21 predicted proteins | sample 1559871 | NCBI WGS metagenome assembly PPYF01 (sample SAMN08240021, study PRJNA423297) | Human gut metagenome, whole genome shotgun sequencing project. | reverse complement strand
CCTCGACACCGGACGGCCAACAATGGCAACGCCGACTATTTTCTCTCCGTCTGTGCAGGCGATGGAGAACTTATGGCCGACAACCGGCTTATGATGCCTATGATGCTGCTCCACAAAAGCGTTTGCCTCTTTAAGCGACACCGGGCATACTTCAAGCATTGTTTTCGCCTCCGCTTCTTTCCTCCAGCGCGGCCTCGGCGGCTTCGCGGGTTAGAAAGACGGTTTTGCCGACGTTGTTCAATTTATATCGAGCCTTCGTGCCACAATTACCTCCAGCAAGAATCAGGCCCCACCCTAAATCTTTTTTTCGAGTGGCTTTCCAGTTAATTTCACTGTATTCTGTATCGCCAATTTTAAGCCGCCATTTCCCACCGTCAAAGTATGTATATCTTTCCATATCAATCCTCCCGGCGCTTGCCGTAACGGTCAGCCATTGTCATTTCCTCCGTCCATCTTGGCGCCGCAGTTGGGGCAGTAGTTTGGCATTTCATTATTGCTTGCCCTGTAAGGCTCTATTGCACAACACTCACAATAAGGTTTTCCCAATATCCACTTCCACCGCCCATGCACCACCGGTGCGGCATCAACGGTTGGCGCAGCTTCGACCTCACTAATCGCCGTTGCAATTCCGCTCGGAAATTCTGATTCACAGTTCACGCATGGGTTTATCCACTTATCCAACTCTTCAAGCAGCGCCTTTCGGCTTATCAAATCAGCCATTGTCTTTCTCTCCAATCACATCGGCTCTACGCCCATCTTTTCATAGCTCATCCTCGATATCGGCTACGTCTACACCAGCTTCACGCAAATCTCTCAGCATCGCAAAATCCGCGCAGTTGTCAGCCCGCAGCTCACCGTATTTCTCGCATACCTGCGGCATCTCGGATTGGATTCGCTCGATATCCTCAGCAGTAAATCCGGCATTGAGCGCTGCGCACATCCACAGATACTGTGCACGCCGGGCAACGTCATTCAACTGCTTTTCAATCACCCGTTTTGCAGCATAGGCGGCTGCCTGCCGCTCTTTTACAGATAGGCATTTATCCCTGTATCTTGCGTTCACACGTCATCCATCCTTATTTGTCTTGCTTTCAACTTTTCTTTCACTTCGCTGCCCAACAGCGTTTTATCGCCAGTCATAGCCGCAATGCATGTGCAGGCTAGTGGAAACAGCACGTCAATTTCTTCTCCGCTTTCCAGCGCCTTATGCAGCCGAATGCGAAACTCGTTCGATACCTTTAATCCAGTCTGCCATTCATCTCGCAGCATGTCACGGGTCTGTTCTGTACTGACAGCTCGTTCAAATGCATTCCGAAGCCGTACCTTTTCATCATGCGCCGCTTGTACATTCACAACGCCTCGTCTATAATCCTCATAGAGATGTCTGAGCGCAAAATAACACATCTGTTCATGCAGAGGAGCGTTATCCGGCATCGGTTCAAACTTCAGCACTGAATGTTCAATTTGTTTAAAATCCATTGTTTTTTCCTCAGTCATCGTAACCACTCGTATCCACCTTGTAACCACCCCACTGGTTACGTGTTTTTTGGCTTTGCAAAGCCATTTTTCAAGGTATGTAACCACTGTAACCACTATTTGTGGAAACTCCTATACGCGCGAACACACACAACCCATTTTTTACCAGCATATATGTTTCATTGCGTGATATGTATATCAAAACAGTGGTTACACTGGTTACAGTGGTTACAAGGTCTGATTTTTGGCTCTGTTGAGCCATTTTTTTGTAACGCAAAACGTAACCAGTAGAAGTTTGAGTGGTTACAAATCAGTCCGGAATGTAGTCCAAAGGCTCAAAATCGTCATTTTCAAGCTGCGGGAGCCTCAAAACCACGCATCTGGTGGGGATGTTGTTGATTCTGACAGTCTTCGTCAGATGCGGTTTGCTCGTTTGCAGGTAGTTGTTCTGCGCGAGCCAGCTCAACAGCGCCTGCGCGTTGTATCCTCCGTCTGCGCATATCGAATCAAATACCTTCCGTATCACGATCGCCGTATCATCGTCCTCCAGCCGTCCCCAAACATCGCTCACCGGGGTATCTCCGCCAAGGAACTTGTTCGCATTTTGGCTGATCGTTTCGCATAAATACTGATATCCGCGCTCATGCGCTGAAACGCTTGCCTTGGTTCGCAGAAATTCGCTGATTTCACCGGCTGTGAGCGCGCGGCCATCTTTAAAAATCCACTCTGTTGCAAGATTGTCGGCTGTAAGCACAAGCGCCGCAGCCATAGCCTGCTTTTCCGTGGTATCTCCCTCGCCAAGCTGTACGCTGTACCGTTTAAACAGATCGGCAGCGCGCTCCATTGCACCGTCCTGTTGTAAGTGCTCAACAAATGCACGCCCCGCAAAGCCGTAGTTTTTACGAACGGTATCTGCAACGTCGCGCGGGTCTTCAAACAGTTTTTCCCGGCATTCTATTTCGATGATACGGTTTACCGCACCGCCGCCGCTGCCCGCGCCTGTAATAGGCATTTCTCCGCTTGTAAGGATGCAGTTTGCCCAGGTAGGGGTTTTATCCACCCCTCCGCTTTTCGTGCCTCTGGTGCGCCCTGCACCCTCCGAGAGCATATAGATGTCCTTGTCAAACTCCCGCTTGTCCTTTACGATCTGCAGCTCGTCCAGTATCAGAGGCAGACTGTTTACAAACGCCGCAGACTTTTCCCGGCCAACCGCAGTGCTGTTGAATGTGTGGATGAAACGCCCGATTTCAGGGTTTGCCCATACGCTGGCTGCCAGCATAAGGCCCACGGTCTTGCCGGATTCCGTGCCTCCCCAAAGGTGTACGAAGAACGGCAGACCGCCCAGCGGCTTTACCAGGACAGACGCAAACGCCGATGCAAGGATAACGCGGGCAAATACACTCTTCTGCCGGATGCCGCGTGCCATGCCGAGCCATTTTTCCATGCTGCCGCGTTTTTTCACGCTCTCAAAAAATGTTCGAAAATTTGCGTCTCCGTCAAATACAAGTTCTTCCACGTAGGGCGAAAAACCCTCATCTTCAATCCATCCCAGGCGGCTCACACTGTTTTTTTCAGGGATCCGATCATAGTTCAAAGATTCGAGGTCATAGAAATACTGTACCAGGTGCTTTGCGCTTTCAGACGTCACAGCGACGCCCACGTTTGCAAGCTCCAATATCTTATTTGCGCTGGCCAACACGCCTTTTTCAGCTATGACTTTGCGCCATTGCTTGCCCTTTCGATAGGCAATCTGAAGCTTCTCTGCGCCCGTGTCGATGTTTACGAGCCGCAGCACCGGCATGATCGGATGATTGCACGCCTCAATATCCGAACCATATGGACCATCTGTTCTTATCCCAAATTCATCCGCCACCCAGCGGCCGGAATCCAGTTCCATTTCCTGTCCATCAAATTGCGTGACATTCGGCACCATGATCTCTTTGTTTTTGATGCGCAGGCTGTCTATGTATGCCTTATAGAGTTTTTTGAAGCCGTTCACGCCGACCGATTTTGCCCAAATCGTCATCTGTTCCAACGCACGGTCATGCACAAACGGGTCTGCTTTGTGCGCATAAACGTCCTCGAACGGCTTCGTTCCTTTTAAAAAATCGTCCTTTGTATAGGGCGATATCGTTATTTCCTGTGATATTCAAATCACCTCCAAGGGTGGCCTTGCAGCCACTCCCATTCGTCTTCACAACCACGCACAGCGGCAATATAGCTTGGATACATTGTTTCACTGCCCAAGGGCGGGCGGAAGTCTTTCTCCGCTTCCTCACAGGCTCTATACCGCAGCATATGGCTGTCCCACTCTTTCCTGTATGCCTCCAGCTCTTCCAGCTCTTTTGCACGCTGTGCGCGGCGCTGAACGGCCATGGCGCGGGTATCAGTCTTTTCATCATCTGTAAACCCAAAATCCGCGCCAAGCCGTATGACCGCCTGTGAAAAGCTGAGTTCAAACAGCTTCATCACGAAACTGATCACGTCGCCCCCAGCACCGCATCCGAAGCATTTCCAGCGTTTGTCATTCGCATATGTGCCAAGGCTCGCGGTTTTCTCGCTGTGGAAAGGACATATGATAAAGCCTGCACGATTCTGTTCAAAGCCATACTTGGCGAAGATATCCCGCATCGTAAGGCTGCCCTTGATAATGTCCACCGCACGCCCCATCAGAATGCCTCGCTTTCCAAAAGCTCCTTTGCTTCCCGGTACAGCACCTCACGTATCAACGGCCCGCTCAGCTTCGGCTCGCAGAAAAGCAGCTGGCAGTTGTACCGTGCCAGCCACGCCGTCATACTTGCTATCAGCGCCTGCGGCGTCATTCTCGTGCGAAATTCACCGTCCCATGCCTGTTCCCATGAGCCGTTTTCCACAAGCAGATAGATTTTCGCGCCCATGCCGGCCGCGCGTTCAAATTCGCGTGTGAACCTGTCACGGCTGCGCGTGTAGCATTGGCACAACTCGTCAAGGCTCATTTTCCGTTCCACGGCCACACGCCCGGCAAGGCTCCACCAGTCGCCTGTGGGCAGCCGGAACTTCGCGGAATAGTCCCCAAAGTCCAGCTTCTGCCTCTCGTACGGGCATTCCATTTTCTTTAAACGAAGCCGCAGACGCGGCGTGTCCTGTTCCCGTGTGTCCACCAGTATCACCATGCTGTCAAGCACGGATTTTTGCTCTACCGGATGCATCAGAAGGGCAAATCTTCGTCATCGTCAATGGTGGCGAAATCATCTGTATCCGCAGCCACGTCAATGCTCACGGCATTTTTGTTCGGCTTGTCAGCAGGCAGAGTAAACTTGCCATTACGCACTCGTTCTACCGTCAGTGCTCTAAACGGCTGCGCTTTCCATCCATTGCGCGTCCCCATGGCCCATTGCTCGTTGCGGAACAAAATGCCGACCATCTTCCCCTTGAGCTGTTCTTCGTGTTCAAAATCAAAATGGTACCCGATATTGCTTTCTTCAACAGCTTCGATCAGCGCCTTGAGTGCGCTCTTTGTCCACTCGTCATTTTCCGTGCCGTCGTCCTTGGGGAGATACTGCCGAAGCACACCTTTCCACTTCTTGTCCTCGCCGCGCTGCGCATCGAAATCCTTCTTGTAGTGCCCTGTAAAATCTCCCTCTGCAATGTCGAATGCGATCTCCAGCTTTTCAAAGGTGCTGCTGCCGTCGCGGCTCTCGTATGTGCGTACTCCTGCTTTCAAAATTTTGCAGATGTATGCTCCCACAGGCAGTTTTTCCCGCTCCGCTGCGGCTTTTACATTTTCCCAGTTATCAGGTTTTTTAATTGCCATTTCCATTACTCCTTTTCTTTTACAGCCTTTTCCAGTCCGTAATATTCACGGATGATTCCATCCACGGCTTTCAAATCGTTTTCAATTACCGGCTCGAACATTTCCATCGGGCTCTTCGCAGTCGTGGTACCGTCGCTCTGCGTGATAAATTGATGATTTCGCCCGTCCGTCTGGCACAGCAGCACGATGGAAAACAAACCTTCCAGCGTCAATTTTTCATCCAACATCTTACCGATGGTCTTTGCCTTGATTCGCCCGTCCACCACGTCCACGTGGTGCAAAAAGTACACGATCACATCATCCGGCAGTTTTTTTATAACGAGCTGCACGAGATTGTAAAAATGCAATGCCATGTCTGTGAATTTCTGATATCCCACCTCAGCCGATTTGCTGAACATCTCAAAGCACATCAGATACTGGCTATCGTCAATAGCAAAAGACTTGCACTTGCCGCCCAGCAGGCCGGACATGATTTTTGCGTATTCATCTGTGTTTTTGCTCGGCAGTTTCTTTTTAAAAGGCAGCGGCTTCCCGGCCACATTGAAAATACCGATCTCACCCGGCTCAAAGTTCCGCAGGCTCGCGCTCTTCCCGCTCCCGCTCTCGCCTAGAATCAATACAGGGATTCCGATAAGTCATTCCTCCTTTTTTTAGTGCGTTAAGCGGGCAAAATTTCCCGCGTTCTTTAAATGGATTTATCAACCATTCCTCTGTGATGCGGCAGCTATACCGCTTAAAATTTTCCTCATATCGACAAAACAGCTTGCAATATTGGCATGTCGCTTGTCCCTCCGGGAAATGTACCAGAATCTCCAGGCTGAGCGATGTATAGTACTGAATACCGTTTGGGAATGTGTCATGAATCGAGTTCAAGGCAAACTCCTTATCCGGCCTGTGCAAAGCCTGTATCAATGCAATGTTCACAGCCTATTACATGGTCTGTTCCATGCCCGTAATAGATGCGCTCTCCGTCATATATCGGTGCGCCGCATTCCGGGCAATAAGATACCGGTTCTGCCTCCGCGTAAGGGTCAAATGCCGCGGATATTCCGATGTAATGTAATTTAGGCATTTGACAAATCCTCCCCGGTGGTGTATTTTTTAAATGTAGATTTTTGGTCTGCGCCTCTGTTGGTGTTCGCTGCACCAGCGGGGGCTTTCTTTTTGTCCGCCAGAAGGCAGACCGCCGTGAAAGCTGTTCCGAGTACGAACCCGAAGCAGATGCATGCAAGGCCCGTCATTCGATCGCACCCCAGTCGATTGGTTTCGGCCCTGCCGGCGCTGAGATGTGCGTGTTTTCAAGGATGCTGTCCATGTGGTGCGTCACCATCCAGCCGAGCGCCTTGTCCATCGGGCGGCGCATTCTGCGGGCCATGTTGTCCAGCCGTATGTACTGCTGGGGCGTGATGCTCACTTTGATCTCAATTTCCATGCGTGGTCCCTCCTTCTATGCGTACAAATTTTCTTTTGCCCCAAGATAAGCCATAAGGTCAGTTTTCAAAATCCGCCATTGGCCCGCCACCTTCTTGGCTGGGATTTCCCCGCTGCGAACCAGATTCAGCGCTACCGTATCGCACACGTTCAGCACATCCGCGATGTCTTTCACCGTTAAAGTGATTCGCACTTCGTTCCAGTCAGCATAATGTAATCGTTTCAAAAAATCATCTCCTTTCTGTCCGGTTTATGGGACGTTATTTGTCGCATAATGTTGGCACAGGGATTTCCAGAATTTTGCTGATGCTGGCTATTACTTTTTGGGGGTTGCGCTGGCCTGTGAGGATTTTGTACATATATCCATTATCTATATATAATCCAGAATCTTTACTCACAAGTTCTTCTAGGTGCTTTTGTTCCCAACCGCGCTTTAAAAGCTCCGTCTTTACGCACAATCCAAAGTCCGTATATTTGCAGGTCTGCACAAAAAATCTCCTTTCTATAAATTTTTGTTGACAAGTACGCGTTCAAGTACTAACATATAGTTGCAAGTTAAATATAAGCACTTGAAAAGGTACCTGGCGTGATTTTATTTTAGTACTTGAAAAAGTACAAGTCAATCCTAAAATCACTTTTCTGAGTACTTTTGTTGATGTGCACAAAGGTGGTACTTAAAAGTGTACAATTTGTATGATAGGATTATAGATTTATGTGATAATATGGGTATTAAGCCCGGAAAAATGTGTAATGATCTAAGTTTTAGCCGTGGCATGATGACGGACTTGAAGATGGGACGCAAGCAATCCTTATCCACAGATACACTCTCAAAAATTTCAGATTATTTTGGAGTAACAGTTAACTTTTTAATAGCGCGTCCGCCGTTCGATTATTGGACTCAAATCAATCGAGACCGCTCGTCGTTCATGCATTTCTTCCTACAATGCTGGGAAAGGCCTGTTGAAGAGATTCAAACATTGTGGAATGTTAATCCTGAAAATCCTGAGGGGTCAAATCTCACGGATTTTATTCGTTTTCTTGATGAAAGTGTGGAGAAAGTTCTGTTGTCATCAAGCGGTGAATGGACAGTTTTCGCAAAAGCGATTTGTCAGCATCAAAAAGAAAAGCCCGCCGCCCCGAAGGACGGCGAGCCGGATGTAAAAGAAGCCCTGACGGATATGGCCAAGCGCGCCGCACAGGGCGCGCTGCTGATGTACGACGGAGAACCGCTCGACGCCGAAACGCAGCGCGCGTTCGAGGCGTCATTGCGTGTCGTGATAGCCACTCTTGAGGGGCGACGCGGAAAGTAAGGTGATATTTGTGGATATCAAGGAATTTGCGCAGAAGACCATTCAACGGTTCGGGACGCACGACCCCTTTGACATCTGCAATCAGCTTGGTATTGTAATACTGTACCTTCCGCTGGGGCGTATGCGCGGTTATTGTTACAGCAACGAAAACGGCAAGGCTGTTGTGCTGCATGATGGCCTTGCCGAGCATGAGGCCCGCGTTGTGTGCGCGCATGAACTGGGGCATGTGCTGCTGCATCCGAACCTCAACCGTATTTATCTGGATACCAGCACTTTTGTATGTGAGCGGAAACTGGAAAATGAAGTGAATGCTTTTGCGGTCTGTCTGCTCTTCCCCGACGACAACGAGCTTCTGGAAAATTGCAGCACGATATCAGAGCTGTCCATATACATGGGCGTGCGTCTGGAACTTGCACAGCTTCGTTCGATGTATATTGGTGTGTAATTACGCTGAAAGGCGTGAAGTACAAGGAGGCGGTTTGATGAAATGTACAAACTGTGGAAATGATTTCGAAGGTAAATTCTGCCCTGAATGTGGGACGCCGGCGCCGCGTTCGGCCACTTGCCCGAACTGTGGTGCAGAAGTTGCAGGAAAGTTCTGTGCTGAATGCGGCACGCCTATTACATCCGATCCGGTCGCATCAAGTTCTGCTGCAGAAGAGCCGTCCGTGGAATTTCATGTAACGCAGCAATGCGGACAGCTTCTGATAGATGCTTCCAATAAGCTATGGCGTGTGATTGGCCATGGTGGTGCAAAAGCGCCTCGTGCGAGCGCTGGAAAATTTGCAAAAGGCGCACTTGCCGTCATGACCGGAGGGTTATCCCTTGCTGCCGAGGCTGCCGCAAAAGGTGTATCAAGCATTGCCGGGAAGAAAGATATTCCTACATACACATTTGACCAGCTGCTAAATTATGATTTGCTGGAAGATGATGAGACGATTACAACAGGCGGCGTAGGACAGGCTCTTGTGGGGGGTGCTCTCTTTGGCGGTTTTGGTGCTATCGCAGGGGGCGTAACGGCCAAACGCAAGAATAAGCGCGTCGTAAACAGTATTACGATCAAACTCACGCTAAACGATTTTAATGAACCCTGTATCATGATTCCATTGCTGGAGAAGCCCGTGAAAGTGAAGAGCAAGGAATACGAGATAGCATATAACACGGCACAGAAGATGTTATCCATGTTGGATGTCATCACGCATAACAGCTAAAATAAAAAAACGCCCCACGGCGGCAACCCTGAAACACAACATAATTGTTGCTATGGCAACAATATGGTATAATGGGTTTGGAGGTGCATTCTCATGAATGATAATTCTGAACTGATAAAAAGCACGGCGCAGTTTGGTATTCACCTTGAAGGCGAAAGTGAAATTGATGCTATATTGTTGTCTAAAACAATTTCTGATATGGCTGAGCTTACCCAGCTAGCCGCTCGGAAAGAAAATCCCGATGCATATCTGAAAATGAATGTAACGGCATTCAAAAACGGAAGTTTCCAAATTGATTTCTCCACCGTATGCGAAGTAGCTCAAACAATTTCAAGCGTTGTCGTCCCCGTTGCGGGTCTCGCGCTTACTGTTGTTGGAGTTGTAAAAGGAATTTTTGAAATAAAAAAATTTCTCAAGGGCGAACCGCCAAAAGAGGTCACCCCCGATCCTGAAAACGCGTCACGCGTAATCATAAAAAGCAACAATGGCGCTGTAATTAACGTCGAAGCTAGTAGCACAATCGTTCTCAATAACTTTAGAGCAGATCAATTGGCATCGAATATTTCTTATTACGCAAAAGAGCACAATCCTGCTGGCGGTTTTTCCTTTTTTGTGGAGGATGAAGAATTTCATTGCGATTCTCAGGACGTTGATAATATGCTTGTTCCTCTCCCCGTTGTTGAAGAAATAATCACAAAGAAAAGCCGTATCGAAGCTGTCTTGCCGGTAAAAAAAGCAGATATTTTGGGACGATCCGCTTGGGATTTCCGGTTTAAGGGGAAATCGATTACAGCAAAAATAGATGATGATGACTTTTTAGAAACTATCCACAATGGAGCGGCTGTTAAGGCTGGTGATTACATAAATGCCATTTTGGAAGTCGAAGTTCATCTCGACGGAGACGGAAAACCCATAGACGGGTCAGAGCAGTATACCGTTGTTTCTGTGCATGGTGGGATTCAACATGATATGTCTGAGCAACTAGAACTGAAATAAAAAAACGCCCCGGTGCTGGAACACCGAAGCGTTTATATAGAACAGCTTACCTAAAGAGGATATAGCCGCTCGACACGGATATTATACCCTCTTTGGGTGGGCTTTGTAAAGTGCACCAAAAGGGGGATTTTTTATGGCACGATTGAAAAAGCGTAAGGACGGCCGATATTGCAAACAGGTGTATATCGGCATGCAGGACGGCAAGAAAAAGTACAAACAATTTTTCGGAGCTTCCGCACGTGAGGCCGAAACGAAAGCTATCGAATTTAAAACCGCTATGGGGCGTGGGCTCGATCCATCCCGCGGGCGTGTGACTTTTAAGGATGCGGCCGACGCATATAAGGCAATGAAAAAAGCTTCTGGCATTGGGCATAGTTGGCTCCGTTCTATCGGAAACCATATCGACCATCTGGAGCCGCTCTGGGAAATGACGCCGGATAAAATCCGAACGTCTCATATTCAATCTATACTGAATGGCTTGGCAGAGTGGCACATGACCGTTCCGCCTCTTACACACAAAACAATGCGTGAGATACTGAATACCTGTTCCGGAATTTTTGAAAGTATCATTCCAGAAGTCGTACAGTATAACCCATGCGCCAAAGTAGTCGTGCCGGCCGGAAAGCCTTCGACATCGCGCTCCGCAATCCCGGATATACAACAGAAGTGGATTCGTGACACCCCGCATAGGGCGCAGCGAGCTGCAATGCTTATGCTGTATTCCGGCCTGCGGCGTGGCGAGGCGGCTGCGCTGACTTGGGCGGATATTGATTTTGATGCCGCCACGATCACGGTAAATAAAGCTGTGGATTATGCACGGCCGAAAATGCGCATCAAAAAACCAAAAACCGCCGCCGGTATCCGCACTGTGAATATCCCGTCAATTCTCGTTGATTTTCTGCGAAGCGAGCGTAAAAAAGATAATTGTCTCTATGTGTGCCATAATACGCGCGGTGAAATCATGACCTCTTATTCGTGGGATCATCTGTGGGAAAGCTACATGATAGACCTAAACGTAAAATATGGCTACGACGGCAAGGAATCCAAATACGGGCATCGAAAAAAGGATAAAGACGGAAAGACCCGCGGTGCCCTCAAAATGCGCATACAGACCTTTACGCCTCACCAGCTCCGGCATACGTTCTGCACACTGCTCTATTTCTCTGGGGTCGATATTCTTACCGCGCGCGATCAGATGGGACACGCCAACATCAAGACCACTCTGGAGATATATACCCATTTGGATAAGCAGTACAAAAAACACAGCATGAACAAGCTGGATGAATACCTGTACAATGCAGATACAATGCACGGTTGATGAAAGAGCCTGATAGAATGCGGCCTGAACGGGGAAAGCTGTGCGGTTTTCCACCGCGCAGGCCTCTTTTGTTGAAAACTTTTCATTCCTTTCATCCGGCTTTCCGCCGCATGCATCAGTATTCTCTCCGGCTGTTTTCATCCCGTGTACGGGAAGCGCGGTACTGGCCCAGCAGGCCGTCGTATTTTTTGCCGCTGATGCGGTAATACAATTCGAACCCCAGCGTCATTGTCAGAAGCACCGCCAGGAAAATCAGGGAAAACAGCGCCCATGCGCCCGGCTGCGCTGCGGGCAGCCAGCCGAACCCGGCGGCAATGGCCGAAAGCACCGCCAGATACGGCACTGCAAATACGAACAGCCGCAGCGTATAGCGCAACCTTTTGATAACAAGCTCTGTAAACGCGACGATCTGCAGCACGCCGCCCGCCAGCGACAGCAGCAGAAACGAAAACAGGTAGTTATCGGGCAGACCGCCCCAGCCGAAGACCAGATCCAGAACGGCATACACGCACATGGTGGCCGTAAAAATATAGCATGCGGCCGTCTTTACAGGCATTACGATATCAAAAAATTTTTTCACAGCAAACACTCCTTTTCCGGTATAGGGCTCACAGCCCCAACTTTGCCTTGAGGGCAGGCACATACTGGCGCGACGCCACCACCACCTCGCCGTTGGACATCGTCACCCGCATTCGCCCGCCGAAGTCCGGACGCAGCGCCGCCACATGGGCAAAATTTAGCAGCACCGATTTACCCGCGCGCACAAAATCCCGCGCGGCAAGCTGCTCCTCCAGTTCGTACAGGCGCAGGGGCGTTTCATATACGGCGTCCGCTGTATAAAGAAACGTCTTTTTGTCCGCCGTGTCGGCATACAGCACGTCTGCCGCCGCCAGAACGTAGGTGGCGCCGTCCCTTTCTCCGGTGAGCTTCGCGTCGTAAACGCGCAGGCGCGCCAAAAGTGAAAGCACTGTGTCGTCAAGCTGCCTGCAGCGCACCACCACCTCGATGTCCGCGCAGGCCGGGTCCTCACAGATACGGATGTTCAACAGCCCCTCCCCCTTTGTTTGTGTTTATCCCGCGGCCGCATCTTTATGATACACACCCCGGCCCGCCGCTGCAAGCGCTCCGGAGCAAGTTGCGCAAAACAGGCCCTCACCTGCACAAAAAAGGCCTGCCGCGCAGGCTTGCCGCCGCAGAACAGATGTGTTACCATGAAGAAAACATGCAGGGGAAGTGCTTTTTTGAAAGAAAACAAATACGATGACAGCGTATTTTTCGAGCAGTACAGCCATATGCCCCGTTCCGAGCAGGGGCTTTCCGCCGCAGGCGAATGGCCGGCACTGAAAGCGCTGCTGCCGGAGCTCGCCGGCAAGCGCGTGCTGGACCTTGGCTGTGGTTTCGGATGGCATTGCCGGTACGCGGCCGAGCATGGCGCGGCCCGTGTGCTTGGGACGGACCTTTCCCAACGCATGCTGGAACGCGCC
>PPYF01172243.1_pt1 | contig 13019 bp, 10 predicted proteins | sample 1559871 | NCBI WGS metagenome assembly PPYF01 (sample SAMN08240021, study PRJNA423297) | Human gut metagenome, whole genome shotgun sequencing project. | reverse complement strand
GCAATATTCAATTAAAATACAGTAACTATGTGGCTTTCAGCCACTTTCACGGCTACGCCGTGAATAATCCAGGTTTATTTTTTATTAAGAGGAGAACGTATTTTCTTTTTCGGAAATCGAGCTTATCACATTAAAGCAGGCGATCTGATTCTTGTAGATTCCAATCAAATTCATATGACACATGCTGTTTCCAACAATAAAGCAGAATATGAACGTATTATTTTATACATCAACAAGACAAAAATGGAAACTTTTGATACTCGATTTTCTCATTTAAACCTATCCACATTCTTTCGAGATCATTATGGTGTCTATACACTTACAGATGTACAACAAAAGGATTTTTTAGCCCTGTCTTCAAGTTTAACAGAAGAATTTATTCAGCGTTCCAGGAATTACACGCTCATGTTAGAATTAGAAATTGTAAAATATTTTATTGATTTTATGCGGAAAAATCAACGAAAATCTCCTGTTTCCACATTAAATACATATCAAAAGAACAATAAATATCAAACAGTTTACTTGATTGCTGATTATATTTCAGAGCATTACTGCGACTCTCTTACTCTGGAATTTCTAGCAAACAAGTTTTATTTAAGCAAATGCTATCTTAGCCGAATTTTCAAAGAAGTAACCGGTCATGGACTTAATGAGTATATTAATATTTTAAGAATTCAAAAAGCAAAACAGCTATTGGAAGAAACTTCGCTGAACATTTCGGAAATCGCAGCTTATACCGGATATAAAAGCACTACATATTTTGAAAAAATATTCAAAATTTATTTTTCTGTTTCCCCTTTAAAATATCGAAAAATGCAATCGACGATGTGTTTCACACTTCCTATTACTTCTGATGAAAAGAATTCCTAACTCAAAAATCCGATTTCTGTATCACTTCTATACGATACAGAAATCGGAATATGTTATTTATGCCCTGAAAAATCCATCATATTATTATTTCCCCAGCAGTGTTCATACTTAAAGCCTGTCAGATTTTCTACTACTTTTTTGGTTTCAGGACTGACTTCACTCATCTCTCCCCCGGCTCGTAAGCGATTAATTTCGTTCAGTAAAATTTTATGATTTGCAACTGTTAATTTAAAAAAACAGGAAATCACAATTCCGATTGCCGCAAAACAAATTGGCACAATCGTATATAAGATCAGCAACGCCTGCACTGTCGTTTCATTTTGGGTTTGTGCCCCTTCTGCAAATCCTGTTACAGACAAAAGTATTCCTACTGTCAACGTTTCCAGCGTAGAAAACAGTACATCCAAAGCACTATTTACTCCTGAATACTGTCCTTCTCTTCGTTTTCCCGTCACCATTTCATCCACATCTGGAATAAATGTGAAAATAAACTGGGCGGAGTTAACTACACCCGTCTTTCCAAAGTTTAATGCAATTGTCAGAACCACAAACCATAATGTTAAATGCGATGGACGTGCAATCGCCAGCCATAACATTGCCAGACAAACCAGAATGGTTGCAAAGCCACCAATTCGATATGTAAAAGGTCCATTTGTCTTTGCTGTCAGCCACATATAAATCATCAGAAATCCTATTCCAAAAATAAAACCAACACTTGTTGACACAGATACACTTGCCGGATCCAGCAACAGTACAAAAATAATGAAATAGGTATTGATTGTTCCTAACAAAGAACGAAACATTTGCTCTGATAAATACATACCCAGATATAACAGATACGATTTTAATCTAATCGCAGAAAGGAAATTCCAGAATACAGAAACAATTCTCTTACCTGGTGATAATTTCTTTCCAGTTGACTGCAATACAGTTGATTCATCATATGGTCTTTCATAGACAGAACGATAAAAACAGATTAAAAGTATACAGGACATAATGTCATAGATTAATGCTGCAATAAAATAAGTCTTAGCACTATTGGCTCCAAGAAGATTAAATAAATATACTGTAAACAGAGAGGAAAAAATTCCCGCCACTGCTGCTCCAATCTGATTAATTCCTGCAAGTTGTGCTCTCTGTGAAGAATCCTCTGTCATTTCGGACATAAATGTCAACTGTGACAATGAGAGCATTGGCATAATCGCATAATACAACAAAAATAGAATAAAATATGCAGAAACTCCTAAATTCGGAATCCATAATGTAATGTACAAAAGCGTTTTGGCTGGAATACCAATTAACAACATCGATTTACGGCGCCCAAATTTTCTTCCAAATTTTGTCTGATACAAATGATCTGAAATATACCCGTAAATTGGTGTAATAATAGATCCTATAATTTTTCCAAGCGAAAACATCAATGTAACAGTTACAACTGGTATTCCAAGAAATGTCGTAAAATAATACATCTGCCATGTATTCACCATCGTTTCTGCAACCTGTGCCAACTGATACGAAGAAAATCCTATTTTTTTCTTTATTGTCAACCGGTTAGACAAATTCTCATTCATCTTCTCTTCCCCCTTCTGCCTCAAGTTTTAACATGTCGTACATAATATATCCATCCGTTTCGAGTCTGATTACATTAAGGTCTTTTAACTGTTCTTCTTTTATGTGAATCATAACTTTATGGCTGATTCCATTCGTTACAGAAGACCGATATGCACTTTTATCATTTTCAAATTGATTTCTACTAATCAACATATTGTTTAGATAAATATAAAATCCAACCCCTGTATTCTCTCCCATAGATTTCTGTGTTGCCCCTGCTAAACAGATCGTCAAACAATATTTTTTTGCATACTCAAGTGGTCTTAAAAATTCTATTTCCCAAGACCCATTTGAATTTTGCAAATAATACCATTCTTCCTCTTGTCCTACACAATATCGGAATCTGGAAGGAACTAACTCTTTCCAGATATAATTTCGAAGCTGATCACTAAATTTAAACGGACAGGTTGTTTTAGAATATCCACCAATTTTCCAGATAACCGACTGCATATTATTTTCCACACAAATAATTCCCAAGTCCTGGTTCCCGCTTATCATAAATTTTCCCAATTCAAACTCATCCGAGATACTACTCCCCCTCACATAAACATACATCCAATATGTTCCAGGCTGAATTTTTTCTATTTTAAATTTTCCTTCGCTTTTTGTATTCGAATAATAAATTCTCCCACTTTTTTGTTTATAATAATCTCCTTGCTGATCCGTCAGAACAATCGTCCAGCCATCTATGGGTTCTTTTATCGCTTCTTTCAATGTAAGTGTACCCGATACACAACATAATTGTCTGGAATAAATCTCAGATTCCACTCCGATCCATCTGTGCGGTAATTTTTGTATTTCCCGCTCCGCTCTATTGTCTGCATCCTCAATTTTATTCTTTCCAGAATTAAAATACATGCACCAGGGACCGTACATCTTTTTCCACTTTTTAGGTACTTCAAATTTTCCGCTTCCAAAATGTTCACTGGTCATATAATTCAAAATAATTCCATCATAGTGAACCATAAGCTCTTGTTTTAGCGGACCTGATGGATAGCCACTCTTATCAATTGGAATAAACCATGCACCATATTGCTCTCCATACTGTCCCCAAAAACTATTTGCCGAAAAGTATCCAGCATAATCATATTTGGAATACACATGACTATTGCTATATTTACTTCCATCTTCAAGCCAAAACGTTTCATCCTGCAATCTCTTATTCTGTGCCAGATATTGTGCTCTCGGTTGTATTCCCTGCCGTTCATTCGTATAAGAAACTTGAAAAAGTTTGGAATCCAAACGATATACTGTCCTTAATTCATCTAACATGATGTTATCATTGTCATTTTCAGCAACTACATATCCATAAACAGCTGTATCGTCTGCTTCTAATATGATATGATATTCCAATTTTAATGGACTTGTTGTATCCATATACGCCACATGAATCACATACTCGCCGTCATCAATCACTTTTAATGTATCCGGCTTCATATTACAGACACCTTGTTCTGTGTGATAATCGCAGTAAAAACTATTTTTCTTATCCGGATCATTTTCTGCACCATCCAAGTATTCCAACAACTCTGTTCCATTAAAGATCAGAGATTCTGCTTTTGCTGATTCTGAAAAAGCAATGGTTAAATATTTATTCTGCAGTTTACACCGCAAACCTTCAACCTCTAATTTCATTTTTCTCCTGATATCCTCTCGTATGTCTTTCTCCTATCTTTTATGTCATATTCGGATCCTCATAAACATATTAAAATGTTATCATATTATAATTTTTGATTGTTTCACTTTTTTGTCTGCAAAAGTCAAATTTTCAAACTTTATTGTCTTCACTATTTCTCTGGTTAAAAGAATTTTTTCTAGTTTTCTTCAATCCTATCAAACCATTTAACGCATAAAAAAGATACCAAAATCATATGTACAATTTTGATATCTATTTACATATTCGCTATTTAATTTGTAAGACACCGCCGTGTCTCTTTTTTTCAACCCCCATAGAATACTCTGAATCTTCCAGCACCTTGAATCTTCCACCATGCAAATCTTCTGTAACCATTGGAAAATACCCGTTTCCTTCCTGATAGCTATCCGTAATTAAACACCATCTGCCATCAGGTAACTGGTAGCACTCTGGTCCTTCTATTCCTGAAATTTGTTCTAGCACTTCTGATCTTATCTCAGAAAACAGCCCTGTAAGCGATGGTCCTTCCTCTAAAATCAGTTTTTTAGCAGATTCGTTTTTAGAAATACGAAAATATTTATTCTCTGATTTTACGATTGTTGTGTCTATGATATCCACATCTCTTTCCATGTAAACAAATGGTTCTGTATAAATTTTAAAATCTTTCGTATAACAGGCAAATATTTTATATTTTCCGCTTTCTGTCACCTTATTCCCAATCCAAGACGAAAAAAATAAAAAGAACTGTTCCTTTTCTTCATCATAGATTGCCTCTGGAGCCCAAATACATCCACTCTCAGGAATTTTCATCGGACAGAGTCTTGCATCACTCCAATGCTGTAAATCTGTCGATTCCCAAACTAAAAAGCTTTTACTGCCATGCATACGTGCTGCTTTCCAGTCACCATCCATTCCTATTTTCAAATTCGTAGCTATAATATAATATTTTCCCGTTTTAGGATCCTGTACCGGAAATGGATCACGAACTCCACCTGTACCTGTATCAGAAGTCAATACCGGTTTTCCTCCATTTACTTCACTCCAGAACATCCCGTCTCTACTCGTTGCAAAATAAACCTTCTCTCCATTTTCTTTTTCATCCTTAAAATAGGTAAATAAATACTTGTCAATTTCCATCTTCTTCCTCTTTGCTGCACCTCACTTTTTCAATTGTCTGGACAAGATCTGCCACACTTTTTTCCATACGATCAAAACTCTCTTTTTCCGTCTGATCTGACTTTCTGTTATTGATACCTTTCAGGCTCTCCCACAATTCCTGTTGAGGAGAAAATTCCGGCATTTCCTTTCGGATAGAAAATACTGCCGGGAATTGTTCTGCTAAATTCCGCGCAATGTAACCAGCCGCAAGATATGCACCGTATTCATTAGTATGTGTGTAATCTGCCGGATGGAAATAATCCTGAGCTCTCTTTTGACCACATTTGCATATAAATTTAACAGAAGCATCATGCAGATCTATACAAAGCACTTCCTTTTTACAGGCAATCTGTTTCACTGCTTCCGCATATTCTTCAAGTAAATCATAGTATTCCTCTGCATTTTTCCATATATTTCTCCCTAACGGTGTAATTAAAATTGGAATTCCGCCTTTTTCTCTTATCTGGCAGATAAAGGCTTCTAAATTTCTTATATAACCTCCATTTGCCTTTAAATACAAAAGCTTCTGATCATTATGTCCAAATTGAAACAGACAAAAATCTCCCGGAACAATATGATTTAGAATAATATCAAAATGCCCTTCTGTTCTGAACGATTCTGTTGTTAATCCGCAGTGCGCCTGATTTTGTACCACATAGTTTCCTTCTAAATATGCGGAAATCGCCTGTCCCCATGATGAATAACATGCACCCGGATGATATGGAATTTCACATGATTGATCAGTAACCGTTGAATCTCCACAAAGGTATACTGTCTTAATTTCCAGGCAGCGTTCTGCAGCACAATCTTCCACTTTTACAGCCTCTGGATTTTGGGTACAAATAGAACAAAACAAGTAATTTTCTTTGTAAACACAGCTGTGATATCTTGGAATAATTTCTGAAACAGCCTGATAAAATTTTTTCTCATAAACCTCATCTTTTTTCAGAGTAATAATATCTTTTAACAGCTTCCTTCCTGTAAACAAATACAGCTCGTTTATATCCTCCAATGCCCGTATCCTGATTCGTATCTCGTAATTTCCCATTGGAATTTCAGATGTCCAGAAACTCATTGGCTCCATTCCGTCACATGTAGTAGATAGATTTGCATCGAATCCATCGATTAGTTCCGGAATCGTATAGATAGACTTGCCGTTATACTTTTCTCGAATGAACCTTTGAAATTCATACTTCATTATAATGCACCATCTCCAATTATATTTTCATAATCCAACACTGCTGCAAAAAATGCCAACGCCATTCCCTGCCCCCAGCCCTGTATCCATTTTTTCGAAATATTTTTATATCCTTCCTGATCCTTCATCACAGCTGTCCCGCCCGATACATCTGTGAGGCGTCCATCAGGAGCAATATGATTTAATACTCCTGTTATTGCTTTTTCAATATATTTGATGTGAAGAGGATTTCCTTTTAAAGTCATCGCAGCTGCAATTCCAGCCGATGCAGATAATTCTTCGTATGAAGTCTCATCATCCAGAATGGTTCTCCAAAGTCCTTGTTCTGTTTGAATCATCTTTAATGCAGACAGCTGTTCATTCAGGCTTCCCACAATTTCCAGATATTCCGGATATAAATAGCATTCTGGTAAAATTCTCCCCACTTTGCTCATGGTATAGGCTGCCCAGCAATTTGCCCTCCCCCAGTAAAATCCTGACATATGATCTTTGGTAATATTGTTATATCCGTGATACCACAATCCGGTTTCTTCATTCTGCAAATATTGAATATGCCAATAATATTGCCGTAAAGAATCCTTGATCAATTCTTCATCTTTTGTAAAAACACCAACACGCAGCATGAAAAAGGCTGCCATAAATAAGGTATCTGCCCAACATTGCTCCGGAAAATCATTATTAGCAGAAACGGTGTGCTGCAACACCTGATCCCCGAATCGCAATGCATCTTTTCTAAGATACTCGATCTTGGATATTACAATATCCAGATATCGCTCCTCACCTGTTGCCTGATACAAGGTAAGCAGGCAGTGTCCCATTGCACAGCTGTTTACGGTCCATACAGGGAGTCCCAGCTCAATCAACTCATCAACCCGTTCTTTTAAAAACTCCACATACGCCTGCTTTTTTGTCACTTCATATGCTTCCGCAATTCCATAATAAGCGACTCCACATGGCCAGTCCCATGACATATCCATACGTTCTGTACGTTTTACTACTTTATCTATAGCTTCTAAAAGTACATCTCTGTCATATTTTATTTTTCCCATACTCTTCTCTCCTTCCGTTACGGCATATCCACTTCCTGAGTTTCATAAGGCTCTAACATCACTTCTTTGATTCCCTGCTCTGTTGCGATCTTAGCAGGCTGCATCAGACCCGAATTATTAATCACGATCATTTTCCCGGCATCCGGATAATATGCACATTCCGTATTCATATTGTCTGTCAGATAGAAAGGATTCTTATGCTTTGTTCCATACAAAATTAAATTTAGCAATAACCTTGTATTTTCCGGTGTATATACAAATCCTCCAAGATAAATTCCACATCCCTTTCCAAATTTGTGTATTGTCAGCTTTGGAGTTTCACCTTCTGCCAAAAGTACTCTGGTCTCTCTGTCAGTCAAAAATACGCCAGTGCTTTTTGGAATATTGATACGTTCCGGCACAAGTCCCTCCACAGAATCCACCTCAAATTTCCACTTGCCATGACATACTTTTGCCCCTGTATCCTTATCTGCACCAAGTATCTGAGCCAAACGGAAATACTCGTTATATCCATCTGTTGCCGACGGATCTTTTACGCCAATAAGTACACCTCCATTCCATGACCATTCATAAAATCTGGAAACAATGTCTTCCTCTTTCCATGCATCCGCACCGCTCCAGGCACTTCCTACACTTCCTGCGTTAATAACAACGTCATATTTTTCTAATACGCCATGTTTCACATCTTCAAAGTTAATAAAATCCACATCCAATGGAAGTCCCGATAATGCTTCATTGACATGGATCAGATCATGTATCCAGGTTTCATGAAAATGACCGGATAAGGTCCAGGAGCGTAATTTGCCCCAGTCATGAAGCACTGCTGTCCTTACTGGAAATGTATATGGCTTTCCATAGCTGTGATACTTACGGATTCTTCGAAATTCATCCGCTATCTGCCCGATATAATCCTGAAAATCCGGAAATGCTTCTGTCAGATGCAGATAACCACCCAGCCCAATGCGTTCGATTGGAGTCCGCAGCAGAACCCTTCTGATATGAAGCCAGTATTCTCTTGCATCTCTTGTAGGATCTCCCCCTTCCATAAAAGTAGGAGCACCACCAAGTCCTACCGGAAACAGATACGGATGCAGCCGTAATTCATGTACCGGCACTTCCACATCTGCACACAGTCGGACTTCATATCCGGAAAATACACATTTGATCAGCCCGTCAAATCCTGTTGTTTTAAATTTTTCTCCGTATGGCTCCAGTCCAACCCAACTGTCATCGTAAAAAACATACGCCTGTTTTCCATACTGATGGACAATCTCTACCAGTTTTTTCCCAAACGCTGTCACAAACTCATGAATAAATTCCATCCAGTCTCTCTTCTGTTTTGTTGCCGGCATATGAGTCACCTGATATTTTCCCTGATTCACAAAGTCCTCTGCTGTCAACGCATATCCATATTTTTCTTCAAATTGTTCCAAAGCAAGTGGACTTACCGTAAAATCATAGGAGCCCCAATCACTGAAGAGACTTCGGTTTCTTTCATCACTTCCCCATATCCACGCAAAGTTATAGAACAACGACGTAAATCTTACAACGGTCGTTTCCTCATGACTGGAGCACCAGTCTTTTAACCACTGCATCATATACTCCTGCACCTGGGGATATCTTGGATCGATCTGCATCAAATGTTCTTTTTGCCAACCGTTGATCACATGATTGTACATGGAAATTTCTTCCCATATCCGATATGCCAAAAAGCTGACCGTATAGCTGTGAAATGGCAGAATCTCTTTTATCTCTACGACTTGTTCTTCCGAAATATAATACCACTTTGAGGAATCAACTTCCTGATTGGTTGTCCGGTCAAATACCTGCCAATATTTCATTGCTTCTTTGCCGGCATTTACTTCAAACTGCTCCTCGAAAAAACCTTTCATCAGCTCCATCCGAACACTATCTTTCGTTGCCACTACAGGCTCTGTGATCAAAAATGTCTGCTGCCTTTTATCAAGATTTTGTTTTGCCCATTCATTATGATCCCGAATGATACAGATTGTTGAATAAATTCCATATCCCGCGGATAAAATTTCTTCTGACAGTCTGGTGCCATCACTGTCCCGAATCACATCTGCTCCCCATTTTTCTGCCAGCTTTAACGTCAGCTCTTCATATCCGGCTTCCCCGGGCAATGTAAAACCTCCCTTATCCTCTTTCCTCATAACTTATCCTCTCTGTCATGTTTTTCTTTTCTAAAGGAGACGGCCCACACCTGCCTTTTCGGGTGCTGCCGTCTCTGATTCTAAATCTCTATTATCCTTTGAGTCCTGATGTACTGATTCCTTCTACAATATATCTCTGCATGAAAATGAAGATCAAAATAATCGGAAGCAGTGATAAGCTTGCCATTGCGAACATTGCGCCATAATCGGATGTAGATCCAGGATCACAGAACAGTTTCAATGCAAGACTGACCGGATATTTCGCAGAGTCATTGATATAGAGCAATGCGGATAAGAAATCATCCCATCTCCACATAAAGGAAAAAATAAAGGTAGTAACCAACACTGGCTTCAATAGTGGGAAGATGATCCTTGCAAAAATACCATAATACGAACATCCGTCGATTTTCGCGGACTCATCCAATTCTTTCGGAATTCCACCAATAAAGTTCATCATCAAATATACGAAGAATCCCTGAATTGCAAAACAGTACGGTACAATCAATGGCAGATAGGTTCCGACCCATCCCAATTTTTGATACCATAAATATTGCGGGATCATCAATACCTGTGCCGGCAACATCATAGAAAGCAACATTGCTACTGTCAATATTTTTTTCCCTTTAAAATGACATCTTTTCAGACCATATGCAACGATTGCTGATGAAAATACAGTTCCTATAGTTGCTACCAATGATATAAACAAGGAATTTCCAAAAAACTTACCAAAGCTGATTCCTCCAAATCCCTTCCAGCCATTGATGTAATTTTCCAATGTAAATGTTTCCGGTATCAGTTGTGTGGCTGTTGTAAAAATCGTATTTGTGTCCTTAAATGAACTCATAAACATCCATACTAACGGATATACCATGATCAAACCGAATATGGTCACCAGCACATGATAAATTATATTCTTAGTTAATTTTTTCTTTCTCATATCCCTTAGTTCCCTTCATCATATACCCAGAATTTTTTTGTTGCAAACAGCAGCAACGTAATCAGTCCGACCAGTAAGAGCATTACCCAGGCCATAGCTGCTGCATACCCTGTATGATAAAATTCAAAGGACTGCTGGTATGTGTATACTGTATAGAACAGCGTAGAATCCATTGGTTTTCCCTGCGTAATGATATAACACTGTGTAAATGCCAGGAATCCATTAATCATCTGCATGACGAGATTAAAGAAAATCGTTGGTGTTAACAGCGGGAGTGTAATCTTAAAAAATTTCTGTACTCCGTTTGCACCATCTACATTGGAAGCCTCATATAATTCCGACGGAATCTGTTTCAATGCTGAAAGAAAGATCAGCATTGATGAACCAAACTGCCACACCGCCAAAATGATCAATGTCCAAATTGCCGTACTTGTCTGCCCAAGCCATGCCGTATCAGATGGCAGCCCAAAGACTGCCAATATCTGATTAACAATTCCATCTGTTGCAAACATTCGTTTCCAGAGAATCGCAACTGCAACTGATCCGCCAATAATAGATGGCAAATAGTATACCGCCCTGTAGAATGCAGATGCTTTACTGCCTTTTACCAGAATCATTGCTACTATTAGAGCAAAGATCAACCTCAGCGGAACTGACACCAGTGCAAAATAAAATGTTACACCGATCGACTTCCAAAAACGCTCATCTGTTGTAAACATATTGATATAATTACTAAGTCCACAAAATTGGGGCGGAGATAATATATCATAATCGCAAAATGAATAATACAATGAAATTCCCATCGGTACGATCATGAACAATAAAAATCCAATGATAAAAGGCATGGAGCAGACAATACCAGCTGTGCTTTCTTTATTTAGCCTCTGCTTTAGCGTCATCGATTTTTTTTCTTTCATAATAATTCTCCTTATTTTGCACTTGCTTTCATCGCATCATTTCCCTGCTCAAACAACTGCTTTGCTGCTTCTTCCGGAGAAATCTGACCATACAATACCTGTTCTTCCAGATTTGTCAAAATTTCATATACCTCATTTGCGCCTGCCGGTGCCGGTGGGTTGATCGGACTTGAATTCGGTGTTGCAACATCATTGATATAAGTAACTACTTTCTGGCTTGTTTCTTCCAGATTCGGTGCAATTGCTTCTGCCACTTTTGAGGAAACCGGAACACCACGATCATCTAATAATACTTGATTGCATTCTTCAGAATTAATAAACCAGTTGATGAATTTTACTGCTTCTTCTGGATTTTCACAATCAGCACTCACTGCAAACAACATTCCCGGTTTTAAAAAATTAGATTTCTTTGGATCCGGGGACGGCCATGTTGTGATTCCGATCTCCATACCTTCAGGTGCCGAGTTCTGAACTGCAGTTAACTGGTTTGAAGTAGAAAATGCACACCATGACATTCGATCTGGACTGCTTCCATAAACAAGCGGATCCTGCTCTGTTGATTTTAATGTGATTTCTGTATATACACTCGGATCCAAATGCCAGCCTTCTTCAATTCCTTGTTTTTCTAAATCAAAAATCGTCTGTAATTTTTCGGCTTCAGACGCTCCTAATTTTCCATCTTCAAACATTACCTCATCTTCTGCTCTCAGCCAATATTCCGGAAGTGATTCCACACTGTATCCAAGACTCGTGCGATATCCTGTTTTCTCTTTGACTTCTTTACACAAATCTACAAATTCATCCAGTGTCATATTGTCTTTCACTTCAATTCCAGCCTCATCTAATGCTGTTTTGTTATAAAAAAGTGCATTTGCATTTGTTCCGAGAGAAACTGCATATGTCTTGCCATCTACTTTTTGAGATTCCTGAATATTCTCATCCACATTGGACATATCTAAAGTTCCATCTTCTATGTACGGAGTCAGATCCAATAATAATCCATTGTCCACATATTGATCTAAATACATATAATCCATTTGCATTACATCTGGTAATGAATGACCTGCTGATGCTGTAGCAAGTTTGTTCCAATAATCGGCCCATTCTGAAAACTGTCCATCAATCGTAATTCCGGAATTTTCCTTTTCATACATTTCCAAAACCTTCGTGGTTCTGTCATTTCGTGTCTGGCTTCCCCACCATGAAACAGTCATTTTTGTTCCATCTTCTTTTTTTGTTTCACTTTTTTCGTCTCCGCTTCCTCCGCATGCTGCCAGAGAAAATGTCATTGCTCCCGCCAACAATACTGCCATTACTTTCTTTTTCATAACTTTCTCCTTTCTCATTCCAAGTTTTAACTTGTTTTTATTATATGCTTCAGATTTCTGATAATAAACCTGGATTATTCACGGCGTAGCCGTGAAAGTGGCTGAAAGCCACATAGTTACTGTATTTTAATTGAATATTGC
>PPYF01130367.1_pt1 | contig 13020 bp, 10 predicted proteins | sample 1559871 | NCBI WGS metagenome assembly PPYF01 (sample SAMN08240021, study PRJNA423297) | Human gut metagenome, whole genome shotgun sequencing project. | reverse complement strand
CCGGTGAGCGCGCCATCCTGACCAGCCGCGTGGTGGACCGCCCCATGCGCCCGCTGTTCCCCAAGGAGATGCGCAACGACGTGTGCATCACCATGACCGTCATGAGTCTGGACCCCGACTGCAGCCCTGAGATCGCCGGTATGATCGGTGCTTCTCTGGTCACTGCCGTGTCCGACATCCCGTGGAACGGCCCCATCGGCGGCGTGCAGGTGGGTCTGGTGGACGGCGAGATCGTGCTGAACCCCACGCAGGAGCAGCGCAAGGTGAGCGACCTTGCCCTGACCGTTGCCGCCACCATGGATAAGATCGTCATGATCGAGGCCGGTGCCAATGAGGTGGACGAGGACACCATGCTGAACGCCATCAAGGCCGCTCACGTGGAGATCAAAAAGACCATTGAGTTCATCAATCGCATCGTGGCCGAGCGCGGTAAAAAGAAGATCGATTTTCAGGTGGTGGGTCTGGATATGGACGTGTTCCACGCCATCCAGAACAAGTATCTGGACGACTTCAAGGCCGCTATGGACACCGACGACAAGAATGTGCGCGATGCCGCTCTGCTGCCCATCATGGACAAGATCGCCGAGGAGTACCCCGACCTGACCGCTGCAGACCTTGATCTGGTCAGCTACAAGATGCAGAAGTTCGTGGTGCGCCGCTGGCTGCTGGACGAGGGCAAGCGCGTGGACGGCCGCGGCATCAACGAGATCCGCCCGCTGGCTGCCGAGGTGGGCATCCTGCCCCGCGTGCACGGCTCCGGCATGTTCACCCGCGGCCAGACGCAGGTGCTCACCACCTGCACTCTGGGCGGCACCAAGGACAACCAGCTCATGGACGACCTGACCGATGAGCAGACCAAGCGCTATATCCATCACTACAACTTCCCGCCGTACTCTGTGGGCGAGGCCCGCGCACCGCGCAGCCCCGGCCGCCGCGAGATCGGCCATGGCGCACTGGCAGAGCGTGCTCTGGTACCCGTGCTGCCCTCTCTGGAAGAGTTCCCCTACACGCGATATGGACTTCAAGGTGGGCGGCACCCGCAAGGGCATCACTGCCATCCAGATGGACATCAAGATCGACGGCCTGACCTACGACATCATTGCTGAGGCTTTCGAGAAGTGCCGCAAGGGCCGCCTGTATATTCTGGACGAGATCATCAAGCCGGTGATCGCAGAGCCCCGCCACGAGCTGAGCCGCTACGCACCCAAGATGTTCAGCATGATGATCCCCACCGATAAGATCAAGGACGTGATCGGTAAGGGCGGCAAGGTCATTCAGGACATTTGCGCTACCTGCAACTGCAAGATCGACGTGCAGGAGGACGGCCATGTGTTCGTCTCTGCTGTGGATCAGGAGGACGCAAAGCGCGCCATCTTTACCATCAAGACCATTGTGGAGGACCCCGAGATCGGTGCCATCTACAAGGGCAAAGTGACCCGCCTGATGAACTTTGGTGCCTTCGTTGAGATCGCACCGGGCAAGGAAGGTCTGGTTCACATCTCCAAGCTGGACACCAAGCGTGTGGAGCGCGTGGAGGATGTGGTGGCCGTGGGCGATGCCATCGTGGTCAAGGTGACCGACATCGACCAGCAGGGCCGTATCAACCTGAGCCGCCGCGATGCCATTCTGGCGCTGGAAGCCAAGCGCGCCGAGCAGCAGGCACAGCAGCAGTAAACCCTGACTGCATAAAAGAAACCGAAAAAGAGGACCCGATGCATCTGCGTCGGGTCCTCTTTGTTGTATCAGAATAAAATTATACTGTGCGGTACTTGCGATCCAGCGCCCAGCCGAATGCAAACAGCACCACACCGCTGACAGCCAGCACCGGCACGGGCCAGTTCAGCTGACCGGTCTGCGGCAGACCGCTCATTGCCGGGTTATCCGGGTGGCCCGGCAGAACGGGGCTGTCTGGATTACCGGGTGCTACCGGATGATCCGGATGGCCCGGGGCCACGGGATTGTCCGGTTTACCGGGAAAGACCGGGTTATCCGGGTTGTCCGGCGGGGTAGGCGTATCAGGATAATCGGGCGTAGGCGGGGTAGGGGGCGTAGGCGGCGTGTCCGGCTTGGTGGGGGTGTAAGCACCCACCTTGGGGCTGGCATCCACCGCATAATTCCACTTGCCATCCTCCGCCATGGGCAGAGAGACAAGGAACGGATTGATCGGCTCATAGCCCTTGGAAGCCTCGGTCTGCACGATCAGATACAGGCCAAGCTCCAGACCACGGAAGGTCACGTTGCCGTCCGCATCAATGGTCTTTGTGGTGCCCTCGGCGCTTTGGGGCAGATACTCCTGCAGCTGGGCCGCAAGGGTGCTGTCGGTCAAATCACCCAGCGCAATGCCGCAGCCGTAGAAATCGCCGCAGTATTCGTAGCTCAGGTTGCCGTTTTGGCGCTTTACCTCGGCCACACGGTACAAAGTGAGATTGCCGCCGCTCAGCGCCTTATCGTTGGCGCTGTCGTACAGCGTAACGCGGATGGTGCCGGTAGTGGGATTGCCGCTGCTGTCCACCAGCTTGATGTTTGCGCTGGTGGCAAGGGCAGGCAGCGCACTTGTTACCAGAAGGCACAGCACCAAAAGCAGGGCCGCAGCGTGCTTTTTGAGATCAGTGCGTTTCATGTTTTTCACCTCTTGTAGATTTGCGTTTGCGGTTGGAGAACAGCAGCCAGAGCAGCAGCACCAGCAGCAGGGGCAGTGCCATGATGGGAGCTGTGATGATCGGTTCGATCTTGATGGCATCGGCTGTTACACGGATGTGCTTGAGCTTGTCCGGCGTTTCGATGCGCCGTCCCCGCACCAGAAGGCGGTGGGAGTTGATGCCGTAGGGGGTGCAGGTCATCAGGGTGACGTAATCCTTGCCGTCCACCACCTTGAGGTTGTCGGTCTCGGTGGGCAGAACGATGGAGATCTGGTCCACCTCATAGGTCAGCACCCGGTCCAGCACTGTGATGGTGAAGGTATCGCCCACTTCCAGCTGGTCCAGATTGGTGAACAGCTTGGCGCTGGGCAGGCCGCGGTGCGCCGAGATGACCGCGTGGGTGCTGCCGCCGCCCACCGGCAGGCTGGTGCCCTCCAAGTGGCCTGCGGCGATCTGCAGCACACCATCGCTGGTGCCGTGGTAGATGGGCAGCTCCACACCGATCTTTTCAATGGTGATGTAGCCCATAATGCCGGTGCCGGTGACATCCAGCGTGGCGTTGTAGCTGGTGAACCGGTCGGCATGGAACAGCGCGTCCGGGTCGGCGGCGATCTGCGCATTGAACGCATCTGCCGCCTCGAAATAGGCGCTGTAGTCGGCATCGGTCAGATTGTCCACATCCTCGGCATAGGTGGCCACAGCACGGGACTGATGCAGCTGGTTGACGTAATCGCTGAGGGTGGGGTATAACATCACGGATAGACCCACGAAAAAGACGAGGATCAGGATGATGGTGCTTTTGTTCTTTTTCATGGGCTACTCCCTAATGTTATAAGGATAGGAGCGGGGGCCTTGCGGCCCCTTTGCTCCGGGTTCTTGGGGAAAATGGAGCTTACTTGTTCTCCATGCGCTTCTTGGTGACCAGCAGAACGATGGCCGCAACCATCAGGCCGCCGCCGACCACATAGAACAGGGTAGTGCCGATGCCGCCGGTGGAGGGCAGGGTAATGCCGCCGGCTTTTTTGTTGATGATGGTGGTGGACAGTTTGGAGCTATCAAGCTCAACATGATTTCCGTTGTGATTTGCTGTGATGGTCACAGGGGGAATCACAGAGCAGGGGGTGAAACCTTCAGGAGTGGTGGTCTCCTTCAGGTAGTAGGTGCCAGCGTCCAGACCTTTAACGTTGAACTGACCATGTTCGTCAGAGAACATCTCATCGCCAGCATCCGCTCCAAAGTAGGGGGAGTAAGTGCCGTCAGTAGTATTCTTCTTGAGCTTGATCTCCTGTTCCTTAGTGCAATCTTTACCGCTGTACAGACGGAAACCAGCGCCCTCCAGCTTGTTGTTCTCGTTAACTTCATCGCGGTACTTGGTGTTGTTCAGCTGGTAGGTGTACACATAGACTTCGCTTTCGGGAGTGGGAGTGTAGCCCCAGTATTTGCCGTCGGGTCTGGGGTTATTAGAGTACTGGAGCCGTACGCTGTTTTTGTTATCGGCAGAGCCATTGACAGCGGCATTTTCGTTCAGGTGTGCAGTATAGGTGACCGTAATAGTCGCGCCGTTATTCAAATTGAACTCTGGATCTTCAACACAGGTTTTGACATCAGGAATGCTTACCACAAAAGAGTTATCTTTTTTAAGATGGCTATCATCAACTTCATACTTCGAAGAATCTTTGGTGATATCATAGGAAATTTTCTTGGATTCAATGACTACACTATCGAGTCCGTCATAAGTAATGCCATTGGACAAGGTATCATTGAACAAGACAGCGTACTCTTTATAGTAATCGTAAGCACGGTCGGGGCTTGCGGGCAAGGTAGCGGTCAGCTTGAACTGGAACTCTTCGTTGATCGCATGGTCAGCGGAACTGCCCCAACCGTCATTGTCACCCCAAGAGCTATTATCGTCGTTGTCGTAGACTTTCTTCTCAACAGTGGGCTTTACAACCTTAGGCGTAATTTGAACGTGATAGTGTGCTTTGTTAACCTTCAACAGGAAGGAATTGTAGGCATGATAGGAATCGCCATCAGCGCTACTGCTAAAGGAGGAAGTATCAACGATCAGATAATAACCTGCCTCATCAAGTTCGAAGCCACCGGTGTGACCACCTTGTTTGACGGGTGTCGAGTTTGCATGGGCATCCGTGTAGATATAGTTGCATACAAAACGCGCGAAAGCGATGCTGTTATCATCAGAAGTTGTCCAGTCCTTCATAACATCAAGGACTTCCTGGAGGCTATTTGCGTCTTGAAACGGAATCCTGAGGGTAGGATCTTCCTTCAATTGGGCCAGAAAATCCTTATCATCAGGGATGTTTTGGCCCCACTGAACGTTGGAAATCGTATTGTCATCACTAACATCACCCTTGAAGATCTGGAAAGCGTCGTAACAGTGGTTTTTGTCGATGTCCTCCTCAGTGTCGTATGCAAACGCCGGGATCGCCATGGCGCACACCATGGCAACTGCCAGCAGTGCGGCCAGCAGCGTTTTGATTACTTTCTTCATCATGATTTGCGAAAGTCTCCTTTCAAGTTTTTCTGATTCCTATTTTCAGGGTCTGCTTCCGGCGCAGAATCAATTTTGCCGCCGTGTCAGGAAGGATGCAGGCTTTTTAACGTGCCCTCCTTTCGCGTCTGCGCTTTTTGCAAACCCCGCACACCAGAGCGGCAAGCATCAGCGCGCCGCCGCCTGCTGTATACAGTTTGGTACCGGCCCCGCCGGTAGAGGGAAGTTCGTAGTCGGACGGATCGGCCTGACTGGTGATCACAAGGCTGTCGGTTTTTACCGACTCTTCGGCATCATCGCTGATGGTCGTGTCCAGAATCCTGATGTTATTGATTACTTCACCGTCAACAGCCGTTTCGCCAACGTCCTTCAGCTTGACGGTGTAGCAGATAGAATAGGTGCCTGCGGCAATGGGGGAACCGGCAGAACCCAAGGTGATCTTGCGCTCACCATTATCATCTTCCCAAGTGATGCGGAGCGCTGTATCGTCTTCTTTCATGCTGAGCTGGAGCGAGTCTTCGACATATTCGGCGGTTACGCCGGTGGGCAGGGTCATGCTGTCCGCAAGCGTCAGCGGGCCGGCCTGTTCGTTCTGGACCACAAGCGTAACAGTGTAATCCAGGTAGGCATCGCTGCCATTGTAGCGCGGGTCCTTCACGCTCTGGTTAAGGTCATAGTTCTTATCGTCTTTTTTATCCTCATCGGGGGTTTTATCCGGGTTGATGGTGATATCAAGGGCGTAATCTTTGTTGACCTCGACCAGATTAAAGCCGCTGCTGGTGACCTCGCTCTGGTTCCACTGGAAATTGAAGGAAACGTTGCTGGTGACCTTGGCATCGGAAGTATCCGCGCCTGCGTCTGCCTCCTCTTTCTGCCGGATATAGTTTTGGTCGTACCGCAGCACGGCGTACCAGCAGCCGTCATTCCCCTTGAGCAGCCGGTAGCTGCCGCAGGTGTCATAATTGCCGGTATCTTCCAGTTTGCCGGAGATAAGCTCATCGTTCAGCACATCAAAGCTCTTGGGCAGCTTAACATGGACACAGTAGTCGTTGTCCTGGATCTCTTTGGCCGGGATATCTGTGACGGTAAGGCTGCTGTGCAGAAGCTCCGAAATGGTGGTGACATTGGTATCCTCGTATTCAGTGCCATTCTTGCGCTGCACCTCCAGAGCAGTGAGGTAATCCAGTGCATCCAGACCTTTGATGGTGGTAATGGCACCTGCGTCATCTTCGACTTTGAAATCCGGCGTAGCAACGCCGTAATCGGCCTGCTGCGCATTTGCCACAGACACCAGCGTTGTCACCTGCGAAGCATTCAGCGTGACTTTAGCCACCTTGCCGTCCACATCGCCGGAGATCACGGTCAGGGTGCCGAAATCTTCGTCCACATCGCTCACGATGCCAACGGTGCTGGCATCCACGGTGTATTCCTCAATGTGGGGCGCGGTGTCGGTGGTGGCCGCAGCATCCATGGAGAGCAGGGCAATGTCGGCATCGGCGGAATCATCCTGCACCTGCAACGGCTGGCTTTCCGCGGCCACGGCCTTGGTCACGGTGCCATTGTAAATGACGATATCACCGGGCATTGCGGCATCAGACGGCAGATCACCGTCAAAATCCATGGCATAGCCGCTGCCGGTCTCTTCGTTGTACAGCGCGCTGCGCAGCTGGCTGTGCAAAGACAGCACACTGGAAACCTGCGGGATAGCGCTCTGGGGGATATTGGCATATTTCAGGCAGTAGGAAAGGAACATCACGTCCCATGGGCCGTAGTCGTTGCCGTAGTCGTTGCCGTAGCGGGTGTAGTGGCGCACGGTCTCGCCGTCGGCATCGTCCAGCTGGAAGTTGCGCTCGCTCTGCTCATATCCCAGCTGGCTCTCGGCTACGGCCAGCAGGTCGTCGGCCCAGTTGCCGCTCAGCGTGGTGCCGGTCTGTGCCAGCCATTCGTCCTCGTCCTGCGTGCCGTCCAGCGGGTCAGACAGGCAGTTCACCGTGTGGTGATGCTCCGGCAGGCCGCAGACCAGCACTTCCTCGTAGCAGGCATCGGTGTGGTGGTGCACCGGGGTCTCGATCACAGGATCGACCACCACGGGCTTTGCGGCCACCGGCTCCTCAAACAGGGCCACCGGGTCATAATCGGGGTTCACTTCTTCTACAAGCTCGCCCTCTTCCAGACCGCACACCAGCTCATAGGTGGTGGTGTAGCAGCTGTCGTCGTGGGTGTGCTCGAACAGCTCACAGATCAGGCTGCCGTCCTCAGGGTCAAAGCAGTCGTCGGTGTGCTCGTGCTCTTCTTCCCGGCAGGTCAGCTCCCGCACTTCCTGGTAGCAGTCGTCGGTGTGCTCATGGGGCACAAAGATGTACTCCGGCTCTGCGGAATAGGCTGCAATGCCGGGATCATCCGCATCCACGCCCAACGCATCATCATCCATGTCGAATGTATCATCAAAAGACATGCCGTCGTCCGTCATAGTGGCATTCCAGTCCTCCGGTTCGCCTTCCTCATAGCCGCACACCAGCTGCTTTTCATAGCAGGCAGCGGTGTGCTCGTGCTCCAACTCGCCGCACAGATATTCGGCCGTTTTGGCAATGCCCACGCCGTGCAGCTGCCAGTTCACGAACAGGCTGGTGGTAAGCGCCAGTGCCAGCAGCAGCGCAGTATAGCGTCTGGCGCGCTGGTGGTTCCGACGGAACTTTTTCTGATATTCTTTCACAATATCCCGCATGATTCCTAAACCTCCTTAGTGGATCAACGAGAAGTTGGACAAGGGCCATACCCGCAAAAAAACCTTGCCCACGATTTGACTTTTTTCCACACAGCCGATCACACTGCTGCGGCTGTCAATGGAGGTGGCCCGATGGTCACCCAGTACGAAATACCGGTTTTCCGGTACCTGATAGGGAAATTTGATGTCGCATTCGCCCAGAGCCAGTTCATCTACATAGGGCTCATCCAGCGTCTGGCCGTTCACAGTGACCACACCGTCCTCGTCCAGTTCGATCACATCACCGGGCAGGCCGATGATGCGCTTGAGCAGAAGTTTGTTCTGCCAGTAAAATCCGCAAAGGTCGCCGGTCTTCATGTCGCTGCCCTTGACCAGCAGAATGATGTCCCGGTCCTGCAGAGTGGGGTTCATGCTGTCGCCGGAGACCTGCAGCACCGGCAGAAACAGGGTGGCCAGCAGCACGGCAACGGCCGCGACCACCAGCAGCGTGTAGACCGTGCTGCGCAGCACCCGCATATAACGGCTGCGGTAGGCCAGACGTTCGCGCTCTGCTTCCACCTCTGCTGTGGATGGAATGGGCGTGAACCTGATCTTTTGCTCTTTCATTTGGCACGCTCCTCCGGCAGGAATTCCGTGCTGTGATAGCCGTCCAGCAGTTCGCTGGCCCGGCGGTCAAAAGCGGCCCGGCGCTGCTGGATCTCCTGCTGCGTCCGGGCAAGCATTGCCTTGCAGTCCGCTTCGGTCTGGGCGCGCTTGCGTGCGGCGGCTTCCGTTTCCGCGTCGCACTGCTGCTGGGTGCGGGCCTTCAGGTTCGCAGCCTCGGTCTGTGCCTGTGCAAGGATCTGCTGGGCTTCGGCTTCCGCCTGAGCGCGCAGAGCGCTGGCAGCGGCATCGGTGTTTTTGTTTGCTGCGAGCACCGATGCAACGTATTCATCAGCCGCAGCCTGCGCCGCTTCAAACACCTTGTTCAGCTCCAGTGCAGCCTGCGCAATGGAACCTGCGTTTTCAATATGGATCTGCCGTTCCTGCAGCTGGGCAGACAGGGCAGCGTTTTCTGCCCGGAGCCGGTCCTCGCTCTGCTTGAGCGCCAGAATGATCTCGACTAATTCGGTGCGGCGCATGTGCCGCAGTTCACGGTCTGGCATAATGATCGATTTCTCCCGCAAAAAGTGGTCGGATTAGGCGAACGAAAACTTTCGACAAATACGAAAATTTTCGTACCACAAAACCACATTTGATATATCAGTTTTCGGCGTGAAAGCGCCAGTTTGATGAATGACCTTCCACCTTATATGTTAGCACAGTATGCGTAACAAAAGCGTAACAAAAATGCCTTTTCCGTGCATTTTTTTGCCAAAGCCAAAGAAAAATTGTTTCTTTTGATGTAAACGATTAAAATGCGTTAAAAACAAAAAGAACTGTCCCCACAACGGAGACAGTTCTTGAAAAACAGATGAAAACAGAAGCCGGATCAGAAGCTCTTCAGCAGATCGCCCAGAGTCAGGAAGGACTGGTAGATCACGTTGACATTGTTGATGATGGAGCTTGCACCGGAGAAGATGCGGGCAATGGCGTTGAACACCTTACCGACATTCAGGAAGCTGTTGTAAGCGTCGCGGGCACCACCGTCCAGATAGACCATTTCCTCTTCGCTGATGGAGGCATAGTTTGCGGGCAGTTTCATAGTAGACATGGAGATTTTCCTTTCTATTGATAAAATTGATACAGTGTGTGAAAAGACTTAAATAAAGGCAGCCACGGCCAGCGTGGTGATCAGAGCACCGGCTACCGTCAGAACGCTCAGAATCGGGCCGTCATCGTATTCCTGCGCGGCCTGTTCCGGCTGAGCGGGCGTGGATGTGCTGGTGGAAGTGGTGGCATTTTTCACGGTCCAGTGTGCGTACACAGTGGTATCACCGGTAAACACCGTAGAGGTGCTGATTTTTGTGCCGCCCACCGGCTCGGTATACCAGCCGTCAAAGGTGTAGCCTTCCAGCGCAGGCTGCGCGGGCAGGGCACTGAGTTTGCCGCTCAGATTGGTGGTGACTGCCACAGCGGAGCTGCTGCCGCCCATGGCATCCAGACCAATGGTGTAGACCTGCGAATCCTTGTCTTCTGCGGCAAAGGCAGAGGGCAGTGCACAGCAGAGCAGTGCAGCGCTGAGCAGACCGAGGACCAGCATTTTCAAGATCTTTTTCATATGACTCCTCGCTTTCCTGACGAATTGGGATGTGGTGCCTGCCGGGAACGGAAACACCAGAACAGACCTCGATGTCCCCGCCATGAGGCAGTAGACGAAAAAGCCGGGAAGAGGAGGTTTATTCAATCCTATATTTACCACATGTAGTGTAACAAAAACGCAACAAAATGGGCGTATTTTGTTGTTATGATGAAAAAAATGGTTTTTCACAAATTGCAGGCTGCAAAAGGCGGCACAGAGCCGCCGCAAAAGCGGAAAAGTGGAACCTTCCCCTTGTGGAAAAACAAAGAATATGGTATAATATCTTGCACGATGCGCCATCGCCAAGCGGTAAGGCAGGGGACTTTGACTCCCCCATCGTAGGTTCGACTCCTGCTGGCGCAACCAAAAGCCCCGTCATCCTGAAAAGGCTGACGGGGCTTTTTGCATCACTTTTCCACAAAATGCGGCTGAACGGTGCAAAGCTCAGCGGCGGCGGATCTTTCTGGTGGGCTTGCGGCGGTTCCAGTTGTTCAAAAGGACCCACGCAAAGTAGATGATGATGGAAATAATACTCAATGTTATTACAACTTTGAGGTACAGACTGCCCAGAAACTCCCGGAACCGGGCCACCGTGAACAGCAGCGGGTTCAGGCTGACATCCTGCCCGGCGATCAGGTCCACCACGCCGATGGTCTCACCGGCCAGCTTCAGCTCCACGGTACCCACCACATCGCCCTGCTGGACAGGGGCACACACGGAATCCGGCAGGTGGAAATATTTCTGGGTCACGCTGCCGTCGCCGGTGGAAGGCAGCAGGGTCATCATGCTGTCGGCGGGATACAGCTGCAGGGAGCTGGTATCGGAGGAATACTTCACCGGGATCTCGGCCAGCGTAAGGTCGGTGTCCAGTGCGGCCTGAATGGAAAAGCTGTCGAACACCCAGTCCATCAGCTTCACGGTCTCGCACAGGGCCGGGCGACGGTTGGCGTAGCCGAAATCGTCGCAGGTGTCCGGGCTTTGCATCACGCAGAAAATATAGGTGGCACCATCCTTATTGGCCCATGAAACATAGCTCTGATTGCCACTGTCGCTTTTGAATGCGGTCACATCGCACATGCCGCCCTGCATGGCGCTGCGGTAGTATTTGCCGCCGCTGGATTTGCTCAGCGCGGCATTCTGGCTGACCAGAACAGACGAAGAACGGTGTTTTTCTTTGGCGGGCATGGTAAAGCTGGGCGCACCGGAAACCTCCACAAAGGCATCAAAGCTCATCAGATAGCGCAGGATCAGGTACATATCCACGGCACAGGTCACGTTGCCGCTGTCAATGCCGCAGGCATCCGTCCAGGTGCTGCCGGTGGTGCCGATGCGCTGGGACAGGGTGTTCATCTGGCTCACCCAGCCCGCGAGGTCGCCGCCGGAAAGGGCATAAGCAAGGCCCATGGCGGCTTCGTTGGCGTTGCGGGTCAGCATGGCGTACATGGCTTCGCGGTAGGTAAAGGTCTCGTTGGAGCGCATATCGGCGTTGTTGGTGTTATAAACGTAATCCGAGATGGCAAAGGGCATCTGGAAGGTGTCGTCCAGATGGTCGGCATAGTTGGTCAGCAGCAGGGCAATGGTCATGTACTTTGTCAGACCACCGGCGGATACCTGCTTTGTGCTGTCCTTATCATAGACAATGATATTGGTATCAGTGTTGACGATATAGGCACTCTGTGCCTGCACCTGATAGACCGGGGTGGGGTCGAACATAGCCCCGGCGGGCAGCACAAGGCAGCTGAACAGGACAGCGAACGACAAAACCAGCGCAAAAATACGTTTCATGTGGACAATTCCTTTAAAAAGCGATAATATAAAACAACAGGCAGCACGGCACAAGCGCCGTGCGCCGGGTAAGAACGAGATCACAGCGGAAGGCTGTATTCTTTATAATAACAGGTTTGGCGGGGTGTGACAAGGCTTATTGTGCCGATTTCACATCCGGTCAGGGAGGACAGAAATGGTATATCTGACAGGGGACACCCACGGCGACATCGACCGCTTCAAGCACGGCAAGCTGCGCTGGCTGGGCAAACGGGATACCGTGGTGGTACTGGGCGACTTTGGCTTTGTGTGGGACGGCAGCAAGGAGGAACAGAAAAAGCTGGATTGGCTGCGCAAGCGCCCGTATACCCTGCTGTTTCTGGACGGCAGCCACGAAAACTACGACCTTTTAAAGCAGTATCCCACCGAGGAACGCTTTGGCGGCAAGGTGCAGGCACTGGGCGGCAATGTGTACCATGTGTGCCGCGGCAGCGTGCTGGAATTGGAGAATAAAAAATACCTGTGCTTTGGCGGTGCGGAAAGCCAGGATGTGGAGGATCGGGAACCCGGCGTGAACTGGTGGAGGGAAGAAATGCCTTCGGAGGAGGAATACGCCTTTTGTGAGGAGAACCTTGCAGCCTGCGATTACAAAGTGGATTATGTGCTGACCCACGATGCGCCAAGCAGATTTTTGGATTTTACCGCCCTTGCCAGCGGCGAGACCAACCAGCTGCACAGCTTTCTGGATAAAATTTTGTTGAAGCTGACCTACGACAAGTGGTTTTTTGGCTGCTACCATAAGGATACCCAGCTTTCCACCAAAAGCCGCTGCGTGTTCTGCGATGTGATAAGCATGGGCGAACGGCACGCAAAGCGTTCCGTTCGATAACAGGGGCCGCTGCACCAGCCGTGCAGCGGCTTTTGCATTTGCTGTTGCTTGTGCGCAAAAAATCTCCGGATCAGTTCATGGCTCCGGCTTTCTCGAACATCTGCTGCACCTGCTGTTCCAGCAGTGCGTGCTCCGGCGCTTCCAGTAGCGGGTCGTCGGCCAGCATGGCAACGGCTTCCGCCTGCGCAGCGTGCAGGGTGCGGGTGTCGTTCATCAGGTCGGCGATCTGCAGGGTGGGCAGGCCGTGCTGGCGGCTGCCGAAAAAGTCGCCGG
>PPYF01305716.1_pt1 | contig 13022 bp, 10 predicted proteins | sample 1559871 | NCBI WGS metagenome assembly PPYF01 (sample SAMN08240021, study PRJNA423297) | Human gut metagenome, whole genome shotgun sequencing project. | reverse complement strand
AAAACATAATTATAAGCAATAAAAATTCCAGAAGAACAGCTTTAATTTTATGTTCCAGTTTTTTAATAAGCATTATATTAATAATAAATATATATATTAAAATAACTGCTTAATTGATTTATATTTGAAAAGAATTAGCATAATATTACGCAGAAGTATCATCTAACGATAACGCCCTTGCCTCTGCAATGCTCCTTAACCTCTCCGACAGTCAGTTCTCTGAAATGGAAAAGCGACGCCGCAAGAGCCGCAGTTGCACCGGTTTTCTCAAAAACCTCAGAAAAATCATTTATTTTTCCTGCGCCGCCGCTTGCAATTACAGGTATGCTTACAGACCTGCACACAGCATTTAGCATTTCAATATCAAATCCGGCTTTCGTACCGTCCGCGTCAATTGAATTAAGGCAGATTTCTCCTGCGCCAAGCCGTTCGATCTGCTTTACCCAGTCAATCAGGTCAAGCTTCATGTCTACTCGTCCGCCGTTGATGTACACCGTCCATTTTTGATCCGCAATCTTTTTGGCGTCAATGCCCACGCAGATACACTGATTTCCGAATATATCGGCTCCATCTTTAATAAGCCGCGGGTTTTGTACAGCCTGAGAGTTTACAGAAATTTTATCGGCTCCCGCTCTAAGCGTTTCTCTGATATCTTCAACAGTTTTTATTCCTCCGCCGACAGTAAGCGGTACAAAAACCTTTTTAGCAGTTTCTCTAACAACGTCAAGGAAAACTCCCCTGCCCTCAAACGAGGCGGTAATATCGTAAAAAACAAGCTCGTCTGCACCCTGACGGTTATATTCCTCCGCATATTCTACAGGATCTCCAACATCCTTTATTCCTTCAAAATTAACTCCCTTTACAACCTTTCCGTTTCTGACGTCAAGGCAAGGAATAATTCTTTTAGCAAGCATATAAACCTCCATTATCCCGCTTTTAAATCAAAAAGGCAGTAACGCGGAAATCTCCCCGGCAAAACAGAGAATTCCGGCAGTAAAAATAATAACTCCGTTATTCCTCGCCTATTCTGACGGCTTCTCTAAGATCAAGAGTTCCCTTGTATATAGATTTTCCGCAGATTGTTCCGTATAGTCCAAGCTTTTTACACGCTATAATATCCTCAATCGTATGTACTCCGCCGCTTGCAATAATATTGCAAGCGTCTCCGACCGCCTCGGATAATTCTTTGAGCTGTAAAGCGTTGACGCCTGAAAGCGTCCCGTCCTTTGAAATATCAGTTACAATAAAATATCTTACGCCGATTTTTATCATTTCCTTTGCAAGCTGTATATAATGAACGTCTGAGGATTCCAGCCAGCCCTCCGCAGCAACCATTCCGTTTTTAGAGTCAATTCCAACGGCAATTTTTTCGCTGCCGAAATTTAAAACCGCCTCTTTCACAAGCTCAGGATTTTTAAGAGCCGCTGACCCGATTATAACTCTTGAAATCCCCATAGATAGATACTGTCTGATTGTATCAATATTCCTGATACCTCCGCCGACTTCTACCTTCAAAGAGGTTTTATTTGCTACGTCCTTATATATCTGAGTATTGACGGGCCTTCCCTCTTTTGCGCCGTCAAGATCAACCATATGTATCCACGACGCGCCCGCTTTCTCAAAGCCTTTTGCAGTTTCCATATAATCTGCGGCGACCTTTTCAGCAGTTGAAAAATCCCCTTTAAACAATCTTACGCAATTTCCGTCCTTAATATCTATTGCAGGCAATATTATCATTTTATCAGCCCTCCGAAATTCTTCAGAATTTTCAGTCCTGTTTCTCCGCTTTTTTCAGGATGAAACTGTGCCCCGTAAACAGTTCCGCCGTCATAGACAAGGGCGGGAACTTTGCCGCCGTAAACAGAATAAGCGGATATATTTTTATCATTGCATTCCGCCTTGTAAGAATGAACGAAGTAAACGTAGCTGTTTTCTTCGAGTCCGCAAAGCAAAGGACAATCATTTAATATTTCAAGCTTATTCCAGCCCATATGGGGTATTATAAGCTCAGGCTCTTCCATCTTTTTGACTTTTCCCTCAATAAGACCTAAACCGTCGCATACTTCAAATTCATAACCCTTATCAAATAAAAGCTGCATTCCGAGACATATACCCAGAAACGGTTTTTTCCTTGCCTGTATTTGAATAGTTTCTATCAATCCGCTTTTTTCAAGCATATCCATAGCTTTAGGAAACGCTCCTACTCCCGGAAGAATGACGGCGTCGGCGCTTTCAATGTCCTTTGCGGAGCTTGTAAGCCTATTTTCCATTCCAAGAAAATCCAATGCGTTTTTAACGCTGAATATGTTTCCTGCGCCGTAATCTATTACAGCTATCATTTATATCATTCCTTTCGGTTTTATTATAGGATTCCTTTTGTTGATAAGGTTTCTCCGTTTTCAAGCTCCCTCACAGCCAATTTAAGAGCATGAGCGGCAGCCTTGAAAATCGCTTCGCATTTATGGTGATCGTTAGCGCCGTATACCATATTGATATGCATTGTTATTCCGGCATTGAAAGCAAACGCTCTGAAAAATTCCTCCGTCAGACTAACGTCATAGCCGCCTATCATTTGATTTGTAAATTCACCCTTAAAAACAAGAAACGGTCTGTTGCTTATATCCAAAGAACAGAAACCGAGAGACTCGTCCATAGGGATAAAAGCCGTTCCATATCTTGCAATACCTGATTTTTCTCCCAGAGCCTTGGAAAGAGCCTGTCCCAGAACTATTCCGGTATCCTCGACAGTATGATGACCGTCAACCTCAAGATCTCCCGAAGCCGATATTTCCATACTTATTCCGCTGTGCTTTGAAAGAGCGGTCAGCATATGATCAAAAAAACCGATTCCGGTAGATATATCAGAATTCCCTGATCCGTCAAGCCTGACCGCAACCTTAATATCAGTTTCACGGGTTTTTCTTTCAACAGTCCCTGTTCTCATATTTTTTCCTTTCATAACAGAATTTCCTCAAGCGCCCTGATAAAATAATCCATTTCATTCTCTGTGCCTATAGTTATTCTCAGGTAATTATCAATTTCCGGCTTATTCCAATACCTTACAAAAATTCGACGGCTTTTCAATTCCTCGAAAATTTTGCAGGCAGGCTTTTTACAGTGAGAAGCAAAAATAAAATTGCTCATGGAATCCGGAAAACTAAAGCCAAGCTCTGAAAGTCTGGCCTTAGTTTTTTCACGGGTTGCGATTATCTTATTTACAGTAACTCTGAAATATTCCTCGTCCTCTACAGCCGCGGCGCCGCATATTTGAGTTATGTGGTTCATTGTGTATGAATTAACTGAAAACTTCACGTCATTGAGATATTTTATAAGCCTTTCATTACCCACAGCAAAGCCTATTCTCATTCCAGCCATAGAACGAGATTTTGAAAAGGTCTGTACAACCAACAGATTATCATACTTATCAACAAGCGGCAGACAGCTTTGACCTCCAAAATCAATATAAGCCTCGTCAATAATAACAACCGACTGAGGGTTTGCCTTAACTATCTCTTCAATGACTGAAACGCTTTCGAATACGCCGGTCGGAGCATTGGGATTCGGAAATATAATTCCGCCGTTATCATTCATATAATCGGACGGATTTATTCTAAAGCTGCTGTCAAGAGGTATACGCTTATAAGGAACTCTGTAAACCTCAGCCCAAACATCATAAAATGAATAAGTTATATCAGGAAATAAGATTGGCTTATCAGAATTAAAAAACGTCATAAACGCCATTGAAAGCACATCGTCCGAACCAACACCAACAAAAATCCGCGATGGCTTTACCTTATACCTTTCTGCAAGGGCGTCAATAAGGACGGCGGAATCAGGATCGGGATAAAGCTTCATTCTGTCCGTATTAAATTCTCGGAGCGCTTCCGATACCTTCGGCGACGGAGGATAAGGGTTTTCATTAGTATTTAGCTTTATAATATTTTTTTCCTTAGGCTGTTCTCCCGGAACATAAGGCTCAACTCGTCTTATGTTGTTTTCCCAGCTGCTCATTAAGACCGCTCCTTTCAGATGTCTAAAACCATATAAATACTACATTAATCTTCAAATCTTACCTTAATTGCATTTGCATGAGCTGTCAGACCTTCCTTTTCAGCAAGAAGTACTATATCGTTCTTTGCTTCCCGAAGCGCCTCTTCCGTATAATAAATATAGCTTGAACGTTTAATGAAGCTTGAAACTGAAAGCGGTGAAAAAAATCTGGCGGTTCCGCTTGTAGGAAGAACATGGTTAGGACCGGCATAATAGTCTCCCAAAGGCTCGGACGCATATTTACCAAGGAAAACAGATCCTGCGTTATCAAGTTTTCCTATATATTCCGTAGGATTTTTCATAAGCACCTCAAGATGCTCCGGAGCAATAGCGTTTGCAAGTTCAACAGCGCAGTGCGGACAGTCGCATACAATAACGGCGCCGTAATCCTCAAGCGATTTGCGTATAATTTCCTTTCTTGAAAGATACTCTATCTGCCTTTCAAGCTCAGCTATTGTCTTATCTGCAATTTCCTCGCTTGTAGTAATAAGTATTGACGAAGCAAGCTTGTCGTGCTCCGCCTGAGACATTAAATCCGCTGCAATAAATTTCGGATCGGCAGTTTCATCTGCCATAACAAGTATTTCGCTCGGACCGGCGATCATGTCAATATCTACCTGACCGAAAAGAAGCTTTTTAGCGGTAGTTACAAAAATATTTCCCGGTCCTACGATTTTATCAACCTTAGGAATCGTTCCGGTACCGTATGCCATTGCCGCAACAGCCTGTGCTCCTCCCATAAGAAATACTCTGTCTACTCCGCATACCGCAGCCGCAGCAAGAATATCCTTATTCGGAGCGCCGTCCTTAAGCGGAGGAGTAACCATTATAATTTCCCTGACTCCGGCAATTTTCGCCGGAATAGCATTCATAAGAACGCTTGACGGATAAGCCGCCGTTCCTCCCGGGACGTAAAGTCCAACTCTATCAAGACCTCTTACTCTCTGACCGAGCATAACTCCGTTATCCTTTGTATCGGTAAATCCCTGCTGACGCTGGCGATTATGAAACTCTGCAATATTTTCCATTGCATTCAAAAGCGCATTTATAAAATTTTCGTCTGCTTCTTCAAGAGCGTCGTTTATAACCTCCTGAGGAACCTCGGTATACTCCGGAAGACCTCCGTCGAATTTAATAGTATACTCATTAACGGCTTTATCGCCGTTTAACCTCACATTTTCAATTATCTCGTTTACAACCTGAGTTACCTTCTTATCAGTTTCTCCGCTGCGCTTTTTCAGTTCCTCAAGAAATTCAAATTCATCACTGCCGTTAGCATATATTTTCTTTATCATTACAGATTCTCCTCAATAATTCTGATTAAATCCTCTATTTCCCTCTGCCTTAATTTAAGACTTACCGTATTAACGATCAGCCTTGCTGAAATAGGCGCGATGTCCTCTATTACCTCAAGACCGTTTTCCTTTAAGGTAGTGCCTGTTTCAACTATATCTACAATGCCGTTGGATAATTCCAGCAAAGGCGCAAGCTCAACTGATCCCTCAATTTTGACTATATCCACATCCATGCCCTTGCCTTCAAAAAATTTCCTGGCAACATTGGGATATTTTGTTGCAATGGTCTTTATTCCGTAGCCCTCATAAAAATCTGCTCCCCTTTTAGCTGCAAGAGCAAATTTACATCGTCCAAAACCGAGGTCGACAAGCTCGAAAAACTTTCCGCTCATTTCCATAATCGTATCCTTGCCTACTACGCCCATATCGCATACTCCATGCTCTACATAGGTTATAACGTCGTTGGCCTTTGCAAGTACGACCTCGATATTTGCGTCCTTTACAGGTAGAATAAGCTTTCTGCCTTTTTCCCTGACAGATGTGCAGTCATAACCGGATTTTTCAAGAAGTCCAACAGTATCCTTTTCCAGTCTTCCCTTGGTAAGCGCAATTCTCAAAGGCTTCTGCATCTTACTGCTCCTCCTTTCCGCCGACAGTCAAAATCTCGGATATATTCTTTTCTTCAGCGTATTTAACAGTTTCGTCAATACTATCAAAAAGTGAAATTTCAACCTTTTTTCCGCTTTTCCTCAGATCGTCGGACTTTTTCAGCGCCTCCATTTCATAGCCCTTCTCTGCAAACACTATAACGTCTGCGAGAGCCGCCTTTAATGGACGCCTTTTCAGTTCAACCTGCGTCACGGCGTCGACATTTACTGCAAAGCCGGTAGCGGGCACATCATATCCGAAATCGGCAATCAGCTTGTCATATCTTCCACCTGACAAAACCTCTTCCCCATACCCTTCAAGATAACCCTTTATTATAACGCCCGTATAATAATCCGTTCTGTTTACCATGCCAAGGTCTACCGTCAGATTACCGCTGCCGATAATAGCGGAAACATTTTTATAAAGCTCTTTCAGACCTTCAAGAACCGAATCAATCTTATCGTCTGAAAACAGCTCGGCGGCCTTATCAAATACCTCTTCCCCGCCGAAAAGTCTCGGAAGCCTTTTAAGAGCATGGGTAATTTCGTTTTTTCCGATACTATCCAGCATATCGTTTAACGCAGGATAATTTTTAGCTTCTATATAATCGCGTATAGTTTCCTTTTGTTCGTCCGTCGCGTCAAGCTTTTCTACAAGCTCTCTGAAAAACCTGATATCTCCGATTTCAAGTGAAAACTCCCCGTCAGAACAGGAGGAAAGCACTTCTATTGCAGTGGCTATTACTTCGAGATCAGCCATTTTGGAAGACGAGCCGATAAGCTCTATTCCCGTCTGAACCGTCTGTGCGCTTCTGCCCTTCAGCGACGGCTCCATTGTAAAGACGCACTGATTATAATATAAACGTATAGGCAGAACCGCGTCCTTCAGCCTTGTAGCAACTATTCTTGCTATCGGAACCGTATTGTCGGGACGCAGAACAAGAAGTCTGCCCTTGCAGTCCGTCAGCTTAAACAGTCTTTCCTGAGGAAAATATCCGGAATTATGGTCAAATACATCGTAAAATTCAATGCTGGGAGTAATAAGCTCAGAATATCCTCTGCCCTTGAAAATATTATGAACCTTTTTTTCTATGCTTTGTCTTATAATACACTCGTCGAATAACAAATCCTTAGTACCCTCCGGGGTAATCAAATCATTACTTCTCATTATTATTTCCTCAATTCGCTTTAGTATGCTAACATGATATCACGTCATCCAAAAGAAGTCAAGCTAAAATAACGTCATTTGACTCGTTTTAGGCAAATTGCCCAAAGCCCCTAGCTTTTCAAGAGCTTCCATTGTTGTTTTTGACGCGCCGCTTTTGTTCTGAAGCTCCTCCGCAGATATATAATCCTTTTTCTGAGCAGCCTCATAAAGTTTTACAGCAGCATTATCGCCTACGCCGGAAATGGCATTGAATGGTATTCTTATTTTTCCGTCTTCTATAAGATATTTTGTCGCATGAGATTTGTAAATGTCAATAGGCAGAAAATCGTATCCTCTTGCCATCATTTCATTGATTATAAGAAGAAGGTCGTAGGAATCCTTTTCCTTTGCACTTTTTTCATTTCCCTTTGCCCTCAGCTCTTCAATCTTATTCCGAACAGAATTGATACCCATATTAACCGTTTCCACATCAAAATCAGCGCCTCTCGTTGTAAAATATGTAGCATAAAATTCAAGAGGCTTATAAAGCTTAAACCATCCGAGCTTTATTGCGGCAATAACATATGCGGCCGCATGGGCTTTCGGGAACATATACTTTATTTTAAGACAGCTTTCTATATACCAGTCCGGTACATTGTGCTCTTTAAGCATTTCTATAATTTCCGGAGTAAAAAATTTAGGCGCCTTGCCCTTTCGCGTCCATTCCATAATATTAAAAGCCATCTTAGGCTCAACGCCCTTGTAAAGCAGGTATGTCATAATACTGTCACGCGTACCTATAACGTCTGAAATAGTGCAAGTACCCGAATCAATCAGATCCTTTGCGTTACCGAGCCATACGTCCGTTCCGTGTGAAAGTCCGGAAATCTGTAAAAAATCGCTGAATTTTTTTGGCTTGGCGTCTATTAGCATCTGGATAGTAAAACCGGTTCCCATTTCAGGTATGCCAAGGCTTCCCGTCTGACAATAGATTTCCTCCGGAGAAACCCCCAACGCTTTTGCAGAAGTACACATTTCAATAACCTTTGGATCCGAAGTAGGAACATCCTTTATTTTTATTCCCGTCATATCCTCAAGATGTTTATAGAGAGTAGGCACAACATGTCCCAGCTCGTCAAGCTTCAATATTGTATCATGAAGCGAATGGAAATCAAAATGTGTGGTAACAACGTCTGAATCCTCTGATTCCGCCGGATGCTGGATCGGAGTAAAATCATAAACCTCGTAATCCGACGGAACGACCACCATACCGCCCGGATGCTGTCCGGTCGTCCTCTTCACTCCTGTACAACCAATTGAAAGCCTGTTTTCTTCGGCGGGATTTGCCGTCTGTCCTACCTCTTCAAGATAATGCTTTGCATAGCCAAAGGCCGTTTTAGACTGCACTCCGCTTATCGTTCCTGCTTTAAACACGTTTTTTGGCCCGAACAACTCTTCAGTATATCTATGCGCGCTTCCCTGATATTCACCGGAAAAATTCAAATCAATATCCGGCGCCTTATCGCCGTCAAATCCCAGAAATGTTTCAAACGGAATATCATGACCGTCGCGATGCATATCAGCTCCGCATTCAGGACAGTTTTTCTGCGGCAGATCAAACCCGGAGCCTACGCTTCCGTCAGTAATAAATTCACTGTGCCTGCACTTCGGACACACATAATGCGGCGCTAAAGGATTAACCTCTGAAATTCCCGCCATAGACGCTACAAACGACGAGCCGACGGAACCTCTTGATCCCACAAGATATCCATGCTCCTCAGAATTCCAAACAAGCTTCTGAGCAATTATATAAAGAACTGAAAATCCATGCTTAATAATGGATTCAAGCTCTCTGTTAAGTCTTTTTCCGACAATTTCAGGAAGCGGATCGCCGTATATACTTTTAGCCCTTTCATTCGTGATCCTGACCAGATCCTCCTGCGCTCCAGGAAGATCTGGTGTAAACGTTCCCTTTGGAATAGGTCTTATACGCTCTATCCAGTCGGCTATCATATTGGTATTTTCAACAACAACCTCATATGCCTTGTCTTTTCCAAGATACTCAAATTCCTCGAGCATTTCATCAGTAGTCCGCAGATAAAGCGGCGGCTGATTTTCACCGTCCTTAAAGCCGTTGCCTACCATAAGTATCTTTCTGAAAATACTATCGTCCTTATCCATAAAATGAACGTCACAGGTAGCGCACACAGGAATGCCCAGCTTATCCCCCAGTTCAACTATTCTTCTGTTATAGTCCCGCAGCTCTTCAATAGAATCGGCCTGTCCTTTTCTCACCATAAATTCGTTGTTCATAACAGGCTGAATCTCCAGATAATCGTAAAACCTTGCAAGCTCCTCTATTTCCTTTTCAGGCCGTTTATCAATAACCGCCCTGAAAAGCTCTCCCGCTTCGCAGGCGCTTCCGAAAATCAGTCCTTCCCTATGCTTCAAAAGCTCTGATTTCGGCATCAAGGGCCTTTTATAAAAATAATCAAGCTGGCTCATGGAAATAAGCTTATACAGGTTCTTTAATCCTACATTATTGCGTACAAGTATAATCTGATGAAAATATTTCAGCTTTTTAACGTCTATTTTATTTACCTTTGTATTAAGGTCTGCAAGTATCTCTACTCCGTTATCGTTTACAAGTTTTTCTGCAAGCTTTATAAATATCTTCGCTAATATCATAGCGTCGTCGCAGGCGCGGTGGTGCTCGAACTTACCCAGCTTTAAATGCCTGGCCACGCTGTCAAGAGTATGCCTGCCAAGCTCCGGCAGCATTGCCCTGCTCATAATAAGCGTATCAATGCTTGTATATTCATGCGGAATATTATGACGTCTGCACACCGCATCGATCATCGAATTATCAAATCGGGCATTATGAGCGACCATAACAGGATTATCGCCGCAGAAACGAAAGAATTCTTCTACAGCCTGTCGCTCCTTCGGCGCATTAGCAACCATACCGTCATTAATTCCGGTAAGCTCGACAATTTTCTGAGGTATAGGACGTTCGGGATTCACCATGATATTAAAGCTGTCTATCACCCTGAGATTCTTGATTTTCACAGCTCCGATTTCAGTCAGCCTGTCCCTGTCAAAATTAAGTCCGGTAGTTTCAACATCATAGATGATAATTTCATCGTTAATGCTTCTTTTATCTTCTTTTGTTACAATATTCAGCGGAACTATATCGTTTACAACATATGCCTCGCAGCCGTATATTACCTTAAAATCGTCCATACCTGCCGATGCGTTCATAGCGTCGGGAAATGCCTGAGCTACACCGTGATCCGTAATTGCAATTGCCCTATGCCCCCATGAATGAGCCCGTTTTATAAGGGTACCGGCGTCGGTTATGGCGTCCATAGCCGACATATTGGTATGCAGATGAAGCTCAACTCTCTTTTTCTCTGCATTATCAGTTCGTTCTTTCTTTTTAACAGCAACGATAGACAGAGGACGTATAGATACGTCTCTCGAAAAGGTATCGAATTCTATATCGCCGTAAACAATAACCGTAACTCCCTTTTTGAGTTTTCCGGTATCCGTTTTATCCTTTTCAGGATCAATAAACAGCTTCATCTGTAATGAGCCTGTATAGTCAGTAAGATAAAAAACATGAATTTCCTTACCGTTTTTAGTGGTCTTAACATCGGCCGCGTCAAATATATCTCCGATTATCGTAACCTTTCTGTCAAGCTCCTTTACCGCTTCTCCTATCGGTTCGGGTTGGGTTCTTATATTCTTCCCCTTGATCTGCAATGCAGAATCTGATATTATATCAAACGGCAGATTTAATCCTGACATATCCGCCCGCCGCGCTTCCTGCGGTTTTCTTTCCACGGGAGGAAACGCAGAAGCAGAAGGCGCGAACGCAGTCGGTTCCGGCCGCTTTGGAAGAGAAGCGCGTATTTCCTCCATCATTTTATCATGCTCCCCGACGTCAACGCTATGCTCTCCGGTAAGCTCCGTTTTTATATCCAAGTTAAACTCGTCTTTTATCAGCTTTGAAAGCTCGTTGCAGAAATTTGCTTTCATCAGCAGATCATAACCGCCGTTTTTTATGCCTATTGTTATAAGTCCGTCCCCATACTTCACGTCGGCGTTATCAAGAAAGCCGTTGACTACCGCAAGCTTTCTTTTCAGCTTTGATATAAGCTCGCCGTAATAATCCATCGTAAAAAGCTCGGGAGAATACGAGCAGTGAAGATTTATTCGATCAAGATGAAATATATTTTCAAGGCGCTTTTCAAAGGTGATAACATCGTTGTATGGAATCAGCTTTGTAAATCTTACATAAAAAGAAATTTCTGTTTGATTTGAAGAATATGTAAGCTTATAAATCATACCGTCCTTCGTAATCTCCGGTATATCGCACGTATATTCGTTTAAAAAATCGCCCAGTCTTATTTCATTCATCTCAAAACTCCTAAAGCTTTTCTATTTCCTTAAGTAATTCGGGAACGATTTCATCCTCGCTTATCTTTCTCAAAACCTTTCCCTTTTTAAATATCACAGCGCATTTATCGCCTCCGGCGATACCTATGTCGGCTTCCATAGCTTCACCCGGTCCGTTTACTACGCACCCCATAACCGCAACCTTAACGTTTTTGTCAATATCCCTTACGGCGTCCTCTATCATTGAAGCGGCTCTTACAAGATCAATCCTTGTCCTGCCGCATGTCGGACACGATACAAGCTCAACGCCGCTTCCCTTGCCTACCGCCTTAAGAATGTCCTTTGCGGCGGATACCTCTTTTAAAGGATCGCCTGTAAGAGAAACCCTTATAGTTTCTCCTATTCCATCTGCAAGCAGGGAACCGATTCCCACCGCCGACTTTATTATTCCCATTCTTTCAGTTCCCGCCTCCGTAACGCCAAGATGAAGCGGATAGCTGCACCTGATCGACGCCAACCGATAGCTTTCTATCATGGTCTTAACATCAGATGACTTTATTGAGATAACTATATTGTCAAAATCGAACTGTTCAAGGATTTTAACATGCCTAAGGGCGCTTTCCACAAGAGCCTCGGGCGTGGGAGAGCCGAATTTTTCAAGAATATCCTTCTCAAGAGATCCGGAATTTACGCCCACCCTAATCGGAACTCCATGCTGCCGGCACGAATCCGCAACAAGCTTAACTCTGTCCAGACCGCCTATATTTCCGGGATTTATTCTTATTTTGTCAACTCCCGCCTCCGCTGCGGCAAGAGCCAATTTATAATCAAAATGTATATCGGCAACAAGAGGTATTCCTACCTTTTCCTTTATAGCAGGTATAAGCTTAACAGCGTCCATATCCGGTATAGCTGCGCGGATTATATCGCAGCCTGCCTTTTGAAGCTCCTCAGCCTGTTCAACACTTCCCTCGATATCGTCAGACCTTCTGTTGAGCATTGACTGCACATAAATTTTCTCGCCGCCGAAAACGCAGTTTCCGACCTTGACCTTTTTTATATTTCTCATAAAAATATCCTACCCAAATAATTTTTTTATATCGCTGAATGTAACCGCAATTATCAGAAGCATTAGCAAAGCCATTCCTATCAAATGCACAGCTCCCTCATGCTCAGGCTTAACAGGCTTTCGTCTTATTGCCTCTACAACCAAGAAAATGAATCTGCCGCCGTCAAGCCCCGGTATAGGAAGCAAATTGAAAATACCGAGGTTAATAGTAATCAGCGATGTCAGGCTGAACAGAGACATAACCGATTCCTTGATATTTATTCCTGAATCGGCAGCGTCGCCGATAGCGTCAACAAGCCCGACTGGTCCGGACAAATCCTTAAAGCCGTATTTTCCGGTTACAAGATCCTTTAGTGAAAGCCACACCAGCTTAGCTGTTGAAACCGTATCCTTAGCGGAATACGATAATACGT
>PPYF01612449.1_pt1 | contig 13023 bp, 10 predicted proteins | sample 1559871 | NCBI WGS metagenome assembly PPYF01 (sample SAMN08240021, study PRJNA423297) | Human gut metagenome, whole genome shotgun sequencing project. | reverse complement strand
TTGCTGAACTGTTGCTGGAAGACTACAAAGCCTCCCTGAAATATCTCAGCGATCACCCGAAACTGCAGGGTATTGCCCAACAGAACAGCTTTAAACATACCTGATAACGTTTAACGGTAACGGTGTCCCGAAACGAACCCGTTTCGGGACAATTTCCAAAGTCTGTTCACTGGCATTAGCAACGGAAAATATTGTTCTGAATACGCTTCAGAACAAAACAGGTGCGGTTCCGACAGGAATACCGTTTTAGGGGGATAATATGGCTACATCAGTACAGACAGGTAAAGCTAAGCAGCTCACATTACTTGGATTCTTTGCCATAACGGCATCGATGGTAATGGCTGTTTATGAATACCCTACCTTCGCAACATCGGGCTTTTCATTAGTCTTCTTCCTGCTATTAGGCGGGATTTTATGGTTTATTCCCGTGGGACTTTGTGCTGCGGAAATGGCCACCGTCGACGGCTGGGAAGAAGGTGGTGTCTTCGCCTGGGTATCAAATACTCTGGGGCCGAGATGGGGATTTGCAGCGATCTCATTTGGCTATCTGCAAATCGCCATTGGTTTTATTCCGATGCTCTATTTCGTGTTAGGGGCACTCTCCTACATCCTGAAATGGCCAGCGCTGAATGAAGACCCCATTACCAAAACTATTGCAGCACTCATCATTCTTTGGGCGCTGGCATTAACGCAGTTTGGTGGCACGAAATACACGGCGCGAATTGCTAAAGTTGGCTTCTTCGCCGGTATCCTGTTACCTGCATTTATTTTGATCGCATTAGCGGCTATTTATCTGCACTCCGGTGCCCCCGTTGCTATCGAAATGGATTCGAAGACCTTCTTCCCTGACTTCTCTAAAGTGGGCACCCTGGTAGTATTTGTTGCCTTCATTTTGAGTTATATGGGCGTAGAAGCATCCGCAACCCACGTCAATGAAATGAGCAACCCAGGGCGCGACTATCCGTTGGCTATGTTACTGCTGATGGTGGCGGCAATCTGCTTAAGCTCTGTTGGTGGTTTGTCTATTGCGATGGTCATTCCGGGTAATGAAATCAACCTCTCCGCAGGGGTAATGCAAACCTTTACCGTTCTGATGTCCCATGTGGCACCAGAAATTGAGTGGACGGTTCGCGTGATCTCCGCACTGCTGTTGCTGGGTGTTCTGGCGGAAATCGCCTCCTGGATTGTTGGTCCTTCTCGCGGGATGTATGTCACAGCGCAGAAAAACCTGCTGCCAGCGGCATTCGCTAAAATGAACAAAAATGGCGTACCGGTAACGCTGGTCATTTCGCAGCTGGTGATTACGTCTATCGCGTTGATCATCCTCACCAATACCGGTGGCGGTAACAACATGTCCTTCCTGATCGCACTGGCGCTGACGGTGGTGATTTATCTGTGTGCTTATTTCATGCTGTTTATTGGCTACATTGTGTTGGTTCTTAAACATCCTGACTTAAAACGCACATTTAATATCCCTGGTGGTAAAGGGGTGAAACTGGTCGTGGCAATTGTCGGTCTGCTGACTTCAATTATGGCGTTTATTGTTTCCTTCCTGCCGCCGGATAACATCCAGGGTGATTCTACCGATATGTATGTTGAATTACTGGTTGTTAGTTTCCTGGTGGTACTTGCCCTGCCCTTTATTCTCTATGCTGTTCATGATCGTAAAGGCAAAGCAAATACCGGCGTCACTCTGGAGCCAATCAACAGTCAGAACGCACCAAAAGGTCACTTCTTCCTGCACCCGCGTGCACGTTCACCACACTATATTGTGATGAATGACAAGAAACACTAACCATGTCTGAATGGTTATAAGACAAGGGAGCGATAATTCATCGCTCCCTTTTTCGTGCTTGCTGTCGTATTGACTTAACGGGGATAAGTACGAGAATGAGCGCACATCTGTTTACCGGAAACCAGCACATATGGATATCTGCTCCCGAAACAAGAAATTAACGATTAGAAGACCAGCGATACTAGTTGCACTGGCACTTTTACTGTGTAGTTGTAAAAGCACGCCTCCAGAGTCCATGGTGACACCACCAGCAGGTTCAAAGCCACCAGCCACGACGCAACAATCGTCACAACCGATGCGTGGCATCTGGCTGGCCACGGTTTCTCGGCTCGACTGGCCACCGGTTTCCTCGGTTAACATTAGTAACCCCACCAGCCGGGCCCGTGTACAACAACAGGCGATGATCGACAAACTGGATCATCTGCAACGTCTCGGCATAAACACGGTCTTTTTCCAGGTCAAGCCGGACGGTACCGCCCTGTGGCCATCGAAAATTTTGCCGTGGTCCGATCTTATGACCGGTAAGATTGGTGAAAATCCGGGTTACGATCCGCTGCAATTTATGCTCGACGAAGCCCACAAGCGTGGGATGAAAGTACACGCCTGGTTTAACCCCTATCGCGTATCGGTTAATACGAAGCCCGGTACTATCAGGGAACTGAATAGCACTCTGTCTCAACAACCGGCGAGCGTCTATGTGCAACACCGCGACTGGATCAGAACGTCTGGCGATCGCTTTGTCCTCGACCCGGGCATCCCTGAGGTTCAGGACTGGATCACATCAATAGTCGCAGAAGTGGTTTCCCGCTATCCCGTAGATGGCGTGCAGTTTGACGACTATTTCTATACGGAGTCACCGGGTTCACGGCTAAATGATAACGAAACGTACCGTAAATACGGAGGCGCATTTGCGTCAAAAGCAGACTGGCGGCGCAACAATACTCAGCAGTTAATTGCAAAGGTATCGCACACCATTAAAAGCATTAAGCCGGGAGTCGAATTTGGTGTTAGCCCGGCAGGCGTGTGGCGTAACCGATCACACGATCCGCTCGGTTCCGATACCCGAGGCGCGGCAGCCTATGACGAATCCTACGCTGACACCCGTCGATGGGTGGAACAAGGATTGCTGGATTACATTGCTCCCCAAATTTACTGGCCGTTCTCACGGAGTGCCGCGCGTTATGACGTGTTGGCAAAATGGTGGGCGGATGTCGTTAAACCGACCAGGACCCGCCTGTATATCGGTATCGCCTTCTATAAAGTGGGTGAACCTTCAAAGATAGAGCCAGACTGGATGATTAACGGCGGCGTACCGGAACTGAAAAAGCAGCTCGATCTTAACGATGCTGTGCCCGAAATTAGCGGCACCATCTTGTTCCGTGAGGACTATCTGAATAAACCGCAGACTCAACAAGCGGTCAGCTATCTGCAAAGTCGCTGGGGCAGTTAAACTCCCATTCTTACTTTGTAACAAGCCGGTGCTTTATCCACCGGCTTGTTACCCTCTTAAACTATCCCACTAATAATCATGCTTACTTAAGTCAAATTAACCACACTTAGTTAAACAGCCATAAATCCCTAATAAAAATGTATGAATATGAAAAACCATACGATATTCGCTGTCACCGAAAAATAATTACGATGGGCTATACTCTTCTGAAGAACAGTAGCGTAGATTGAAACTGTCCTAAATCGCTTATTTCTTTTCAGTATATCTTCATATTTCAGGAGAATATGGTGCAGTTAGTCGATCTCGCACGTTGCGTTTCATTTTGATTCCGTCTGATTTCCCAGCCTTATAAGGGTGTGAATTATGGAGATGTATTTTAAAAGAATGAAAGATGAGTGGACCGGACTTGTCGAACAGGCAGATCCGCCCATTCGTGCTAAAGCCGCGGAAATTGCCGTTGCGCATGCTCATTATCTGAGTATCGAGTTTTATCGAATTGTCCGCATCGACCCGCATGCCGAAGAATTCTTGAGTAATGAACAAGTTGAGCGGCAGTTGAAGAGTGCGATGGAACGCTGGATTATTAACGTGCTTTCTGCCCAGGTTGACGATGTCGAAAGGCTAATACAAATCCAGCATACCGTCGCGGAAGTGCATGCCCGCATAGGAATTCCGGTAGAAATTGTCGAGATGGGGTTTCGGGTGCTGAAAAAAATCCTCTATCCGGTGATCTTCTCTTCGGATTATTCCGCCGCAGAAAAACTTCAGGTCTACCATTTCTCGATTAACAGTATTGATATCGCGATGGAAGTGATGACTCGCGCGTTTACCTTTAGTGACAGTAGTGCCTCAAAGGAAGATGAAAACTATCGTATCTTCTCGTTACTGGAAAACGCCGAAGAAGAAAAAGAACGGCAAATAGCCTCAATACTTTCATGGGAAATAGATATTATCTATAAAATCCTGCTGGATTCTGATTTAGGCAGTAGTTTGCCTTTAAGCCAGGCTGATTTTGGCCTGTGGTTTAACCATAAAGGTCGACATTATTTTAGTGGTATTGCCGAAGTAGGCCATATCTCCCGTCTGATTCAGGATTTCGACGGTATTTTCAATCAAACCATGCGTAACACCAGAAATTTGAATAACAGAAGTCTGCGGGTGAAATTTTTATTACAGATAAGAAATACCGTATCGCAAATTATTACCTTGCTGCGTGAATTGTTTGAAGAAGTATCGCGCCACGAAGTCGGTATGGATGTACTGACGAAATTACTTAACCGCCGTTTCCTACCGACTATCTTCAAACGCGAAATTGCCCATGCCAACCGGACCGGTACACCGCTGTCAGTGCTGATTATTGACGTTGATAAATTCAAAGAGATCAACGATACGTGGGGCCATAACACTGGTGATGAAATTCTGCGTAAAGTCTCTCAGGCCTTTTATGACAACGTCCGCAGTAGTGATTATGTTTTCCGCTACGGGGGCGATGAATTTATCATTGTTTTGACTGAAGCTTCTGAAAACGAAACGTTACGTACCGCAGAACGTATTCGCAGTCGGGTGGAGAAAACCAAACTGAAAGCCGCAAACGGCGAAGATATTGCCCTCTCACTTTCCATCGGTGCCGCCATGTTTAATGGTCATCCTGACTATGAGCGCCTCATTCAAATAGCCGATGAAGCTCTGTATATCGCCAAAAGACGAGGTAGAAACCGTGTTGAACTCTGGAAAGCCAGTCTTTAGATGCGCCAGGATGCAGAGGTAATCATGAAGCTAACCGATGCGGATAATGCCGCCGATGGCATTTTTTTCCCCGCCCTTGAGCAAAATATGATGGGTGCGGTGTTAATTAACGAAAATGATGAAGTGATGTTTTTCAACCCCGCCGCAGAGAAGCTCTGGGGATACAAACGTGAAGAAGTCATTGGCAATAACATTGATATGCTGATTCCGCGGGATTTGCGTCCTGCGCATCCTGAATACATTCGTCACAACCGTGAAGGCGGTAAAGCGCGTGTTGAGGGGATGAGTCGGGAGCTGCAGCTGGAGAAAAAAGACGGCAGTAAAATCTGGACCCGTTTTGCGCTATCGAAAGTGAGCGCCGAGGGGAAAGTTTATTACCTGGCGCTGGTACGGGATGCCAGCGTAGAAATGGCGCAAAAAGAACAGACCCGACAATTGATTATTGCCGTTGACCATCTCGACCGACCGGTGATTGTCCTCGATCCGGAACGCCATATTGTGCAGTGCAATCGCGCATTGTGCAGTGCAATCGCGCATTTACCGAAATGTTTGGTTACTGCATTAGCGAAGCCAGCGGTATGCAGCCCGATACACTCCTGAACATTCCTGAATTCCCTGCCGATAACCGCATTCGTTTACAACAGTTGCTATGGAAAACCGCCCGCGATCAGGACGAATTTCTGCTGTTGACGCGCACCGGTGAAAAAATCTGGATTAAAGCCTCTATCAGCCCGGTTTATGACGTGCTCGCGCATCTGCAGAACCTGGTAATGACTTTCTCGGATATCACCGAAGAACGGCAGATTCGCCAGCTTGAAGGCAATATTCTCGCCGCCATGTGCAGCAGCCCGCCATTTCATGAAATGGGGGAAATCATTTGTCGTAACATCGAATCTGTACTCAACGAATCGCATGTTTCGCTGTTCGCACTGCGCAACGGGATGCCGATACACTGGGCGTCATCTTCCCACGGTGCAGAAATTCAAAATGCGCAAAGCTGGTCAGCGACCATTCGTCAGCGTGATGGCGCGCCTGCGGGGATCCTGCAAATTAAAACCTCGTCAGGAGCAGAAACCAGCGCCTTTATCGAACGCGTGGCAGATATCAGCCAGCATATGGCCGCGCTGGCGCTGGAACAGGAAAAAAGCCGTCAGCATATTGAACAACTCATCCAATTTGATCCGATGACCGGTCTGCCAAATCGCAATAACCTGCACAATTACCTCGATGACCTGGTCGACAAAGCCGTCTCTCCCGTGGTGTATCTCATCGGTGTTGACCATATTCAGGATGTGATTGATAGCCTTGGCTATGCGTGGGCCGATCAGGCATTGCTGGAAGTGGTCAATCGCTTTCGTGAAAAACTCAAACCGGATCAGTATCTCTGTCGTATCGAAGGTACGCAGTTTGTCCTCGTGAGCCTCGAAAACGACGTCAGTAACATTACCCAAATCGCCGATGAGCTACGGAATGTGGTCAGCAAGCCGATAATGATTGACGATAAACCCTTCCCGCTTACCTTGAGTATTGGCATCAGCTACGACCTGGGTAAAAACCGCGATTACTTGCTCTCCACTGCTCACAATGCAATGGATTATATTCGCAAGAATGGCGGTAACGGCTGGCAGTTCTTCAGCCCGGCGATGAACGAAATGGTAAAAGAGCGTTTGGTTTTAGGCGCAGCGCTGAAAGAAGCGATTAGCAATAACCAACTGAAACTGGTTTACCAGCCGCAAATCTTCGCAGAAACGGGTGAACTGTACGGCATCGAAGCCCTTGCTCGCTGGCACGATCCCCTGCATGGTCATGTGCCCCCTTCACGGTTTATTCCTCTCGCAGAAGAGATTGGTGAAATCGAAAATATTGGGCGCTGGGTCATCGCGGAAGCTTGCCGTCAGTTAGCAGAATGGCGTAGCCAGAATATTCATATCCCGGCGTTATCCGTGAACTTGTCGGCGCTGCACTTTCGCAGTAATCAACTGCCTAATCAGGTGTCTGATGCAATGCACGCCTGGGGTATTGACGGCCACCAGCTGACGGTAGAAATCACGGAAAGCATGATGATGGAACACGATACCGAAATCTTTAAGCGCATTCAGATCCTGCGTGATATGGGCGTGGGCTTATCGGTAGATGATTTTGGTACGGGCTTTTCCGGATTATCCCGCTTAGTCAGTCTTCCGGTAACGGAAATCAAAATTGACAAAAGTTTTGTCGATCGTTGTCTGACCGAAAAACGCATCCTTGCCTTACTTGAAGCCATTACCAGCATTGGGCAAAGCCTCAATTTAACCGTCGTGGCGGAAGGCGTCGAAACCAAAGAGCAATTTGAGATGCTACGCAAGATCCACTGTCGCGTTATTCAGGGATATTTCTTTTCCCGCCCCCTACCCGCCGAAGAAATTCCAGGCTGGATGAGCAGCGCGTTACCGCTGAAAATCTGACAAATTCCTCTCGCCCGCACTCGCGGGTTTTCATTTAACGTGACACTGTCACTTAAATACTGTGATTTCAGCTACGATTCCGGGAGATTCCTTCCTTAACTTCCCCTCTTGCACCAAAACTGCACTACGCTGCACAAATGTTGATCAAAAGTTAAAAAATATAACTTTAAGCCAGCATTCTGGCGCTTATCCCGGCATGGCATGAGATCTGCATAAGCGGAAAGCGCAGCAATTTTTGTCTTATACAGGAACCGTTTATGTCGGATACCACCGAACTGGTTGATTTAGCCGTAATCTTCCCTGATCTGGAGATCGAATTGAAATACGCCTGCGCTGATAACATCACAGGTAAAGCTATTTATCAGCAAGCGCGTTGTCTGTTACACAAGGATGCGATTACCGCGCTGGCGAAAAGTATCAGCATCGCCCAGCTGTCAGGGTTACAACTGGTGATTTACGATGCGTATCGCCCACAACAAGCACAGGCGATGTTGTGGCAAGCCTGCCCAGACCCGCAATATGTTGTTGATGTGACGGTCGGTTCTAATCACAGCCGTGGCACGGCGATCGACCTGACGCTTCGTGATGAGCACGGGAACATCCTCGATATGGGCGCAGGGTTCGATGAAATGCACGAGCGCTCCCATGCCTATCACCCTTCCGTCCCGCCCGCCGCTCAGCGCAATCGGCTGTTGCTGAATGCGATAATGACTGGTGGCGGTTTTGTCGGTATCTCCAGCGAATGGTGGCACTTCGAATTACCCCAGGCAGCGAGTTACCCTCTGCTCGCTGATCAATTCTCTTGTTTTATATCCCCTGGCACACAGCACGTCAGTTAATCAGGAAACTGTCATGAAGAGATCGATATCGTTTCGTCCCACATTGCTCGCGCTCGTCCTTGCCACAAATTTCCCGGTTGCGCACGCCGCCGTACCAAAAGATATGCTGGTGATTGGTAAGGCCGCCGATCCACAAACCCTCGACCCGGCGGTAACAATAGATAATAACGACTGGACAGTGACCTACCCGTCTTATCAGCGGCTGGTTCAGTACAAAACGGACGGTGATAAAGGCTCAACCGACGTTGAAGGCGATCTGGCAAGTAGCTGGAAAGCGTCTGACGATCAAAAAGAGTGGACGTTCACCCTGAAAGATAATGCTAAATTTGCCGATGGCACACCTGTCACTGCCGAAGCAGTAAAACTTTCTTTTGAGCGGCTACTAAAAATCGGCCAGGGGCCAGCAGAAGCATTTCCCAAAGATTTAAAGATTGATGCTCCCGACGAACATACGGTGAAGTTTACCCTTAGCCAACCATTCGCACCGTTCCTCTACACGCTGGCGAATGACGGTGCATCCATTATCAATCCGGCGGTCTTAAAGGAACATGCAGCGGATGATGCTCGCGGCTTCCTCGCGCAAAATACCGCCGGTTCCGGACCATTTATGCTGAAAAGCTGGCAAAAAGGTCAGCAATTAGTTCTGGTGCCAAATCCGCATTACCCAGGCAATAAACCGAACTTCAAACGGGTATCGGTAAAAATTATTGGTGAAAGTGCCTCCCGTCGCCTGCAGCTCTCCCGTGGCGACATTGACATTGCCGATGCGCTGCCGGTGGATCAACTCAACGCCCTGAAGCAGGAAAATAAAGTCAATGTGGCAGAGTATCCGTCACTGCGCGTTACCTATCTGTATCTGAATAACAGCAAAGCGCCTCTTAATCAGGCGGATCTGCGTCGGGCCATTTCCTGGTCTACCGATTATCAGGGCATGGTTAACGGCATTCTGAGTGGTAACGGAAAACAGATGCGCGGCCCGATTCCGGAAGGCATGTGGGGCTACGATGCGACGGCAATGCAATACAACCATGACGAAACGAAAGCCAAAGCCGAATGGGATAAAGTGACGAGCAAACCCACCAGCCTGACGTTTCTCTACTCCGATAACGATCCGAACTGGGAGCCTATTGCTCTGGCGACACAATCCAGTCTCAACAAGCTGGGCATCATTGTGAAGCTGGAAAAGCTGGCGAACGCCACCATGCGCGACAGAGTGGGTAAAGGTGATTACGACATTGCGATTGGCAACTGGAGTCCGGATTTTGCCGACCCGTATATGTTTATGAATTACTGGTTTGAGTCAGACAAAAAAGGTCTGCCGGGTAACCGCTCGTTCTATGAAAACAGTGAGGTCGATAAGTTACTGCGCAATGCGCTTGCGACCACCGACCAGACGCAGCGTACCCGGGACTACCAGCAGGCACAGAAAATCGTCATTGATGACGCTGCTTATGTGTACCTGTTCCAGAAAAACTACCAACTGGCGATGAACAAAGAGGTGAAAGGCTTTGTGTTCAATCCCATGCTGGAACAGGTCTTCAATATCAATACCATGAGTAAATAACGTGACCTTCTGGAGTATTTTACGCCAACGCTGCTGGGGGCTGGTGCTCGTGGTGGCGGGCGTCTGCGTGATTACGTTTATTATCTCGCATCTGATCCCTGGTGATCCGGCGCGGTTACTGGCGGGTGACCGCGCCAGCGATGCTATCGTGGAAAATATTCGCCAGCAACTGGGACTGGACCAGCCACTGTATGTACAGTTTTACCGCTACGTCAGCGACCTGTTTCATGGTGACCTGGGAACATCCATTCGTACCGGGCGTCCGGTGCTGGAAGAGTTGCGTATATTTTTCCCGGCGACGCTGGAGCTGGCTTTTGGTGCCCTGCTGCTGGCACTCCTGATTGGCATCCCGCTGGGCATACTCTCTGCAGTCTGGCGAAATCGCTGGCTGGATCATCTGGTGCGAATAATGGCCATTACCGGAATCTCCACACCTGCGTTCTGGCTTGGGCTGGGCGTCATTGTGCTGTTTTATGGTCATCTGCAAATTCTTCCCGGCGGCGGAAGGCTTGATGACTGGCTGGATCCACCAACGCACGTTACCGGCTTTTATCTGCTCGATGCGCTGCTTGAAGGCAACGGTGAAGTCTTCTTCAATGCGTTGCAACATCTCATCTTACCGGCATTAACGCTGGCGTTCGTTCACCTGGGAATTGTCGCTCGCCAGATCCGCTCAGCGATGCTGGAACAATTGAGTGAAGACTACATTCGTACCGCCCGGGCCAGCGGCTTGCCCGGCTGGTATATCGTTTTATGTTATGCGCTACCCAATGCGTTGATCCCATCGATTACCGTATTGGGTTTGGCGCTGGGCGATTTGTTGTATGGCGCAGTGCTCACCGAAACCGTTTTTGCCTGGCCCGGAATGGGTGCATGGGTAGTAACATCAATACAGGCGCTCGACTTCCCGGCAGTGATGGGCTTTGCCGTCGTGGTTTCATTTGCTTATGTGCTGGTCAACCTGGTGGTGGATTTGCTCTATTTGTGGATTGATCCGCGTATCGGACGTGGAGGTGGTGAATGATGCTAAGCGAGGAAACGTCCGCCGTACGCCCACAAAAACAAACGCGATTTAACGGTGCAAAACTGGTATGGATGCTGAAAGGCAGTCCGCTCACCGTGACCAGCGCAGTCATCATTGTATTAATGCTATTGATGATGATTTTTTCACCGTGGCTGGCGACGCATGATCCCAACGCCATTGATTTAACCGCCCGCTTTTTGCCGCCTTCTGCGGCGCACTGGTTTGGCACCGATGAAGTGGGACGCGATCTGTTTAGCCGCGTACTGGTCGGCAGTCAGCAATCAATTCTCGCCGGATTAGTCGTGGTTGCCATTGCGGGTATGATTGGTTCGCTACTCGGATGTCTATCCGGTGTGCTTGGTGGACGCGCAGACGCCATCATCATGCGCATCATGGACATTATGCTGTCGATTCCTTCGTTGGTACTGACAATGGCACTGGCTGCCGCTCTCGGGCCGAGTTTGTTTAACGCCATGCTGGCTATTGCTATTGTGCGAATTCCCTTTTATGTGCGCCTGGCGCGGGGGCAAGCATTAGTTGTACGCCAGTATACCTATGTTCAGGCGGCGAAAACCTTTGGCGCGTCTCGTTGGCATCTGATCAACTGGCATATTTTACGTAACTCCCTACCGCCGCTGATCGTGCAGGCATCGCTGGATATCGGTAGCGCGATTTTAATGGCCGCCACGTTGGGATTTATTGGCCTGGGTGCTCAACAACCGAGTGCTGAATGGGGCGCGATGGTAGCAAATGGTCGCAACTATGTACTCGATCAGTGGTGGTATTGCGCATTTCCGGGGGCAGCGATTTTGCTTACCGCCGTCGGGTTTAATCTCTTTGGTGATGGTATTCGCGATCTGCTTGACCCGAAAGCAGGAGGAAAGCAGTCATGACCCAACCCGTTCTGGACATTCAACAACTGCATTTGAGTTTCCCCGGTTTTAACGGTGATGTTCACGCGCTCAACAATGTGTCCTTGCAGATTAACCGCGGTGAAATTGTCGGTCTGGTGGGAGAATCCGGCTCAGGTAAATCAGTCACCGCAATGCTGATTATGCGTCTGCTACCGACGGGCAGTTATTGCGTACATCGGGGGCAGATTTCCCTGCTGGGAGAAGATGTTCTTAACGCGCGGGAAAAACAGCTTCGTCAGTGGCGCGGCGCACGAGTGGCGATGATCTTTCAGGAACCGATGACCGCCCTCAATCCGACACGTCGAATAGGTCTTCAGATGATGGACGTGATCCGCCATCATCAACCAATAAGTCGTCGGGAAGCCAGAGCTAAAGCGATTGACCTGCTGGAAGAGATGCAAATCCCGGATGCCGTGGAAGTTATGTCGCGCTATCCGTTTGAGCTTTCAGGTGGTATGCGCCAGCGGGTAATGATTGCGCTGGCATTCTCCTGCGAGCCGCAATTGATTATTGCCGACGAACCGACTACGGCGCTGGACGTCACGGTGCAGTTGCAGGTACTGCGTTTGCTTAAACATAAAGCCCGCGCCAGTGGAACTGCGGTTCTGTTCATCAGCCATGATATGGCCGTGGTGTCGCAACTGTGCGATAGCGTTTACGTGATGTATGCCGGAAGCGTAATTGAAAGCGGCGTGACGGCAGACGTTATCCATCATCCCCGGCATCCGTATACCATTGGTTTGCTGCAATGCGCACCAGAACATGGAATACCGCGCCAGCCATTACCCGCCATTCCAGGGACGGTACCAAATCTCACCCATTTGCCTGACGGCTGCGCTTTTCGCGATCGTTGTTATGCGGCAGGTGCACAGTGTGAAAACGTCCCGGCGCTGACAGCGTGTGGTGACAACAACCAGCGCTGTGCCTGTTGGTATCCGCAGCAGGAGGTCATAAGTGTCTGACACGTTATTAACGTTACGCGACGTCCATATCAATTTCCCGGCCCGTAAAAACTGGCTTGGTAAAACTACGGAACATGTTCATGCGATTAATGGTATTGATTTACAGATCCGCCGTGGTGAAACCTTAGGGATCGTCGGCGAGTCAGGCTGCGGCAAAAGCACCCTCGCACAGCTTTTAATGGGTATGCTGCAACCGAGCCACGGGCAGTACATCCGTTCTGGCTCACAACGCATTATGCAGATGGTGTTTCAGGACCCGCTCTCTTCGCTTAATCCGCGCTTACC
>PPYF01546892.1_pt1 | contig 13023 bp, 8 predicted proteins | sample 1559871 | NCBI WGS metagenome assembly PPYF01 (sample SAMN08240021, study PRJNA423297) | Human gut metagenome, whole genome shotgun sequencing project. | reverse complement strand
ACAAATAAGGAAGAAACTGTCGTCTATGCCGCTTTCCTGAAAGAACATCTGGAACGTGCGCTTGAGTTGTTGGGGGATATTGTATTTCATTCAACCTTTCCGCAGCATGAGATAGAAAAAGAAACAGAGGTCATTATCGATGAAATCCAGTCGTATGAAGATACTCCGTCGGAACTGATATTTGACGATTTTGAAGACATGATCTTCCGCAATCATCCATTGGGAAGAAACATTCTTGGTAAGCCGGAACTTCTGCGAAGTTTTCGCACGGAAGATGTTCTATCGTTTACCCGCCGTTTTTACCAACCGGGAAATATGGTGTTTTTTGTTCAGGGGCAGTACGAGTTCAAGAGAATCATCCGCCTGGTAGAAAAATACCTGTTGGATATTCCTGATGTGAAGGTAGAGAATCGGCGTACACCTCCGCCTCTGTATGTGCCGGAACATTTGACGGTGGCTAGAGATACGCACCAGGCACATGTTATGATCGGTAGCCGTGGCTATAATGCGTATGATGACAAGCGTACTGCACTCTATCTGCTGAATAATGTCCTTGGAGGTCCCGGAATGAATAGTAAACTGAATGTGTCTCTTCGCGAACGCAGAGGACTGGTCTATAATGTCGAATCCAATCTGACTTCCTATACGGATACGGGAGCTTTCTGTATTTATTTCGGGACGGATGTGGATGACATGGATACTTGCCTGAAATTGACCTATAAGGAATTGAAGCGGATGCGCGATACAAAGATGACTTCTTCCCAGTTGGCGGCAGCGAAAAAGCAGTTGATCGGGCAAATCGGAGTAGCGTCCGATAACTTTGAGAATAATGCGTTAGGGATGGCGAAAACATTCCTTCATTATCATAAGTATGAATCATCCGAGCTTGTTTTTAAGCGTATAGAAGAGCTAACAGCAGAGATGTTGTTGGAAGTTGCCAATGAGATGTTTGCAGAGGAATACTTATCTACGTTGATTTACAAATAATTGATTGACAGATTTGCTTTCATTGCCAGAATTCGTATTTTTGTAGCAGATACGTATGTGATAACAATCTAATAGTAGAAATTGTATGTTGGTGACGGGCAGAAAACTCCCTATCGGGATTCAGACTTTCGAAGATATCCGCAATGACGGATACTTGTATGTAGATAAGACCGCATTGATGTGGACTATGGCAAACATCGGTAAACCTTTTTTTTTAAGCCGTCCGCGCCGATTCGGAAAGAGTTTGTTAATTTCTACGTTTGAAGCCTATTTCAAGGGACGGCGTGACCTTTTCACGGGACTTGCCGTGGAACAATTAGAAAAGAAGTGGGAAGAATATCCCGTACTGCATCTGGATTTGAATGCCGAGAAATATGATTCACCGGACAGATTGGATGCTATTTTAAGTAACCAGTTAACTCAATGGGAAGCTATATATGGCAGGGGAGAAGATGAAACCACTTTGTCTTCCCGCTTCTTGGGTGTCATTCGTCGTGCCTCCGAACAAGCAGGCAGGGGTGTTGTAGTCCTGGTGGATGAGTATGATAAGCCCTTACTACAGGCTATTCAGAATGAACCGCTTCTCAATTCTTACCGTTCTACTTTGAAAGCTTTCTACGGTGTGTTGAAGAGTGCAGACCGCTATCTTCGTTTTGCTTTTCTGACAGGTGTCACCAAATTCTCGCAAGTAAGTGTGTTTAGTGATCTGAACCAATTGAATGACATCAGTCTGAATTATGACTTCTCTACTCTTTGTGGAATCACCCGCGAAGAACTTCTTGCTAATTTTGAACCGGAGATTGAGTTATTGAAAGAGAGCGATTATGATCTTCGCTTGCTGATGGATGGTATAGAGACAGCTGCTTCCGCTTTCACTGAATATCGTGCTGATAGGAAAAATCCTATTCCATTGATTTATCAGAGTGGTTATCTGACTATTAAAGATTATGACAGAGAGTTTAGACTTTATCGTTTAGGCTTTCCTAACGACGAAGTACGTTATGGCTTTCTTAACTTTTTACTCCCATTTTATACGGCAGTCACGGATGAAGAACGAAGCTTTTATATAGGTAAGTTTGTTCAAGAACTACGTACAGGCAATGTTGACGCTTTCATGCACCGCTTTGAAGCTTTCTTTGCAGATTTTCCTTACGAGTTGAATGACCAGACTGAACGTCATTATCAAGTCATCATATATTTAATATTCAAACTGATGGGACAATTCACGCAGGCAGAAGTATATAGCTCACGGGGACGTGCAGATGCGGTTGTACGAACCCCGAAGTTCATCTATATTTTCGAATTCAAGCTGAATGGGACTGTTGAGCAGGCCATGGAGCAGATTGAAGAAAAAGGTTATGCTTTTCCTTATACGGCAGAGGATCAACAAGTGATAAAAGTTGGTGTAGAGTTTAGCGCAGAGAAACGAAATGTAGAGCGCTGGATGGTAGCGAAAGAAATTTAATATAAAATTGATTATGAAAAACTTAATACGAAATGTCTGGGTTTGCTTGGGGCTGATGGTGCTTCCCTTCACAGCCTCCGGACAACAAAAGGATAACATTACCTATGTACCGGCTCAAGAGCTTTTACTGGTAGGCAAAGCAACTACCGAAGGCGAATACTTCCATCGGGTAGATACAGCCAAGTATTGTACAATGCCTCCCACAGTGAAGAAACTATTCACAAACTCTGCCGGTCTGGCTATCTCTTTTACAACGAATAGCCCCGTCATAAAAGCCAAATGGATGGTTCCTGATAATTACCAGTTACCCAATCTGACCAGAGTTGCTCAGAAAGGTCTGGATTTATATATCAAACGGGATGGAAAATGGCAATTTGCCGGAGTAGGGATACCGGGTGGTGTGACTACGGAAAAAGTGCTTGTTGATAATATGGGTACGGAAGAGAAAGAATGTTTGTTATATCTGCCTTTATATGATGAACTGAAAAGTCTGGAAATAGGTGTTTCTTCTGATGCACACATACGTAAAGGAGAAAATCCGTTCAAAGAAAAGATAGTGGTATACGGGTCCAGTATTTTGCAGGGAGCATCTGCCAGTCGTCCCGGGATGGCTTATCCGGCTCGTTTGTCCCGTAGCAGCGGATATAATTTTATCAATTTAGGATTGAGCGGAAACGGCAAGATGGAGAAAGAAGTTGCCGAGATGTTGGCGGATATTGATGCGGATGCTTTCATTCTCGATTGTATTCCTAATCCTTCTCCCAAAGAGATAACCGACCGGACTGTTGATTTTGTAATGACGTTGCGCCAGAAGCATCCGGATACGCCTATTATTGTGATACAGACATTGATACGTGAAACAGGTAATTTCAACCAGAAAGCTCGTGAGAATGTAAAACGGCAGAACGAGGTCATCGCTGAACAGGTAGAAGTATTGCGAAAGAAAAATGTCAAAAACCTGTATTTCATAAAAGAAGATCAATTCTTGGGAACAGACCATGAGGGGACTGTAGATGGGACCCATCCGAATGACTTGGGATTCGACCGAATGTTGAAGAAATATAAACTGGCTATCAGTAAGATTCTGAAGATCAAATTCAAGGCTGAATAACAGGAATGAAAGATTATAACAGAGACAGATAGAAAAAAATAAAGGTCAATTCATGGGGGTGAATTGGCCTTTTTCTTTTGCAAATGTGTTAAGTTGCTGTTGGTATTTTATAGTTTCCTTAAACCTTTATCTTCTAAGTATTTGATTAATTCTTGGGGACGATCAGTTTGTATCATAGTTGCCTTATGTTCCAGTATCCATCCCCAATGCTTATCTTTACCTTCTAATAGGGCGTTTTCGTCATCATGTCCACCGCATAGACTATCCCATAGAGTATTCATCCATACCCGACTACCAGATTGTACAATTTTATCAATAACCTTTAAATTTGAAGTCTGTTCGTCTTTGAAGCAGAGTTCATAGGCTATTGGCGTAAAGTCTTTAATAAAACTTTCGGTCGCTTTTATATCTTCTTCTTTCCATAAATGAATGATAGGCATATAGAGCATACTGGTATTGGTTCCATATTCCTCTTGAACTTTCTCGACAGGATACCTTCCTTTTATAATCACTTGTTTTTCCATTCCACATTTTCGAATGATGGGAAGAATCTCCTTTATATATGTTCCGCCTTTATCTATATTGACCAGAATACGGTCTTTACATGTCATTAACGCTTCTTCTAAAGTGGGTATGGATCGGCGGGTCTTTATACCGTTTCCACTTTTCAGCACAAATTGTTTTAGTTCTGTTGTCGTATAGTTTTTAATGGCGCCTTTTCCTGTTGAAGTGCGGTCTAGCGTTGCGTCATGCATACAAATAAAGTTGTTGTCTTTGGTTTGCTGAATGTCAAGTTCAACCATGTCTGCTCCCATAGCGATGGCATTCTCTATACATTGTATGGAGTTCTCCGGAGCATTCCTCCAGTCGCCACGGTGAGCTATAACAAATACATATTGAGAATTCTTGTCGTGAAGATTCCTCAATAGTTTATCAATTCTGGATTCTGCTTCAGCAGATAATGAAACCAGAAGAACTGATAATAGAAATATAATTTTCCTTGTCATACGTGCTTTTCTTAAATAAAATGTTTTGATCTATATTGGGTACCTATGAAAAACTATCCTATAAAGTTATCTTAATCCTTTTTCTTTTAAATAAGAGTTGACAAGATCAGAGTAATCAGTTTGCACAACTTCTATTTTGTTATCTATAAAAGTTTGAAGGTGCGAATATTTACTATTCAGTAGATCGCTATCCCAATCTAAATGATTGGCATAACCTACTAACTTGGCATCTTTAATAGCTCCCATTAGTTCAGTGAGAGATGCATTGTCTATTCCGAATTGTACCATTTGTACTTTACTGTAATATTTGGCGAGGACTTTTACTTCTGCCGCAGTGGATACCCATGGAAAAGGAATGGCTCCAGGGTTAATAGTATTCATTTCTTCAATATATGATGTACTGGAACCAGTATAATAGCAAACCTGGTCGATCATCCCTTTTTCTGCAACCGTTTTAATGATTTTACCTAAAAGCCCCTTCTCTTTTACATCGACACAAACATAGATTTTGCCTTTCGCAGCATCCAATACTTCCTCAAGTGTAGGCACTTTGTATTCAGTGATACCTTTAGAACCTTTTAAAAAATATTGATAAAGAGTTTGATAAGTCATATTGGCTACAGCACCAGTTCCGTTTGTTGTAGCATTAATGGTTGTATTGTGCATATTTACGATTACTCCGTCAGAAGTAGCTCTAGGGTCTATTTCAATCATATCGGCACCGACTTCTATTGCATATTGGATAGCGGGAATAGAATTTTCAGGAATTCCGTCACGTATTCCCTTATAGGTGTTGCTACGATGAGCGCAAGTCCACATTTTCAGACTTGTGTTGCCGGAAAGATTCTTTAAGTCGGTTGTTAAACTTTTAGTGTCAGGTTCTTCACCTGGGTCCTCCGGGTCTTCATTATCATCCGGAGGAGTCGGCTGATTTTTGTTTTCATATTCATCATTGGAAGAGCCGCAACTGGTACACATCACTTGCCCGGATACAAGTAAGATGATTGCCAAAAGAAAAAATACTTTCTTCATAGTCTTTTTATTTTATTTATTAGATAATGTAGGATAGGTTATCGAAATAACCTATCCTGTTTGATTTGAATTATTTTACTGTAGCAGTGTGTTGAGCGTCTTTTGCACGCATCGGCCAGCCTGTTGTTGGTAATCCTTTCACATATTTGGATGACAGGGCCACTAATAAACTTTTCGATTCATCTTGAGTGTTAGTAATGGCCACATAGATAGTCCCGTCTGCATCCACTACCGGTGAACTCCAGAATTTGCCTTGTGTTGCAGCCCATTCGGATGCATAAGCACTTTCGCTGTTAGCAATTGCTCCGGCCACATCAAGTACGGCAATAGCGTCAGTACCATTTGCGTCAAGGATATAGAAATTACCACGTTCCGTACCGAACAAGATATGTCCATCCTTATCAATAACAGGAGTACTGCTGACACTTTCTGATATCTCATATTGCCATTTGATAGTTCCACCTGCTGACAATGCAACAATTCCGCCAGGCATATCTCCCTGACTTTTCAATGAGGTATATACAGTGCCATCTGTGCCGATAACGACTCCTCCCTGATCTTGTTTGCCGGTATTCTCAATAGGGGTAGTCCAACGTACACTACCGTCACTGGCAACGGAATAGATGGTAGTAGTCAGATCAGATGTATAAATCATGCCATATACATTTCCTTCATTGTCTATGGCCATTGATGCATGACAGCCGCTGTTCAAACCACTGTCAAATGCTCTCCATGCCCATGGGCTGAAAGTATTGTCATCTTTAGCCATAGTAGCTTTTGCTACACCAAACATTCCGTAGTTGGTACACATGATATACATCATTCCTTGTTTGGAGATAACAGGACCTGCATAAACACCTCCGGCAGGACCGCTGGTACCATCTGCGTTAGTTAAATAGCTAACACGGTTTCCTGTTGTTTTGTCTACCGCAATCATTGAACCGGTGCTTCCCCCATTACCACAGTATACATATTTATCATCAAATGCTGGTGACACACTACGCATTTTGGCATTGGCGGCGTTACCTTTATTCCAGAAACCGGTAGTCGGATCATTGAAAGTAATCCATTTCTTATTTCCATCAGGATTGATAGCAAATAGTTTACCATTGCTTCCGTCACCTGTGCCAATGTAGATTGTACCATCCGTATCTACAGACGGTGTCATGTTTGAGCCTCCTGTTGCCTGCGCTCCCCAAGATGGATCAGTCATGTCGAATGACCATTTTTCAATACCTGAAGTTACATCATAACTATGTAATATGTGGTCATTACTATTGATGTAAACCGTTTTTTCATCAGGAGAAAGAGCGGCGGAATTGGAAACTAACTTGGCTAAATGAGTGGAGGAGGTCCATAGTAATGTAAGGTCTCCTTTTTCTACTACTTTATCGGTAATTTCAATTGTTTTCCGGTAGAGGTTCGATCTTCCACTGCTGTCGGTTATGGTCAAACTAACAACAAATATACCTTTCTCATTGTACACGTGCTTCGGGTTTTCTTCGGTAGAAGTCGTTCCATCCCCGAAATCCCATACATAAGTAAAGTTGCCACTACCTCCATAAGATGCGTTAGTGAATTGTATTTCACCTTCTATTTGCCCTCTTTCGGGAGCGATTGAGAAAGTTGCGGAAGGAATGTCTTTCCCGGCATTGTCTTCGTTGCTGCATGCGGCAAATAATAAAAGACAAACAATATATATGAACGGACATATCCGTACTTTATTTTTAATAGTTGTCATACACATAATAATCATTTAAGGTTTTGTTATTAATTTCCTGTATATCCCGCATATCCGGGATTTTGTGGGTAGGCTACCGTACCGGCCATGTCAATCTCATCTTGAGGAATCGGATAATACATCAGATAAGTACGACCATCAAGTGTTTCTAGCAATTCTAAGCGATTTGTACGTTTGATGTCCTGCCAGCGCATGCCTTCAGCATAAAATTCACGACGGCGTTCGTCCAAGATCAATGTCTGATATTCTTTGTCCGATAGAGCTTTGATTGCTGCTTCACTTGGAGCGGTAGTATATCTTTTTTTCATATATTCCACTAATGCGGCGGCTCCGTTCGTTTTTCCGAGAGCTTCGGCTTTTATCAGATACATTTCTGAAATACGGGAGATTACTACCGGTGTGCAGGTATAATCTGACGTTTCCGCCAATTGATAAGTTCCATTCGGATATTTGATTACGCGGTTGGCATCTTGGCTGGTGAATGTGGCTTTTAACCGTACGTCTCCTTTGCGTGAAAGAGTATTATCATCAGCAAAAAGACTATTATAACACCAATCAGATGGAGCATAATTCCATGAACCGTCCGTGTCATTAACGTATAATGTGAAGTTTAGAGGACTGGATGCTCTTGAATTATTAACATAGGCAAATATAATTTCCGGACTTGAACTTCCTGCAACCCAATTTTTAGAGAAATCCATAGCGGTGGATGCGAGTGAGAAACTGGAATTAGCTAATACTGCTTCTGCATAGTTTGCAGCATCCGTCATCTTGTTCTGGAAAAGAGCTACACGTGCAGCAAGTGCATTTGCTGCGTCAGAAGATACGTACCATTTGGAATCTGCTTTTGACAGTAAGCGGATAGCTTTACCCAAATCTTCTTCGATGAATGTCCATACTTCAGCTTCCGGAGAGATAGGAACCACCTCTTTTGAACGTTTACGCAGGATGGGGACATTTCCATAATGAGAGGCCAGACGATAATAAATAAATGCACGGAAATAGTAAGAGACACCACCTACTTTTTTCATGAGAGCACTTTCTTTATTTTCGGAAGCTTCATAAGTTTCTACGAGAAAATTGACCTGATGCAATGTTGTAAATGAGTTTCTCCAAAAGGAGAGAATGTTAATTGCCTGATTGGTATACGAGGGAGACATTTCGCATGGGTCTGTAATTTGACCTCCTCCAGGACCTGCTTTGAAATTTTCCCCTTGTATATCATCCAACCACCAGAAAGTGAATGTATAATTTTCCATAGTGGCGTATACTCCATTTAATAGCTTTTCGAGATCATCATCCGTCAAGGCTGATTGAGGAATTGCATGTCGGGGGCTGATGTCGTCCAGCCAGTCAGAACAGCTCGTGCCGAGTACAGTTATGGTCATTAAAACCAGAGTGAATAATAGTTTTATATTTTTCATATCGTTAGTTTTAGAAGTTAATGCTTGCACCTATGATAAAACTCTTTAATGTGGCTTGTTCTCCGAAATCTGCTCCGTAGCTGTTGCCTGTCGGATTACTTTCGTATGAGAATTCCGGATCATATCCGGAATATTTGGTCAGTGTAAAAAAGTTGTCGAGAGAAACAAAGATGCGAGCTCCCGTTACGTGTATTTTTGACAACAGAGAATGAGGAAGGCTATATCCCAATGTGATGGTTTTGAATTTGAAATAAGAAGCATCTTCCAGATAGCGGGTAGAAACAAGATTGTTTCCGAAACCGCCGGTGAACGTGCCTGCCAAAGTAGGGCGTGGAACAGTGTTGCTAGTTCCTTCTCCCCTCCAGTAATGGTTGGCGGCATATTTTGATATGTTATAGAATTGTTCCGAATCGACCAGTGTGCCATTTTTGTAACCTTTGATACTGCTGGACGCCAAGCCGAGATGTTCCGTACCTTCTGTTCCCCCGCAGCCTTTCCATGCTGACAGGATTTTACCTCCGGCTGCAAATTGGCAGAAAATGGATAAGTCGAAGTTTTTCCAGTTCATAGTCGAAGTGATACCACCATAAATGTCAGGTGTAACCTTTCCTACATACATGCGGTCATCGTCTGTGATGTCTCCGTCATTGTTGTAGTCAAAGTACTTACAATCACCGGCACGTACTCCTTTTGCGTAGAGTTTGCTTGGTACTTCCTGGTCGGTTTGATAAATACCATCCTGACGCAACATATAGAAAGCACTAACCGGTTTACCTACCATTAAAGCATGCATTACTTTACCGGTATTGGCACCACCACCGTTGATTTTCATATCAAGTACTCCATCCAATGACAATAGTTTGTTTTTTGTATAGGAGAGGTTAGTAGCAAGCTCCCATTTAAAAGGACCATCGAATATTTTACCGCTCACCATCACTTCCAATCCTTTGTTCTCCAGCGAGCCGATATTGGCTGTCCGGGTAGTATATCCTGTTGTAGCAAGTGTACTGATATTATAAAGTAATCCGCTTGTCTTTTGATAGTATCCGTCTACAGATAGCGCCAGTCGTCCGTTGAATAGCTCTGCGTTGATTCCGACATTCACCTGATTAGCTTTCTCCCAGATAAGATCCGCAGCATCTGCTCCGATTTTAAAACCGGATGAACCATTATAGGAATTTCCTCCCGAAGTTACTAATGACATAGCTGCCCAGTTACTGATACCATCCATACTGCCAGTCTTACCCCAACTGGCTCGTAGCTTTAAGTCATTCAGTGGCGTGCCTTTAGGGAAAAAAGGTTCGTTGATAATCCGCCACGCGAAAGAAGCAGAAGGAAATGTTCCATAACGTTTATCTTTTGAGAAACGTGAAGAACCGTCACGACGCATCAGTTTATCCCAACTATTTTCATACGAAATTACGTTGTCTATAACATATCGGTAACTTACATTTTTCTGTTCGCTAAGTGCACCCCATCCTGCATTTTTGGAACGTGCGTCATGTTTCTCTGAAATTGTTTTCTTTTCTTCATCAAGAATACCGTATATGCTGAATGAGGGGGTGTATTTGAGTCCTTTGATAGGAGTAATATCAAAACTAAGGGCAGCTACTCCTTGTTTCTTATGTACAGTCCAGTCTTCTTCATTAATCAGCATAACGGGATTATGACGACATAATTCTGTTGACATCACTGTATAGCCTCCATCTTCCCGATAAGCTCCAATCCATGGTTGTTCTTCACGGGCAGTACGAATCACTTTCAAACTGGTAGATGACTCTTCCACTTTATCGAAACGGCTGTAAGATCCTGTGAGATTCAGATTCAGTTTAAACCATTTGTTCAGCTGATGAGTAAATTTTGCCCTTAGGTTGGTTTGCTGGAATCCGCTGGTACGGATGATACCTTGTTGGTCGTTAAATCCCACAGAGGTGAAAAAGGTAGTTTTCTCATTACCTCCCGAGAGATTGATAGATGCCGTAGTAGAGTGTGCTATATCACGTTGAATGAGTCCGAGCCAGTCTGTTTCGGTAATCCGGTCGGGGATAAAGAATGATTTTGTGTCCTTCTTCTGCACATTCCAATTATCTACGGCTGCTTGCATAGTACGAGTATATTCTGCTACATTTGCCATTGGTATATCGTTGGCAATCCATCCAAGGCTGTGGCGTACACTGGCATTTACGCGTGTTTTACTGTTGGTGTTCCCCGATTTTGTGGTGATGATGACAACACCGTTGTTAGCTCGCGAACCATAGATGGCAGCAGCTGAAGCATCTTTCAATACGTCCATGCGTTCGATGTCGTTGGGGTTTAGCATAGGCATTGATTCACTGGGAACTCCATCGACCACATACAATGGGGTGCTGTTACCTGTGATGGATGCAATGTTACTAGTTTTTCGGACTGGGAGCCATAGCCGACTACAACTATCTCATTTAATGCAATGCTACTTTCTTTCAAATATATTTTCAGATTGTTTTTATTGCCGGCTTTCACTTGTTGTGAGTCAAATCCAATATAAGATACTGTTAGTGGTTGGTTAGGATCTGCTACAATGGTAAAGTTTCCGTTAATATCTGTAATGACTCCGGTTCCTTTTCCTTGCATGACATTGGCGCCAATAATAGGAATTCCACTTTCATCTAGTACGGTTCCTTTAATCGCTCTCTTTTCATTACTTCTTTGTTCTGTCTCCTGCTTTACCAATACGATGGTGTTGTTGGTAAATGAATAAGATATATTCAAAGGAGTAAATACCTGTGAGAGCGCTTCGCTGATAGGTTTCTTTGTGCAGCTAATTGTCACTTTAGTCTGATCGTTAAGAACATGATTCCGGTATACAAAAGTATATCTCGTTTGCTGTTCTACTTGTTTCATGAAAGTTTTTACCGTGCCATTTTTGATATGAATGGACACATTTTCTTCTTGGGCAAACACTCCCGAAGGGAATAAAATTATAGCAGCGGATAAAATGGTAAAGTTTCTAAAAATAAGGCTGTTCCGCAGTTTCCTTCTCAATAAAAATGTTAACTTTGTGATATTCATAGTTGATAATGTTTTGATGTATAAAATTTTATCGACTTCCATACAACCAAAGGATTGGGCGATTCTTTGGTTGTTCTTTTTTGATTTTAACTACTATGTGTTTTCCATAAGCTCCTTTCTTTTAAATTAGTAAATAGTTATTATATCTTTATGTATCTCGTACTTAAATCCGTATTGTATGCTTAAGGATCTTATGACATTCTGTATACTTTCGTTTCGGAAAGATCCCGATAGTAAATCTTGTGCGATTTGCTTATGATGCAATCTGATTTCCACCCCATACCATCGTTCTATCTGGGCTATTACATCAATTAATGGTGTGGATTCAAAGATGAGGTAATTATCTCTCCATCCGGCTTCAACATGGGCATCCGCTTTGCTTATTCGTAGTGTTCTGTCCATAGCGGAATAGGTTGCCTTTTGTCCAGGTGAAAGCGTATATTCATGGGGAAGTGAACCACCTGATATTCTGATTCGTCCGCTAAGTAAAGACGTTTCTACAATGTCTTTTTTATAGGTCTTTACATTGAATGAAGTTCCTACTACTTCAATTTGCAGATCGTTGATTATTACCTTGAATGGGCAATCGGGATTCTTGGCAACATCGAAAAAGGCTTCTCCTGATAGTTTGACGAGGCGTTGCTTGGAGTTGTTTACATCATATTCCAGGTTTGTAGCCGCATTTAGATGTACAAATGTACCATCAGGGAGAGCCATTTCTGCTTTACTGCCAGCTCTAACTGTTACAGCAACCATTTGACTTTCCGGGTTATTCATCCATGTATAAAGTCCAAAAGAGGATGATAGGATGATAGCGATAATGGCAGCATATTTCATATATTGCAGCCAACGGCGTCTCCAAATGATTTGTTGTAGTTCCTTTCGAATTTGCTTTTTCATCATAGGAGGCATCTTTATCTCTACTGTGTCGTTTTCCATATCTATCATGGTATTCCATAACTCTTCGTCAGGTATGTTGTTGAGTTCATTTCTGAACTTTCCAATATCGGAAGAGGTGATTCCTTTTTCGATGTACTGGCAATATAACTTTTTAAATTGTGGACTCATATTATTGGTGTTTCTATAGGTTATACGTAAATACATAAAGGGAGTACTAGACTTTTTTTATGTTGTAGAGCATAGAAAAAGTTAGGAATAGTAGGTGTTTGTAGAGTTTTGTGGAGTTTTAATTATTCCTACTGAAAGTG
>PPYF01114765.1_pt1 | contig 13025 bp, 9 predicted proteins | sample 1559871 | NCBI WGS metagenome assembly PPYF01 (sample SAMN08240021, study PRJNA423297) | Human gut metagenome, whole genome shotgun sequencing project. | reverse complement strand
CGATAATGTTATCAAGTGCTTTTGCGTATCTTAATAGGACTATTTTACATTGTTTTGCGTCATCGCGGAGACGCTTACCTTTTTTCTCCCCTTTCGATGACACGTGATGACATCCGGTGAAACACATCGTCAGCCATTTGAAAACCAGTAATTTATAAGAAAATGCCCTCTATTTTTGAGCCGGTAATTCAATTTATTCACCGATTAAAAACAGAAAAAATGGCAGATGAAAACATCCGGGGAGACACCCCTCAAAAACAACCCGCAGTCAAGGAGAATGAACAATTAAGCGACATCATTCTCATTCTCGACAAAATGGAACTGCTGATTCAGGCAGTCTCCAAAATCGACAAAAACGGTAAACACGAAACCGTTCCCGCCGATAACAAGCATAAAGAATCTTTCCTGAAAGTAGACAAGTATTCCAGTATTGTGGAAAACTTCTTCAAGAACTTCTGGCGCCAACTCAAAGACCCGACACATTTCGGAATCCTTTCCATGAAAATGAACGAAATGGACAAGCCGGAGAATAAGCAGGCGCTGAAAGACCTCGCAGAAGGAAAGAAAACAGATGCGGTGGCTGAATTCCTCAAGAAATATGAGATAAAGCCCAAACAAGATGTCGCAAACGAGCAGAGTAATAACAATAAAAATGATGAAACAATGGCAAAAAAGACAGCTCAACAAGAACAGACACAGGCTCCGGCTGCTGACAGCAACCAGCCTAAACTTCGCTACAATGAAGCGATGATCGACTGGAACCAGTTAAAGAATTTCGGATTATCGAAAGAAATCCTTCAGGAAAAGGGTTTGCTGGATCAGATGCTGAAAGGATATAAGGCAAACCAGACCGTGCCCATTTCCATGAACTTCGGTTCAGCCGTATTACGGACAGACGCAAGATTGTCGTTCCAACAATCTCCGGCAGGTCCTGTGGTACTTGCCATACACGGCATACGCCAGCAACCCGAACTCGATAAGCCTTTCTTCGGGCATATTTTTACGGAAGAAGATAAAAAGAACCTCCGCGAAACAGGAAACATGGGACGTACCGTAGAATTGAAAACACGTTCGGGAGAATACGCTCCTTCATTTGTCAGTCTTGATAAGTTGACTAATGAAATAGTCGCCCTGAAAGTGGAAAACGCCTTCATCCCCAATGAGATTAAAAACGTGAAGTTGACCGAACAGGAGAAAAACGACCTAAAAGAAGGCAAAGCCGTCTATCTGGAAGGAATGAAAGCAAATAGCGGGAAGGAATTCAACGCACATGTGCAGATTAGTGCGGAAAGAAGAGGAGTTGAATTCAAGTTCGAGAATGACAAGATCTTCAACCGGCAGGTACTCGGCGGAGTAGAACTATCCCCCAAACAAGTGGAAGAGCTCAATAACGGAAAAGCGATTTTTGTTGAGGGCATGGAACGTAAGGACGGTGAAAAATTCTCCGCTTTCGTAAAACTCGACGAAGCCAGCGGACGTCCGTCCTACACCCGCTACAATCCCGATTCACCTGAAGGAGCCAGGGAAATATACATCCCTAAAGAAATGAACGGAGCGATTCTCACAGTAGAAGACAGGGAACAATTAAGTCAGGGGAAGGCCGTATTCCTTGAAAACATGGTAAACCGTAAAGGGGAAGAGTTCTCTTCCTTCGTCAAACTCGACCTTGAAACAGGACGTCCCAGCTATTCCCGGACACCTGACGGATTCAATGAACGACCCGATTTCAAAATTCCTGTAGAAGTATGGGGAGTAACCCTGACTGCCACACAACGCGGACATTTACAGGACGGGAAAGCCGTACTGGTGGAAGGGATGAAAGGCTATGACGGAAAACAGTTTTCTCAATACGTTAAAGCCAACTTCAATCAGGGAAGGCTCGATTACTACAACGAGAATCCCGACCGCAAGAAAGATGCTTCCCAGAGGAATGTGGTTGCCCAGGGACAGAACCAACAAAAAGAGAATAAAAAGGCACGCGGAAAAAAGTGTCGGCTAATGTACCGCTGCGGTAAAGAAAGAATAATCAATTTGTAAATACAATTTATTGAAAAAGACGTATGGAAACAGCGAACGATAAGAATATGCCTTTCAAGGCGGAAGATGTGAACTGGGATGAACTCTCCGGAATCGGAATCCTGAAAGACGAACTGGAACTGTCGGGAGAACTCGATACCTTGCTAAGTGGAGAAAAGACGAATGCTATTCCCCTAAGCCTTGTTTTACTCGGCGTAGATGTGGTAATGGATGCCACCCTTCAATTGGTTCGTAAAGGAGATTCTCCCTTACTTGAAATCGTAGGCATACAGCCTGCTGCCAGATAGTAATTCACTAACCTGCCGTTTCCCATTCTTCCATGATATGGGGAACGGCTTTTAATAAAAAAGCAAATTATGATCGCAATATTGAGTGAAAAGTCCTCTGTAGGCTTGGATATTGCCCGTATAGTCGGGGCAACAGAAAAACATGACGGCTACACCTCTGATTTAGAATTGGACATAACGATAGAAACAATCGATCGAATCCAAGGTATGACGGTTGATTATGTCATACTTTATATCCCTGGTCGAAATCCAGGATTTGCTCTTGAAGATCGTCGTTTCAATGTGGCTACCAGCCGTTCACTTAGTACAACACTCATCATCTCAGACATCCCTTTGAGTGAGTTCCATACAGTTTCCCCCACGGTAATTCAATTTGTAGATAACTGCGATAAGTACGATGGTAATGAAATGGTAATCACAAATGATTGGCTCAATACTATTCCTGTTATAGAATCTGTACGACCATCCGAGTTTTCGATTACACCTACAACGACAAGTTCTGCTATAGGCGTAAAGATTGTCGGCAAGATTGACCTTTCAAAGTTTGAGCCAAAAAAAAGGAACTTAGTTCGGACAAGAAAAACTACTATATTATTGACACCAATGTATTTGTTGATTGTCCAGACATCATCAGTAAAATTGATAAGAAATATCCAATTATTCTATCCGCAAAGGTAACGGATGAACTCGACAAGATGAAGATAAAGTTGAATGATGAAAGAAAACGAAATGCAGAAAAGGCACTGCGGAACCTTAATAACGAAACCCTGCATGATATAATTTATGAGTTCGCTGACACAACTCTCTTGCCCGATGACTTTGACAAGCGATCACCAGACAATATGATTGTTTCTGTAGCACTGAAATACAAAGGTAATAATCCAATTATGCTTACTTCTGACAATGGTTTGCAACTTAAATGCAAGATTTTAGGTATCTCAACAATTTCACTTAAAAATTTATTGAAAAGATAATTAGAATTCATAACAATATCCCCAACCGGTTAGTAGTTGCCAGTTGGGGGCTTTATTTTTCTAAGGTTTCTGAAACTTATCAATCCATTTAGGGATGTAGTGCATCATAGCAACACCAATGACTGCTATTCCTATGGTTATGCATAAGCATTTCCAAATCAGGCTTGAGTGCCAAAATTGGAGATTGAGTACTAGGATGCAGAGCATGAAGGTGGCCAAGGATACCATGCAGACCAAAGAGACATAAACGGCTTGCGCAGGTATCGCTATGCACCCTTTGATATTGCGGATGCACTCTTCTGCTTCCTTAATCTTTTCTTCTATGGCATGAATAAAACTAGCCAATGTCGTTTCCATATACTTGGTGACTCACTTTTCTGCCTTTTCTTTGGCATCAAGCTCAACGCAGTCATGAAGAAATGGTATTGTATCAAGATACGTGTTCAAACTATCATTTGTAACTGTTACGTTGTTGTTTAAAGTTATGAGGTACATGAGATTGCCATTGATTTTACCCAATATATTCATTAGGGCTCTCAACTCCTCGTCAGTCAGCGCTTTAGAGTCGTTAGTATTGTTCTCGATTTTTACTATCTCTGGTTCCAGTTTAGAAAGGGTTACTCTTTTTTCCATAATCTTATCGTTTTAATCCTGTTTTACTATTAATGCCTAACTTGTGGCTTGCCATACGTGCGCAACGACGTGCCCAATTAAGGTAATCCTCATTCTTATCTCTCCAAGGAAGGTCGCTCTTGGTTCCACACCTCCACCAGTAACGGCTATTTCATCACCACCGATAAGTCCTACACAGATTGCCACTGCCATTTCAGTAAGTTCTTTCCAATTGGATACAACATTGTAATCAAACTCTTCGTTGAAAAGATCAGCCACTTCGCTTGGAATATAAAAGCGACGATCCTCTCCGTTATGTGTAAATTCATAAGCATTACGTCTTGGTTTATATTGAGTAAATCCAGCGAGTTCCTTAGGTTGTTTATGTATCTGATTTGTCGTTGCACTTTTGCACTTTGTACTTTTGCACTTTGAGGTAATCAATGTTTTAGTCTTTAAATGATAGAAAGCTTGAAAATGTTCTTGTTTCTATGTACTAAAACGTTCACTTTTAACTGTTTTGTCTTTTATTAATGGATTGGTGTCTCTTGAGGTAGAAGTTTCGCCACTGATATCGCTTAGGTAGTGGATGCTATCACGTGTATATTTATACTTCGTAAGACTTTGGTTTTAAAGGTAGGGAAGAGAAATGATTCTTTGTCTTTCTTCCCTACCTTTGCTTTAATATATCGTATATATAGAGTACGGCAATAAAGTAAAGTGAACATGCTTTCTTCGCGTTAGTCGAAAAAATGTGTTACTTTTGCGACCAAACGAATAGGTTAGACACTCTCTTTAGATATAGTATTTAAGACGATAATTCCTTTCTCCGTTAGCTTATATTTTTGTTGGGGTGACGTTTAGATTTAGGATGTGTTATTACAATAAATCCTTGCTCCAATGCTTGATCAATATATTGTTCCTTGAATAAACGCATGCTCTTTGGTGGCAAGTTAATCGTTTTTGAAGTTCAGGAATAGATGTTTCTGTAGTTTTTGAGCACATTATCAATGCTTTAACTTGGTGTGATAAGTTAGTGGAAAGCTAGTGATAAGTTGGTGATAAGTTATTTTCAAATTAAGCTGTATTTGAATCTTTTGCAGGTTTTTTGATCGTTACAATCATAAACCTCCCTTCTGTACTTCATATATAGAGTACGACAATAAAGTAAAGCCGATTCTATTAGAATGGGGAATCTGAGACTACAAAATAGAGTAGAATGACTAATAATTTAGATTAGTGGCAAAAATACTTCAAGAAATAATTGCAAGTCGCAAAAATGTGCTATTTTTGCGACAAAACGAGTTGTATGGTAAGTATCGAGGATAAAATAATGGAAGTGATAGGAGCCGAAGGAGAAGGATGTATCTTTTTCCCAAATGATTTTATTGACTTAGGAGAACCTAAGAGCATAGGCAAAGCCTTAGAACGATTGACCGAAAAAGACCTGATTCTTCGGTTGGCAAGAGGTATCTATTATTATCCTAAGCAAGATAAGATAATGGGATTGGGGGTACTTTATCCTTCCATCGAAGAAATTGCTGATAGTATTGCTCGGCGTGATAAGGCGAGAATAGTGCCTACGGGTATCCATGCGCTCAATAAGCTGGGACTCTCTACTCAAATACCCATGAACTTTGTTTATCTGACTGATGGAACAAGGCGAAAAGTCAATCTTGGGAATGGTAAATCCATTCAATTTCGATTTACATCACCCAAGAATTTGGCTTTTACGAATAAGTTGGCAATGCTTGTTACCTTCGCTTTAAAAGAGTTGGGGCAAGGTAAGATAACAGAGTCGCAGATAGCCCAACTTAAACAGATATTAGCGAAAGAATCAAAAGAAAAAGTGATGGCGGATGCGTCATTGATGCCTGCTTGGATAAGAACTATTATAAAAAATGCCTATGAATAACTACTTCTTGCTTACCACTGACCAGCAAATAATGGTCATTACGCAAGCCGCCAATAGAACTGGGCTTCCGGTACAAGCCATCGAAAAAGACTTGTGGGTAACAACAATGCTTCAAATAATATTCTCTTTGCCGATAGCAGAACATTTGGTGTTTAAAGGCGGTACTTCCTTGAGTAAAGTGTGGAACGTTATTCAGCGGCTCTCCGAAGATATAGATTTAGCTATAGATCCGTCTATCTGGGGATTTAAAGGTGATCTGACAAAGAAGCAAATCAAACGTCTCAGGAAGTGTTCATCCATATTTGTTCGTGATGAATTGTGCCAATCTTTGAAATCAGCAGTCATGGAAAAAGGTTTGGATAAATGGTTATCGATAGAAGTTGATCCTGACGGGAAAGGTGACAATACCTACCCAGAACCACGTGTAATACATATTCGTTACTATTCTTTATTCGAAACCGAACTACCATACTTACATTCAGAAGTCAAGTTGGAAATTGGTTCCCGTTCTTTATTGGAACCTACCTCTAAAGCAGAAGTAAAGAGTATTGTAGAGCAACATCTTCCGATTGAAACAACCATTCAGTCGGTAGCAATACCGACAGCTCTTGCTGAAAAGACATTTTTGGAAAAGGCTTTCTTGTTACATGAGTTATTCTCGGCAACCTCCATGAGTGATGCCAATAGAAAGTCGCGTCATTTTTATGACTTGGCAATGATGATGAAAACTGAGATAGCATTAAATGCTATTTCTAATGATGAATTATGGGCGACCATTCACCATCATCGTGAATGCTTTACTCATGTGAATGGTGTTGATTATACCCCTGACATCCGTAGACGTATCTGTCTTATTCCACAGAAATCCTTGGTGGATATTTGGGAACAAGACTATAACGATATGCGTCTGGCGATGATTTATGGAGAAGCTCCTACCTTTGAATCTCTCATAGCGCAAATGAAGGAACTTGAAAGAATGTTTCATTCTTAGTGAATATGTAAAATATAACGAAGCGAAAATGTTATGACGAATACTCTTATTGATAATTCAGATGAATGCTTGAGGTTAGTCAACACTATCAAAGAGTGTATAACCAATGCCAATTGTAAGACTATAAAAATAGCAACAGGATATTGGGATATTCCTGGCACTTTTTTGATTTACAGTGAGTTGAAAGATTTTCTAGAAAAAGAGGGGGCAACTCTTCAGCTATTGATAGGGGCTGATCCAATTGTGCGTCAAAATCAATTGGCTCATCCTATTTGTAAAGATGCGAAGTTTCCACAAGATTATATCAAGAGGGATATACAACAGCTTGAGGTGATTGACAGATATGTAGAGGTTGTGCGCTTACTTCAAGAATATTGTAAGGAGGAAGAGGGTGAAAGCAGATTTCAAATCCGCATTTACAAAAAAAATGAAGATGGTGATACTCAATTCTTTCATGCAAAATGCTATGTTTTTTGTGGGCCAAATTATGCTGTTGGTATTATTGGTAGTAGTAATTTTACTCAAAAGGGGTTAGAGGGTAATTCTGAATTGAATTATTTGGAAACTGATACAAGTCGAGTCACTGCTGTACCGAATGAGCATTCATATACAAAGGGGCATAAGTGCTGGTTTGATGAAAAATGGAATATATCAATACCTTGGAATAAAACATTCCTTGAAGAAATTTTGAGAAACGCACCTGTAACGGTGAAAGCTGAAGAGACTGCAAAAATGGCTGTAAAGTTGACACCGTATGAATTGTACATTAAGCTCCTACAATATAAGTTCGGCAGTATTGTTGATATGAACCAACAGCAGTTGATAGAGAGTTATCTTCCAAAAAACTTTGCCCCGTTGACTTATCAGATAGAGGCGGTTAAACAGTGTTTCGCCATCATGAAGGAACATGGTGGTTTCATGTTGGCAGATGTTGTGGGGTTAGGCAAAACTATTGTAGGAACACTTATAATAAAACACTTTTTAAGAATGCCTGATGATGACGGTCGTGAGCGTAAAGTGCTTGTTATAACTCCTCCCGCTATTCAGTCAGGGTGGAAAGAAACCGTAAAACAGTTTGATGCAGACAAGGTAGATAGAATGGATTCGTCTATTGATTACATAACAACGGGAAGCATAGGCAAACTTGTTGATGATATGGATGAAGTTGATTTTGACGATATTGATTCCAGTGATTTTTCTTCTGATTTTGAGTATAAAGATTATGGTTTGATCATCATAGATGAAAGTCACAAATTTCGCAATAGTAGTACTACAATGTATAAAGCACTAGATGATTTGATAACACAGATAGGAGCTAGTACAGGTGCTTACCCATATATAGGATTACTCTCAGCTACACCACAAAACAACCGCCCTTCTGATATACAAAATCAGATATATCTGTTTGAACGCAACCACTCCGACAGCACCTTGAGAAAAGCTAATGGTGGAAATCTTGAAGGCTTCTTTGCTGACATTAACCGGCGATTCGGACAAGTGATAAAATCATCTGGACAAATAAATGATGGTGATATGCCTAATGATAATATGACTATCGAAGAGCGAAGAACGGAGCTTAAACGCTTGTCTGGTGAGATTCGTGACTGTATACTTCAAGATATATTAGTGCGTCGTACACGTACTGATGTGCAGAAATACTATAAGGATGACATCGGTAAACAGGGAATAGTCTTTCCAAAGATTAGTGGTCCTCACTCTATTGAATATGAGATGGAAAGTGGATTAGCAAAACTTTTTGCTGATACAATGAATCTGATTGCACCTACCGAAGATTTTCGTTTCGACAACAGTAATTATCTATGCTATTACCGTTATCGTGCCATAGAATTTATCAAATCGCCCGAAGTGAAAGCTCTGTATAAGGGGAAAAATATGGATGCAGACCGTTTCTCGCAACAGTTGGCTAAGATAATGCAGATTAATTTGGTGAAGAGAATAGAGAGCAGTTTCTCTGCATTCAAATCTTCATTAGAGAATTTACGTCGCTATACCCAGAACATGATCGATATGTGGGAACATAATACCATTTTTGTATGTCCTGACATTAACGTAAATGAGGAACTTAACCGAGAGAAGAACTATGAACGTACAGGCAAGTTGTGTTCATTTATCGAATGTGCCAATGATATACGATCGCGTATAGAGAAACTTAATAAAAAAGGTAAAAATGAGAAAGAACGTAACCGTGAACTCACTCGCGATGACTTCCTGCAAGAGTATATAGAATTGTTGCGTAATGATTTACAACTAATAGAATTCCTCTGTAAACGATGGAATGCTTACAGTAACGATCCGAAATTAGAAGAATTCAAAAAGCAGTTAAGAAGTACACTCTTTGACAAACAACGCAATATAGTACAAAAATTGGTAATATTTAGTGAGGCGATAGACACAGTGAAGGCTATAAAGCTTGCTATAGAAACTACTGATAACTCCCTGAAGGTACTCGTGATAACGGCAAAGAACAGAGGTGAGAACGAAAAGATTATAGCGGAGAACTTCGATGCAAATTATACGGGCGAGTGGCGTAATGATTATCAGGTGATTGTAACTACTGAGGTATTGGCAGAAGGTGTAAACTTGCATCGTGCCAATTGTGTATTGAACTATGATACACCCTGGAACTCCACTCGACTGATGCAACGTATAGGACGCGTGAACCGCATTGGTTCTATCGCATCGTATGTGTATGTTTATAATTTTATGCCGAGTTTGCAAGGTGATGAACAAATAAAGCTCGTACAAAAAGCTTATACAAAGCTACAATCATTCCACACTTTGTTTGGTGAAGACAGTCAGATATTCACAGAGAATGAGGAGGTAATGCGTTATGACCTAAATGAGCAGGTAAATGGCGAGGAGTCTCCAATGGAAAAATATGTGTTTGAACTGAGAGAATATAAACGTATTCATCCTGAACGCTTTGATCAAATAGCGGCAATGGAAGATGGACTGGAATTAGCAATTGCACCAACAGATGGAAGTAGCTATTTCCTTGTTCGCAATAAGCTAACATCCGGGCTATTTGTGAAAGTGGATGCTGAACTAAAAAGTAGTATTCTTTCTGGTATTGATGCTTACAAAGCATTCCGCACCGATGAGAATGTGCCTTCGGACAATCTTCCGGCAGACTGGGAACAACGTAAAGCAAAGGCGGAGTTATCTGTAAATCAGGCACTCGCTAAAATGAATATTCACGCAAAGAATTCGCAAAAGGCTACAAAAGCTAAAGAGATAATTATTAAGATAAAAGACACTATCACGATGTCTAAGGAGTCGCGCAGTCTTTTATCATCTGCATTCATGTTAGTGAATAAAGGCAATTCTGATATTATCAAAAAGATAATTGCACTTGATGATCTTCGCACTCAAAGCGGCGCCACACTCTTTGAGTTTAGCCAAGAAGAATTTGATAATGTGCTGAATCAAGAAATACAAAAAATAGTAGCTAATGTACAGATGCGTTATGGTAAAGCCATAACCTATATGGCACTGAGTAAATAATAAAAACTAATATCAACTATGGAATTCAAAGAATATTTTCAGAAGCCATATCAGGGTGGCGAATCATTTCTGCAAGAAGTGGTGTTTCCTATTTTTGGAAAAGATAACTTCGATGATGGCTTCAATGCTTCATTGCTCGAAGAGAACCCGGAGCTGGCAACTGTAGCAGCGAGTACGGGTATAACATCAGTATGTCGTGTAGGCACCATACAGGTGGAGTTTAACCCTATAGACATTTATGATATAACCGTTACTGGTTATGTACAGATGGTGCGTAATCGCGTAGCTATTCAGCAGTTAGTTCGGCGTATAATGAATACTTATTCTAGTGCATTTATGATATTCCATTATGAGGACACACTGAGTTGGGACTGGCGTTTTACATTTTGCAGTAAACGTGGAAGTAGTGATGAAGCTACTGATTCTAAACGTTATACGTTCTTGCTTGGTCCCAATCAGTCATGTCGCACTGCATCAGAGAATTTTGGAAAACTTCTGCAAAAGCATGGAGACATAGAATTGAAAGATATAGAAGCTGCGTTTGACGTGGAAGCTCTTTCTAAAGAATTCTTTGGAAAATACAAGCAACACTATCAGCGTTTTGTAGATTATATGTGTGACGAGTCAAATAGAACGCGCGAAGACTTTATTGATACTTCTTTCGACAAAAGCGGAATGACTGACGAGATAATCAGAGATCGTGAGGAAAAGCCTATCCGTGACTATGTAAAGAAACTACTGGGGCGCATTGTGTTCTTGCATTTCTTGCAAAAGAAAGGTTGGATGGGAGTACCTAAAGATAAACAGTGGGGTGAGGGTGATACCAATTTCATAAAACATTTGTTTGAAAGGTCTACTAATGAACAAAAGGCAAACTTTCTTGACGAAGTATTGGAACCTCTCTTTACTGATGCACTCGACAGTGATCGCAAAGGCAGCGAATACTTGTTTGATACAGGTGTCTCTTTTGAATATGGTTCAGTGGTGAAGATACCTTACCTCAACGGTGGTCTGTTCGAACGTGATTTGCTTGATGAGCCTGCATCAAAATTCCCGACAGAGTATTTTGCAGATTTATTCGAGTTTTTCTATCAGTACAACTTTACTATAGATGAGAACGACCCTAATGATGCGCAAGTGGGTGTAGACCCAGAGATGCTGGGGCGTATTTTTGAGAATTTGTTGGAGGACAATAAAGGGAAAGGTGCATTCTACACACCAAAGGAGATTGTACAGTATATGTGTCGCCAATCACTCATTGCTTATCTGCAAACAGATGTGGCAGATGACCACAATAAGGCTGCTATCGAGAAGTTTGTGAATACATACGATGTAGCAGAAATTGGTGGAACTGATTCTGAATTAGCTTCGATATTGGACAATAGGTTGAAAGACGTGAAGATATGCGATCCGGCTATTGGCTCAGGTGCATTCCCTATGGGCTTGCTCAAAGAGCTGTTCTTGTGTCGTGGTGCAATAGAATGTTTTAGTGATGCGGCAGACATAAAACGTCATATCATTCAGCACAATATCTACGGTGTAGATATAGAGCGAGGTGCGGTAGATATAGCGCGTCTACGCTTTTGGCTGTCTTTGATAGTGGAAGAAGAAACGCCGCACTCATTGCCTAATCTCGATTATAAGATTATGCAGGGGAATTCTTTGCTTGAAAGCTTTATGGATTACGACCTTTCTACATTGACAGAAAGCGTACAAGCCATAGCGAAGAAAAATAAAGGGCAAGTATCACTAATGTTTGATGAAACTGATACAAAAAGAAATATTCAAATTTACTTGAAGCAATATTTTAGTGAAAGCGATCATTCTGCAAAAACAAAGATTAGGAAGAATATTGAGTGTGTTGTAAAAGAGCATATCAAAATTTGCTCAGGCTATATTCCGTCTGTTGTTGAAGCTGTTGATAATCTTGATATACCTAATGATAAATTCTTCCTCTGGCGTACTTATTTTAGTGATGTTTTCAATCAACCGAACGGTCGCAATGGTTTTGATATTGTCATTGGTAATCCGCCATATATACAGTTGCAGAACAATGGAGGCGAGATTGCAGCTCTTTATGAAAACAGCAACTTCGAGGTGTTTGCTCGTACTGGTGATATTTATTGTCTTTTTTACGAGCGTGGTTGGCAATTGCTGAAAACGAATGGTCATTTGTGTTATATTACTTCCAATAAATGGATGCGTGCTGGGTATGGAGAAAAGACTCGTGCCTTCTTTGCAAAAAAGACAAATCCAAAATTACTGATAGACTTTTCAGGTGTGAAAATTTTCGATAGTGCAACTGTAGATACCAATATATTATTGTTTAGTAAAGCGAAAAATGAGAACAAAACAGTTTGTGCTGTTACGAATAAGCAGGATAAAGATAGCGTAAAGAATTTGAGCGTTTTTGTGGAGCAACAATACTCTGTTTGTAATTTTTCAGGAGGTGAAACTTGGACTATTCTTTCACCTATCGAACAAAGTATAAAGCGAAAGATTGAATCCGTAGGTACACCACTTAAAGATTGGGAGATTAACATTTACCGTGGTGTACTCACAGGTTTTAATGATGCTTTCATTATTTCAACAGAGAAAAGAGATGAAATACTTGCCAATTGCCAAACAGAAGATGAAAAAATGAGGTCTGCTGAAATTATACGACCGATTCTGCGAGGCAGGGA
>PPYF01470497.1_pt1 | contig 13026 bp, 10 predicted proteins | sample 1559871 | NCBI WGS metagenome assembly PPYF01 (sample SAMN08240021, study PRJNA423297) | Human gut metagenome, whole genome shotgun sequencing project. | reverse complement strand
GCAAGCGGAGCGACTAGCCCCTTACGTTCATTGTTAGGCTCATCAGTGCTTACAAACAGTGGAAGAATGCCTTTCTCCAGCACATCGTATATTCTAGCAGAAAGTTCCTTCATGTCATCATGAGACAAACGGACAAACTCTTTCCGTTGCGAATCATCCGCCTTGTTGTATATTCGGGCAAGTGTTGCCGCAAGCCGTTTGAGATACTCGTCAGGAATATAGCCATGACTAATACGTTCTAACAACTCCTTTAGAGTAATCGTTTTTGTTGTAGGACCATCATCTATAGGTGCCACTGTTTGCGCATGCTCCGTCACGCCTACCGCATCAACCAAATAAAAACAATCCTTGCTGAATGCGTTCGGGGTAACATTGCGAAGTTGGTCATCACCAATAGTACGCACTCCACGCCCTTTCATCTGAATATACAAAGGCAATGACTCCACATCACGCATGAACATCACCACTTCCAGTGGCTTTACATCTGTTCCAGTGGCAACCAACGTACAGGTCACAGCAATACGAAAATCCTTGTCGTTACGGAATTGGCGTATCAGTTCGTTACTATCGCCTGCCGAATAAGTAATTTTCTGAACAAAGCGGTCGTCAGTCCGTCCGAACACCTCTTTAGCTATCTGTACGATATTTGTAGCGTGAGCTTCATTGAGAGCAAATATCAAGGTTTTGGGCAAATAGTCCATATTCGGCTCACGTTGCGGGTCATTAAACAATTCTGTATAAACCACATCCCGATAGGTCGAAAGGATTAACTTTATCTGTGCCGGATTAATAACACTCCGATTAAGTTCTTTATTTGTGTAGTTTTTGGTTTCCTTACTACTTACAGTCTTGACCTCACCTGTATATCTTGTTTCTTCTTTAAATTTCTCACCCTCTAATATAGCCCCACCCGTTTCCGTGACTTGGGTTTTTATTCTATATACCCGACAATCCACATTCACACCATCAACGATACTCTTTTCTAATGTATAGTTGACAATGCGATTGTTATTGAAAAAAGCCATTGTTTCGGGAATAGGTGTCGCAGTCAAACCTACCAATCTTGCCGTATCGAAATACTCCAATACCATGCGCCAGTTTCCATAAATGGAGCGATGGCACTCATCTATAATAATCATATCAAAGTAATCGTGCGGTAAATTGGGATTGGGAGGCAAGGTTACTTCCTCTGCAGGTTCGTTCTCATCATCGTCATCATTATCCTCAATAGCTTCTCCTTTCAAGAATGAAAACAAACGTTGTATTGTAGAAATAACGACGTTACTATCAGAAGGGATAGAAGACGAGCGAAGGCGATTGACCGTAAAGATAGTATTGAAAGCGTCTCCATTCTCTGTCAGTCGGAAAGTTCCAAATTCTCCCTCTGCCTGTTTTCCAAGATTATTTCGGTCGACAAGAAACAACACCCTACGCATTGGTGTATAAGAAAGCATTCGGTAAGCAGCAAGACAAGCAGTATATGTTTTGCCTGCTCCGGTAGCAAGAACCATCAATGCCCGATTTTGCCCAGCACGAAAACTCTTTTCAAGTTCTGTCACCGCTTCATACTGGCAATCACGAAGCCCCTTCCTTTTCAATGTGGGAAGTCCGGCAAATGTATCCTCAATCCCCAGTTTCTTGACCAATTCATGTGGCGTAGGAATAGTTATTATCTGTTTGAAACAAGAATCTTGTTCACGGAAATCACAGAAGTATAGTTCTTTTCCATTTGAGGTAAAGATAAAAGGCAATGGCTTTTGATATGCCTGATAGATATTTGGGACACTTCGTGCATATAGAGCTGCTTGCTCGCATACTTTTGAAGCAAAAACGTCTGTTTCTTCACGCTTAGCTTCAAGTACTCCTACTGCTTTTCCATTAATGAAAAGGAAATAATCGGCTTCAAGATTTCCTTTCAATAAACCTTCTCTTATGGCTACAGCCGTACCAGTAGGTTCATAATCCTCCCTATTAACTACTTTCCAACCAGCATCGGCAAACCACTGGTCTATCTTTATTCTTGCTTTTTCTTCAGGAATCATATTCTTAATAATATATATTATCAGAAGTTTATGCTAAAAAACAAATTGATATTCAAAGCTATAACTTTACTCTTTCAATAATTGATTCGCTCTAAGGAAATTCACAAACGAATCAATTATTTTAGAATTACGATTAATAATATCAGTTTCAGTAAAATCACTATATGAATTACTTATCTCCGCCAATTCTACAATTTGAGAGCCATTCTTTTCCTGACCATTAGCAGTGGTAAAACCTTTATAATATTTTACTTTATCTACAAAGCGATAGTCGGAAGCTCTGATATTCAATCTTTTTTCAAGAAGAACCTTATTTCCAAGTATTTCTACATTCTGAGGATTTGATAAACCTTTTTCTTTATCCAGTCTGTTTCGTGCATATATATGTTCTATATCGAATTTGTTTTCCAATGACAATAATGATTGATTATCATATTGAAAAGCCCACCAAGTAATCATTGATTTTGTAATCGCACGACTATTATTGAATGCATAATTTGTTATTTGCGCACGATAACGTTCTTCTGAAAATTTGAAATCTGAGAATGTTACATCTTCTCCTCTGATTATCTTAACCATTTCTGCATATACAGGAGTACGCAAAGAGTTAACACCTGGATTAGTTATAGCATAAGCCCATATGAAAGCTGTTATACAATCCAAGAAACGACAAAAAGCATTTTCTTCTATTTCATCATTTTCATTACGATGGTACATAAAATACACAGAAGTGATATACGTCCACATTCCATTAGGAGCATAACTAAGTACGAACAAACGCTTTAGGACTTTATCTGAGAAACGTTCTGTCTCCTGATTGTTAACATCTTGCCAAAATTTGGCAAGGCTTACAAGATTACTCAATGTCTTTGGCTGATGCAAAAGAGGATAACTGCCATCTCCTTCATAAAACTTGCGCAAAGCTTCTGTTGTTGATGATTTTATCTCTGCAAGTGCTCGCTCATAATACATATATCTTGTAAACAATTCATCTAATGGTGTACCATAAATTGGATGAAACACTTCGCTAGTAATCTTATCTAGATTTTTCCACGTTTCTATAAATTCATCTTTTTTACCAAACGATGAATAATATTTATAAAGTTGCGCCTTAAAAATATCTGCATCAGAGAGAGGTTTCCCTCTATCATTCAAGGTTGAGAAAATTCTTAATGCCGTATTTTGTGATTCCGCCTCTATTGGTAAAAGGACACAGTTATTCAGCACACGAGCCGGGAAATATGCAAAATAAGATGGATAATTACTTAGAAAAGCATCTATCTTTTCAACGAAGAAATTGAAATTCTTTGCGTAACGACTTTTTTTGCCAATTCCTTGTCCATCTTTCAATATTGCAATAAACTCTTCTTTATCTTCATCCGTAGCAACCTGTGAATTGATTTTCAGAGCAGATGTTTCAAACTCCCCAAATTCATTAGCTCTCCAAATACATTTTTCAATATCCTCCTTCATCCGTTTTGAGCGAGGGTCTTTCATACTACCTAGTTTATTATAAAAAGCCCTTAACAAAAGCATAAGTGTCGTTAAACGTTGCTGCCCATCAATTACCTCCATTTGGTTTCTATTCTTAAATGTTACTATAGGACCAAGGAAATACTCTTCATCGTCAATAAATTGGTCACAGTCATCATTTGGGAAAGAGAACGAAAACAAATCATCCCATAAAGTTTTACACTCCATCTCACCCCACGCATATGGGCGTTGGTAATCAGGTATAAGGAAGTTGTATTTCGATTCTTGAAAAAGGCTTTTCACCTTTTTCTGTTCAATATTTAAGTTTGCCATCTTATTGCTTATTTTTATATTCTAATCAATTAAACTCAATAATAACATCAGAAAGGCTTGTATATTATTACCTATCTTTTTTATCGGTTATTAAGTCCTTCAAATCTACCTGCAATATCGATGCAAACTGTTGAAGTGTCTGCAAATTAGGTTGAATCCGATTGCAAGCATAGGCATTGACCATACTAAAACTCATATCAAGCTGTTTCGCCAACCACGTCTGAGAGATACCTTTTTCCAAAAGAACTGCCTTTAGTCTATTTAGCTTCATTGTTTGATACGATTTTATAATGCAAATGTAGTGAATTATATTCAATATCAGGATTGTTTTTGTACTTTTGTAGCTACATGAACCCCAACTTATAACGTGAAAATCAAAAAGATGATAAGAACATGCACATATTTGATGAATATTTAAATGATACAGATTAGGAGAAACGTGAACGAGCCAAATTATGGAGAGCTTCCATAGGCTTACAAACTGTCGATAATCTGCGTGTATCAAATTTTCTCATAGACACAGCTCGTAAACATATAGAGGGAGAAATATCAATGGACGAAGTTAGTAGAATGATAAATGAACATTATAAGAAGCCTAAAGAATCTTAGTTCTCTATTTTGTTGAATAAAAAGAATCCTACTCATATAAAATTTAGGACTGAACCTATGCAATTAACACATAGCTTCAGTCTCATTAAACTACTCTCGTCTCTTTCTATTAAAGTCAGGATGAACAATGATGTTACTTTTGAAAGACCTAATGTATCCATAGCATTAATGGTGGAGCACAAAATAATGGATATGAGAGCGTACAGGTTCTAAAAAGAATAAAGTATTTATTTTCGGCATCATCCGCAAAAAGCCATCCGACAATGATGTCAATTCTGAAGATAACCACTACCTTTGTCTCAATTCAAAAACACAAATATGTATCTGACAAGTATGACTCACGAGGAACTGTATGCCGAAGTGCATAAGGACCTCATCGAAATATCGACCAAAGCAAATATGTTCATGGATAAGGTTCGTAAGAAAACAAAGAACATGCTGCCATATCCTTTGGCGACCCAGCGTATAACCCTCACCACCACCCGAAGAAATGTGTGGACAGTAGTGGGAAAACACAATTCATATATGCAAGGCGTAGGATTTCAGGCTTATGCCCCCATTATCGGCACTTCAAGCAATGGCTATATCCAAATGACGGGTTTCAAGTCCCGCGATAGGGTGATGCATTACACAGCACATTTCATGCAACGATATAAAGAGCGCTACATCGATCATTATCAAATAGACCGCAAAGGGGAAAACATATTCGAATACTTTGTGTATAACAATCCGCAAGTCTTGTATACTCGCAAGAATAATGGCGGCTATTTCATCGTTTCCGACCATGGTATCGCTGTAGCCGATTTCAGCGAAGGACTAAAACTCATGACCCATGTCACTTTTCTGGGAGATGATGAACTGACGCTAAAGAAACAGCTCATCTATGATGAGGAAATCAAAATCTACAAAGGGGCACTTGAGCTGAAACGGTTAAAATCAAGAAAACAAAAGGATGATCTCGTCACGATTTGGAATGTTGCCAAGAAGCATAATGCAGGTATTGAGATGGTAAAACGATGGTACCAATGGAATGGAGTAAAAGTGGATGAAGATTATCTTCAACAATGCATTGATCTCATTGAGAAATATAATGTCCAGTCACTCGATCAATTTGCGGAACTTATGTCCCGACAATAAAAAGGATCCTTATGAGAACTATCGAGCACGAAGCTGCCAGAAAGCTACGGCAGCCGCAGCGGCTACATTGAGTGAATCGACGCCGTGCGACATAGGAATACGGACTACATAGTCAGCTTCGGCAATCGTTTCCGGCGAAAGTCCGTCCCCTTCGGTACCCATCACGATAGCCAATCTGGGTTCGGTTGCCAGGACAGGATCATCAATGGAAACAGAGTTATCCGTGAGCGCCATGGCAGCTGTACGGAAGCCCAACTTGCCCAAGTCGCTGAGAGAACCGTCCATCCAAGTCCATGGTACAAGGAAGACCGTTCCCATCGATACTCTGACCGCACGACGGTTCAACGGGTCACAAGAGTTACGTGTCAGTAGTACGGCATCAATTCCCAGGGCGGCTGCCGAACGGAAAATAGCACCGATGTTGGTTGTATCAACAACACCGTCGATCACGACGATGCGCCGGGCTTCCCGACAGACTTCTGCCATACTGCGCACCACAGGACGACGCATGGCACAAAGAACACCACGTGTCAGAACATAACCGGTCAATGTAGCAAGCAGCTCCCTGCTACCCGTATAGACAGGTACATTGCCACAACGTTCAATGATGTCGGAGGCATCGCCAGTGATATGTTTATGCTCACACAAAATGGCTAAAGGTTCATAACCGGCGTCCAGAGCTCTCTCTATGACTCTTGGGCTTTCTACAATAAAAATACCCTTGTCAGGCTCGATACGATTACGCAACTGGGCTTCGGTAAGAGTACAGAACATCTCAACTCCGGGATGAGACAAAGAGGATATTTCGATAACAGGCATATTCTTATTTATTACTTTCAGTTTGACATACAATCGCTACCTTGATGACGCCGTCCAGCTTGTTTTCAAAGATACGATATGCCTCCTCAATCTCGTTCAGCGGAAAGCAATGGGTAATAAGAGGAGTGGTATCTATCTTTCCTTCCTCAATCAGCCTGAGAATCTCTGCGCAGTCACAACCGTCCACTCCACCTGTTTTGAAAATCAAGTTCTTGCCATACATCTCAGGCAAAGGAAAAAGCAGAGGTTTGTCGTAAAGAGCCACAATCGTGACTATCGCATTGGGACGGGCACAGTCCCACGCCATCCGGAAACTATCTTCGGTCCCCGCCACTTCCAGAACAACATCAGCTCCGCCGTGATCACTGTTTTGGAGTACAAACTCCTTGCAGTTCTCAGGTGTCGTTATCAGGACATCGGGATAATGTTCACGGACAAACTGAATCCTTTCAGGGGACTTTTCACAGACAATGATACGCTTCGGATTCTTCAGCATCGAGCAGAGTAAAGTACAAATTCCGGTAGGTCCGGCACCAATGAGGAGGATAGTATCTTTCTCCGTAATCTCCGAGATACGAGTTGCCCAGAAGCCTGTGGCAAGGACATCACCGACAAACAGAGCCTGTTCATCACTGACTGTATCGGGAATACGGTTCAGTCCTTGATCGGCATAAGGTACTCTGACATATTCCGCCTGCCCGCCGTCGATACGGCAGCCTAAAGCCCAGCCACCGTTGGGGTCGGTACAGTTGTTGACATATCCGTGATGACAAAAGAAACACTCTCCACAGAAAGTCTCGACATTCACAGTCACTCTGTCGCCGGGTCTGACTGATGTTACTTCAGCTCCCACCTCTTCCACGACACCTACCATCTCGTGTCCGACTGTTATTCCGGGCACTGCACGCGGCACACTACCGTGTTTGATATGCAGGTCACTGGTACAGATACTGCCAAGAGTCACACGCACGATTGCATCCCGTACATCCGTAATTTTCGGTTCCGGCTTTTCTCGCAATTCAAATTTTCCGTGTTCAATATATGTGTATGCAAGCATAATCTCTTCTTTATTTAATGAATAGATCCATTGCAAAGATAGTGATTTCAAAAAGAAATCGCATAGAACAATGGTATTAGCTTATCAATCATTTCTCATTCTTGAAAGAAAGCCTTACATTTGTAGAGAATACAAAACTTGTATCCCTTGCTATCATAAATAAAACAAAGTCAACAAATGAAAGAAGAACCCGACAGCCTGTCTGTCCCTTACAATTTTGCCCGTTGCTTCAACGACCAATGCTCACAAGCCTCCAAATGCTTACGCCACATAGCTGCACAATATAACGGAGCCGACTATCTTTATATCACCAGCGTTAATCCGACACGCTATCCTGCGGACGGGAATCAATGCGAATGTTTTAAAACGGCTGCAAAAGTTCATGTAACATGGGGACTTAAACGGTTGCTTGACAGGATTCCTTATGAAGACGCAGTCAGTATCCGATCACAGTTGGTGGGACACTATGGGAAAACAGGATATTACCGACTCTATCGTGGAGAACGAGGCCTTATGCCCAAAGATCAAGCTTATATAAAACAATTGTTTCGTAACAAAGGAATAAAAGAAGAGCCTGCTTACCAACGCTACACAGAAGAATATATATGGTAAGTTGCTGTCATCTGTCACCAAACGGGACATAACAGACTCATTATGAACGAATCAGCCCGTGACAGCAGGAGGTGATTGCATTGTGACAGCATTTTTGCCGTCACAATGCAATCACACATTTATTATTTGTTCCCGCTACCCGGTCACTAACTTTACGACATGGTAAAGCGTACCGCTACGTACATGTTTGGAGGGGATTTCCTGCTTTTTCAGTATTCTTCCAAATGAATTGACCCTTTTCACGGACATCGGTATCGAACTATTTCTCTGAATATCTTCCATGATCTCCGCCGGAGACAGCCACTCCCCTTCTTCAGGCTGTGCAGCACGAAAATACCGGAAAAACAGCTGTTCTTCCGGAGGAACTTGCTCAAATTCACGATTGTTTTCCATCATAATCTTTTCATCCTCCTGGTCGAACCAATAGCGTTCGCCATGTTCCAATTCATACATGGCTTGCGCGTAAAGCTGCTCATAATCTATCGGACGATTCGTGTCAATCACTCCCGTCACTTCGATACAGATGAAACGACGGCTACCGGAAGGATCGGTCAACAGGTCTTTTTGATTACTCGTAGCGATAAATGAAGCATACCGGCGCATTTCGAGCACAGCACTGGCATGAGGTTTCCGCATATTTACCACAGGCTTTTGCAGGATATGTTTCAAGAAGCCCTGTTGTGTCGAACTGACCTGATCAAATTCATCAATATTGATGAGCGCAAAACGATTGAGATAAAGTTCCGCATCTTTCTTTCGCGAGAAATCAATGCTGTCAGTATAATAGGAACGTTCCGAAGGTGGCATTATACTCCGGCAAAAGGTAGATTTTCGCGTCCCTTGCGCCCCGACCAGCAATGGCGAAACACTGTTCGCGTATTTTTTATCATACCCTCTCCAATGAGAAACCATATTGAGAAACCAGCGGTGAAACAAGTCTGTCCAATACGGATTCCGGCAAGGAACGGTAGCTGCCAATTCACGGATACGGTCTTTACCGTCCCATCCGGGAAGTCGATAGAGAAAATCCTCCAACGGATTGAATACAGGCACGCGATTTGAATAGATATAACGGCTGATATCCCTGTCCCACAGTGGAATACCCTCCATTTGTGCATCCAGGGCAATGCTATTCAGCGCCCGTTTGTCGAGAGGATTGAAACGAAAACGGAAAGAAAGCCTTTCCCGATATTCCACCTCAGCGATTTGTGTGTTATAGCGAAATTCATAACGGCGTTTCATGAATTCTTCGGTCTGTAAGGCTAGCTGTTGCTCTTTACTCAGACTGATATTCTTGCCGAAACCTTTACATTCGAGATATACGTTGCCAATCATCTCCCGGATCAGCACTTCTTGTTTATACATATAGAAATGAAAAACGGTACGTTTCACGACTTCTTCCTGAGGCAATCCCGAAGCAAAACAATTTTTGGCCAATTGTACGACCAATGGTTGCTATTTATCTTCCCGTAATTGGAGGCCTGCTTCGCTAAGATTTGTATAAGCTTTCCGAAAAGCTGCTTCAAAAAGCATCAAAAAAGCATTTTCTGCATCATATCCCGGCACAGCACGAGTCAACGGAGACTTCTCTGCCTGCACTGCCTCCCTGAAAGTCGTCTCTTCGGGCATCGCTGTGGGCTGCGAGAGATAAAATTGCACGGAATTCGGACGATACATAATATCCGGATCATAAGACAATCGCGAATATTGCTCCAAAGTCGGCTCTTTGGGAAGTATATCGAACGGGATTTGGGGCTGATAACATTTCACGGCCAGCCGATAGGCGTGAGCGTGAAACAGTTCCGCCTCTTCCCGTGTTTTGGGCAGTGAGTTATCCGGACGAGTAAAAGTGGTCCATATCTTCACCGTTTTTCCACTCGAACCCATAAAAGCGCAACGGGTCTGCGGTTGTTCACTCGCTTTTTGTTTCACCAGAGCTATCTCCGACTTATTGGACAGGGGACCGACAGTCAGTTCAATAATACCATTGTACGCTTTCATCTGCTTCTGCCCGTTTACTTTTCTAAATTCTGCAGCAGGAATTATCTCGGGAAGCTTGTCGGCAAACATACACCGATCATCTGGAAGCATATATCTTAATTCTTCTCTGAAAGTGGAAACCGGGCGGGATTTTATCTCTGTTTTTACTTTGTTTACCAGTTTTTCAAGATCCATTACGCTGAGCGCTGTTGTATCTCCATTTTTACGGAATTGGGTAATTTTCATTTATATAATAATAGGTTGTTTGTGTCAGCGTCTTCGTGTCGTTGAGACTGCTAAATTATAGTTTCAAACTGCAAAACAAACTGTTTCAAGGTTTAGAAAAGATAGTTACATACCGTGATGAAATCAACGACTTCAAAACATATCCCGAATCACAAATACAAGGGTGACAGCATAATTGCCATCACAGTGCTGTCACCTACTGCTGTCACATCATTAACTATTTATAATCTGATAGTTAGAATGAAATCGGTGACAGATGACAGATATATTCTTCTTTTTAATTTATAGGGAGTGACAGCTAAACGGATGCAAAGTTATAAGACTTTAAAATATTTCGTGTGTTCAACCATTTTCCGCCATCGCATTATATTCTGCAATTTTCTCTTTGCAAAGACGTTCAGTCATTTCCTTTAGAATCTCTAAACGTGAAATTAAGTATTCCAGCTGTTCGCGTGTAATTTTGTAATCTTTGTTATAGCGGGCTTCGATATAGGCTCGGCATAACAGATCGAAACACTCTTTTTCATCATCCGTATTTTGAGGAAAAACCGTGACCAGTTCCATCGAAAAGCGCTTTACCCTCCCACCAAGGTCCTGAAGTCTGTGACTTTTCGGACGGTAATTCGTAAAAACCATCAATATAGTATTATAAAGTTTCTCACAGGATTGATGAAGCAAAAAAGCAGAAATCTTATTCTCATCCTTAGGCAAATAAAATCCTTTCACGCCTTCCAAAAAACCACAAGCATAAGGATAAAGCTCACTAAATTCATTTTGTGCAATATCCCGAATCTCCCTAAAGCTCAATTTCCGTGGTTTAGCCAATTGACATTTGCCACTATCGTAAAGCAAAATTCCTTCCTTTATAATATCTGTAAAGAAATACTGGCTAACCTCTAGATTATTGTTAACCGTATTTATATGTTCGACAATGAATTGCGGAAAAGCGTGACGACGGTATTCAAACAAATCATGATATTTGTTAGTGATACGCTCCAGTTTTCTTTCTGCCCGCTTGACTGCTCCGTTGGTGATGACAAGAATATCATAATCACTCTGATACGAGGTACGAACACCGAACTCTATTTTAGTATCCCATAAAACATAATTACCCCTGGCATAACTCCCGAACAGGATAATCATCTGACAGTTATCGACGCTTTTGCAGACTAAGTCCAGCAGAACTGTCAGTTCTTCCTGCGTTCGCTTGGGCAAATGTTTTATAGACTTCTTCATGAACACTTATTTTGATGACCTCACAAAGGTAAGAACTTTACCATATCAAGCCAACAAGGATACCAAAAATCTTATATGAATGATCCATTTCAGACTGTTCATTTATTCGATGACGGAAAGTATCAAAGAACAGTCCGCCTATACCGACATAGCATCTCTACGAACAGTCCCTTTTCAGTTATCCCTACCGCAACATTTCTTATATTTCTTTCCGCTCCCACAAGGGCAAGGATCATTCCGTCCGATTTTCGTTCCGGAGAATGTATCATAAAACATACCATCAACCATTTTTTGCATTTCAGGAGTGATATCCATGCCTGCTGCTTTCATCGTTGGTCCGGCAACGATACGAGGAGGAGTTTTCACCGATTCACCCCTACCAAGTAAAGCAGATGCTTCGGTGGACGAGTGACCTTTCAAGAACCAACGGGGACAATCATTACAATAGTTTACAGCTATTCCAACCACTTCCTGAAGTTCTTGCATAGAAAGAACCTTCGTGTCTATTGCCGAAACAATAGCAGACATCGGATTTTCGTTCATCTGTATTGCATACCACAGCCACTGTATCTTAGCCTCAGCCAGTTCTTCATTATAACCTAATTTCCTCATCATAAATCCTTTCAGTTGATCCGAATGCGGATTGGAAATATAGAACACAGGCATCGTTCCAGCCGACAAAACCTCTTCGACGGTAAACTTCTTCAAACTTTTTATAGCACGATGTGCATATAATCTTTCCTCCAAGTCCTCAACTTCCAATAATAAAGGAGATCGAACATACATAACAGAATTATATATATCTTCTATATCAAACGTCAGTTGTCTCATCAACATTGAGTTTGATAAACCTTCAGCAATTTCGTCCTTTGTCATTGAGCCCTTCAAGTATCCGGTCAGTTGCTTCAAGAATTCTGTATAAGGTAAGAGACCATAAAGATTTAAAATTCCTAAAGCATACTGCTCCAGCACAAAACGGCTGTTCTCTTCCGTCGATGTCAAAAACTTATCAATATGGGGAGCAACCGCTTCACGCAACTCATCACAAATCATATAACGAATCTTGTCTCCGTTCAAACTACACTCGACCGCAACAAAAGAAAGCAATTCTAATGTACTCGTCATTATCATGTTAGGTTCTTCCACATAGGTATTGGCTCCTGCTTTCACCAGTTTTTGAAGGAGCAACCATTCATAATGTGTCAACTGCGAAATCCAGATATCCGGACAAGTCAGAACAGCTTCTGCAAGACAGGATACATACTCTTCTTTTCGCAATTTTGAAGGAACGGAAAGAAGAAGCAACTGTGCTACATCTTTCAATTCTTCTTTTGTACTCAATCTTAAACCATCCGCCAACTTCACCGACGATTTAAACAACTCTGAATGACATTTTAACATATAGAACCTAAAATCCGCAACTATCATCCAATACACGATTAAGGGTAGATTTATGAGTCGTTAGTAGCAGCTTTCAGTAAA
>PPYF01411651.1_pt1 | contig 13026 bp, 8 predicted proteins | sample 1559871 | NCBI WGS metagenome assembly PPYF01 (sample SAMN08240021, study PRJNA423297) | Human gut metagenome, whole genome shotgun sequencing project. | reverse complement strand
CTCTAGCTCAATTGGCAGAGCAATTGACTCTTAATCAATGGGTTCTGGGTTCGAGTCCCAGGGGGCGCACATCAAGAAAGATCCCGCTGATTCTTCGGAATCGGCGGGATTTTTGCGTTCCCCGCGAAAAAGACTGGAGAAGCTTGGGGGTATAGATATTTCCCCTTGCTCCTACAGGGGACCTGTCCTCGCAGAGCTCGGACACCCTGATGTCGCGGCGGGGAATATCTATACCCCTGCGTGTCTGTGGTTCAGGGGGTCGTGGAATCCCGCCGGGTTCTGTGGGGGAATCGCGGTGGTTTTGTGTGCGCCCCGTGCCTAGCGAACTGTGGCGGGGGAGGCTGTCGCGGTTTAGTGTGTTGCTTGGTGGTTGGGTGTTTTGCGTGTGGGGCGGGGGAGGCTGTCGCCTTTTAGCCTGTTGCGTGGTGGCTGGATGTTTGGGCTGGTGCGCCGTGTTTTCCGGAAGCGCCCTCAGGGTGTCACACGGACGCTCTCCGCAGCGAAGCAAGGAGGCGCGGAGCGTCCGGGTGACGGGTGCCCCTGCGTAGGCGCGGAGGAAACATACGGCGTGCTAGCCTCCACCCACACGCAATGAGCCGCCGCGTATCAGAGTGTAACCCCAGTGAGAGTCGCGCCTAAGACTGCGGTAAACTGAAAGCTATGACTGCAACTCCGTTCTACATCACCACCGCCATCTCCTACCCCAATGGCAACCCGCACATCGGCCACGCCTACGAAACCATCGCCGCCGACGTGCTGGCCCGCTTCAAGCGCCTCGACGGCTTCGACGTACGCTTCATGACCGGCACCGACGAGCACGGCCAGAAGATGCAGACCACCGCAGAGAAGCTCGGCAAAACCGCCAAGGAACTCGCCGACGAGAACTCCGCACGCTTCAAGGCCATGAACGACGCCCTGAACATCAGCTACGACCGCTTCATCCGCACCACCGACCCCGACCACTACGTCGCATCCCAGGCCATCTGGAAGCGCATGGAGGAGAACGGTGACATCTACCTCGGCAAGTACGCCGGCTGGTACTCCGTCCGCGACGAAGCCTACTACGCAGAAGACGAAACCGAGGTCCGCGATGGCCAGCGCTACGCCATCGCAACCGGTACCGAGGTCGAGTGGACCGAGGAAGAGTCCTACTTCTTCCGCCTCTCCAAGTACGGCGACAAGCTCCTTGAGCTCTACGCCAACGAGGGCTACGTCTTCCCCGAATCCCGCCGTAACGAGCTGATTTCCTTCGTCAAGGGCGGACTCAACGACCTGTCCATCTCCCGCACCACCTTCGACTGGGGTGTGCCTGTGCCTGGCAACGACAAGCACGTCATGTACGTGTGGGTGGATGCGCTGACCAATTACCTCACCGGCCTCGGTTACCCCGACACCGAGAACGAGCTGTTCACCAAGTACTGGCCCGCCGACCTGCACCTCATCGGTAAGGACATCACCCGCTTCCACTCCATCTACTGGCCCGCATTCCTGTGGTCCGCCGGAATCGAACTGCCCAAGCGCGTCTTCGGCCACGGTTTCCTGCTCGTTAACGGCGAGAAGATGTCCAAGTCCGTCGGTAACGTCGTCGACCCCGCGAACCTTGTCGACGCATTCGGCCTGGACGCTGTGCGCTTCTTCCTCATGCGCGAGGTTTCCTTCGGTCAGGACGGCTCCTACTCCGAAGAGTCCATCATTAACCGCATCAACTCCGACCTGGCCAACAACCTCGGCAACCTCGCCCAGCGTTCGCTGTCCATGGTCGCCAAGAACTGCGGCGGCGCTGTGCCCGAGCACGGCGAATTCACCGAGGCCGACCGCAAGATCCTCGACGAGGCGGCTGCCCTCTACGAGCCGGTTCGCGCCGACTTCGACGAGCAGGCCTTCCACCGCGCCCTCGAGCGCATCTGGACCGTGCTCGCAGACACCAACGCCTACTTCGCTGAGCAGGAGCCCTGGACCCTGCGCAAGAACGGCGAGCTTGAGCGCATGAACACCGTGCTGTACGTGACCCTCGAGGTCGTGCGCCAGGTTGCTCTGCTGCTGCAGCCCGTCATGCCCGACTCGACCGCCAAGCTGCTGACCCTGCTCGGCGTGCCCGAAGGCGACGCACGCCAGTTCGCGGCCCTCGGCACCGCGCTCGTGCCCGGCACCGAGCTGCCCGCACCCGCACCGGTGTTCCCGCGCTACGAGGCACCCAAGGCGTAACGGTTGCTTGAGTAATAGCGGCTGGCGCGTGAGATAGCGCCGTAACGGATAGCGTGAGAAAGCCCTCGGCATCCTTACCCCAGTGGGGAGGAGCCGGGGGCTTTTCGTGTACGCGCGTATGGAGAGGTACGGGCGCAGGGTAGAGACGGGACGCTGGTTTGGTCACCGCTCATACTTAAGGATGAGGTCGGTACCCCGCCCAGCCCGCCTCAGACGCTTCTCAGCCCGTGGGATTAGCGATAGCCCCTGCATCCGCAGGTCAAGACCCGGTGAACACCCGCCAAAATCAACCTGGAGGATGAGAAAAACCCCGTAGTCAGCGCCACATTGCGTGAAATAATTGAACTATGACTACGACAACTCCTCACGCACAGACGGCACAGCCCGCCGTCTCCGCACGAAACCTTTCCAAAACCTACGGTATGGGTGAAGCCACCGTCCACGCCCTCAACAACGTCTCCGTCGACTTTGAGCAGGGCAAGTTCACCGCCATTATGGGTCCCTCCGGCTCGGGTAAGTCTACGCTGATGCAGACCATCGCAACCCTGGACACCCCCGACCCGAACCCGGCAACCTCGATTCGTATCGGCGGTACCGAGCTCTTCGGCCTGAAGGACAACGCCCTCACCGAATTCCGCCGCGAACACATCGGCTTCATCTTCCAGGCGTTCAATCTGGTGCCCACCCTCACTGCGGGCCAGAACATTGACCTGCCTCTGGGTCTCGCCGGTAAGAAGCCGGACCAGCAGTGGCGCGACTACCTGGTCAAGACCCTCGGCCTGGAAACCCGCCTCGACCACCGCCCCGAACAGCTCTCCGGCGGTCAGCAGCAGCGTGTCGCCATCGTGCGCGCCCTGCTCGCACGCCCCGAAGTGGTCTTCGCCGACGAACCGACCGGTAACCTCGACTCCAACTCCGGCGCCGAGGTGCTGCGCCTGCTGCGTGCCGCCGCAACCGAGCACGCACAGACCATCCTCATGGTCACCCACGACGCAAACGCCGCCTCCTACGCAGACCGCGTGGTCTTCATCAAGGACGGCATGGTCGCCGGCGAAATGATCGAACCCACCTACGACGCCGTCCTCGGCGCAATGGCACAGCTGGAAGGTCGATAAGCCGTGGCAACCACACTGAACACGGTGGCGCGCTCCAACCTGCGCGCCTCCAAAGGAAAATACGTCCTCACGGGTATAGGCATCGCGATTTCATCCTTTTTCATCGCCGCCATTATGATGCTCACTAACTCGCTGCAGGCGACCGTCAATTCCTCCGTTGGTGACGTGCTCTCTCGCGCCGAGGCGGTTGTCGCCTCCGCCGCTACAACCTCCGACGGTAGAGACAGCACCGCCATCTACCTGACTCGTGACCAGATTCAGAAAGTAGAAAAGAGCGACCTGCTCTCCGGCTACTGGGTACAGTACGCTGTCACGGGTAAGCTCGGCACCGGCGACCAGGCAACCCAGGTGCAGTACGACCAGCTGCCCGCCGACTCGAGTCTCTTCCCGTACAAGGTGCAGGGCAAAATCCCCAGTAGCGACCACGAAATCATGGTCTCTACCTACTTCGCGAAGAAGCACAACCTCTCGCTGAACGGCAAGGTCACCAGCACCGACGTTGTGGAATCCGTCAGCGCCCCCGGTACTGATAAGACCGCCGAATACACCGTCGTCGGCCTGTTCGACCCCGGTTTTGAAGGCTCCACCACCAATCAGGCTGTCTTCATTGGCGGCACCAGCCTCGGCGAAGCCGCCCTGAAGGCATCCGAGGCAGAAACCAAGAGCTCGGCGGCAGGCTACCGAAGCATGGCTGGCGCGAACCTCATCTACCTCAAGTTCAAGGACGGCGTAACCGACGCCAAGCTCAAGAGCCTGCAGGATACCCTCAGCAGCGGCGACACCAAGAACGACCCGCGCGTTATGACCGGTCAGAAGCTACTGGAGGACTACCAGAAGACTATCTCCACGGTCTTCACCTCCATTAGCGTGGTTCTGGGCGCCTTCGCAGCGCTGGCACTACTGGTTTCCTCCTTCGTCATCTCCAACACCTTCGCGGTGCTGGTCGGCCAGCGCATCCGTGAGCTGGCTCTGCTGCGCACCCTCGGCGCCCGCGGCGGCTCCCTCGTACGGATGCTACTCGTCGAATCGGTTACCGTGGGCGTGGTGTTCTCCCTCATCGGTGCACTGCTGACCTTCCCGGTCGGCATGCTGGTTGGTGCAAACCTCACCACCATCATGATTTCGTACTCGATCACCCCGATCCTGGTGAGTGTGCTCCTCTGCACCATCGTGACGGTTCTGGCGTCGCTCTCCCCGGCACGAAGCGCCCTGCGCATCTCGCCCATCAGCGCGATGAGCGAGCACACCAACCTTGAGGTGCGCAAGCCCGGCAAGGTCGGCCCAATCCTGGGTCTGGTCTTCGGTGCCGCAGGTATCGGCCTGGTTATGCTGGCTCAGAACCAGGGTTCCGGTGAGGGCGCCGGCAATAAGGCCATCCTTCTCATGATGGGGGCCGCGCTGCTGCTCGGTATTGCGGTCTTCCTCATCACCCCGCTGGTACTGCCGCCGCTGGTACGCGCCCTCGGCACGGTCACCCGCACCCAGACCGGCAAGCTCGCGCTCGCCAACGCGCTGCGTTCGCCCAAGCGCACCGTCTCCACCGGCCGCGCCGTGCTGGTGGGTACCCTGGTCGTATCGACTGTGCTGACCGGTTACTCGGTGCTGAGCGCCTCGCTGACCAAGGCCCTGGATCAGCAGTACCCGATTTCTGCGCAGGCAAAGTACAGCTCGTATGACCAGTCCGAGGCTGCCTCCACCGTGACCAAGGCGGAGGAAATCGCCTCCAAGGTCAAGGGTATTAAGAACGTTCAGGCATCCGCCGTCGGTTACGCAGCCGGTGTGGTCGACTACACCGTCGAGTACGAGGGACAGACCGCCAACCAGAATTCCGACCTGGTGGCGTTGAGTTCCTCCGATCTGAAGGCAATCCTGCCGGGCGAAAACTCGAACCTTGCCGATGACACCGTGCTCGTGCCGCAGGGCCTCTGGAAATCCGCAGGGCTGACCGAGTCCAGCCGCCTGAAGGCACACGGCCCGCTCGGCGAAGTGGAACTCAAGCCCGTCAAGTCCGCAACCAAGCAGAACCTGCTGATTGTCAACCCTGCCACCGCCGCCAAGCTGCAGGACGCCAAGAACCCGCAGAAGGTTGCCAACCCCGCCGCTGAGGAAGCTCAGAAGCGCATGGAAGAAGCAATCGCCAGCGGTGACAAAGAAGCTCAGACGAAGGCCGCTCACCTGACCGTCACCAGCCAGGCAACCGGTAACGACACCGTTGTTCTGGTGCGCGCCGCCTCCCCGCTGACCAGTAGCGAGAACGCGACCCTGCAGGCTGACCTGAACCGAGCCAGCCCGGACAGCTCCTTCACCGGTGGTCTGCAGGAACGTCAGACCTACGACCAGATACTGACCGTTATGCTGACCTTCACTCTGGTGATGCTCATGCTCGCAGTGGTTATCTCCATCATTGGTGTGGCGAACACGATGACCCTGTCGGTCAACGAACGCCGCCGCGAGAACGCGATGCTCCGCTCGCTGGGTCTGTCCCGCAAGCAGCTGCGCCGCATGATCTCCATTGAGGCGATTCTGATTACGCTCGCCGCAGTGGTGCTCGGTATGGTTTCCGGCGCGGTGATTGGTAGCCTCTCTGCGCAGATTATTATGTCTTCCATGAGTGCTTCCGCCCCGCTGGTGCTTGACCTGCCGTACGTCTGGTACGTGGTCATCCTCATTGTGGGTGTGCTCGCCGCGATGCTCGCTTCGGCTCTGCCGGCGGCTCGTTCGGCTCGCATGTCCCCGGTTGAGGGCATGCGCGGCTAACCCGCTGTACCTGGCATAGTCACAGTACCCGGCAAACCCGGATACTCGGCGTGAGAAAGCCCCGGAGGGTGCCTCGAAAAAAGGAGGCGCCCGCCGGGGCTTCACTGTGTCCTCTATCCTGCTGTGCTCTCTATTCTGCTGTGCTTGTGCTCTCAGATTCTTGGAGCTGACCTGTAGCATGGCTTTGCGCGTATGATGGGTGTATGAGCACTAGCCACCCCAATCTGCGTCGCGGGTACACGCTACCCCATGAAGCGGAGGTTCTTCAGATCCTCCGTGACGCTGGTGTGCGCCGTGCCCGACTCTTCGGCAGCGCCGCCCGCGGTGAGCTGACCGAAACCAGCGACCTGGATTTTTTGGTGCAGATGCCGGGTGTAGCCCCTTTTGACGAGTTCATGCAGATGGTCGATGCTCAGCACCGCATTGAACAGCTGACCGGCCGTAGCGTTGATATGGTCACCCGGTTGCGCCCCCGCATCTATGCGGAGGCAGAACCAGACATGGTGGAGTTGCCGCTATAAGAAGTTGCCTGAGCTGATGAGCGACTTCGAACGAATCATCGACGAGATACAAGAAACCACTTAACTAAAGAGCCCCGGAGGGTGCCTCGAAAAGGAGGCGCCCGCCGGGGCTTCACTGTGTCCTTTATTCTGCTGTGCCCTTATATAAGGGAGCGCTAGTGGGCGATACCCGCCTCATACGCCATAATGACCGCCTGCACACGATCACGCGCACCCAACTTCGCCAACACATGCGACACATGCGTCTTCACCGTCGCCTCCGAAAGCACCAGCTCCCGCGTAATCTCCGCATTCGACAAGCCGCGCGCAATCAAACCCAGCACCTCAAACTCACGCGGCGACAACTGCTCAATCAACTCACGATGCGGATAACCCTGCACAGTCTCAAAGCTTGCATGCTCAGCCGGAATAAACGTTGCCTTCGGAAGCTCAGAACCAGCAGCCGGGGGAGTAGCAGGAACAGACTCGGCGGCAGGAACAACAGGAGCGGCAGGTGCGGGGGAGTCCAGCACCGGAATCATGTGCTCCAACAGGCGACGAGTCGCAGATGGCGCAATCACCGCGTCGCCGCGGTGCACCGTACGAATTGCCTCCAGTAGCTGCTCCGGCGGGGTGTCCTTCAACAAGAAACCGCTCGCACCCGCACGCACCGCCGAATACACGTACTCATCAATATCGAAGGTCGTGAGCATGATAATGCGCACCCGCTCATCCTCGGAAACTTCACGCTCGCCGTCACGCTCCAGAATACGGCGCGCCGCCTCCAGGCCGTCGCAGTGCGGCATGCGCACATCCATGAGGATGACCTGCGGCGCCTGCCCCTCAGAGACCATGCGGTCAAAAACGTCGATTGCCGCTAGGCCGTCATCAGCTTCCATGACGACCTGCAGGTCCGGCTGGGAGTTGACGAGCATGCTGAGGCCGCCGCGCACTAGGCGCTGGTCGTCGACGAGCATCACGCGGATCGGCTGGGTGGTCTGTGGTGCGGAAGAGTACATAGTTTCAATCCTAGGTCGCAGTGGCAGGGTGGAGAAATAAGCGGAGCGAATGGGTTACAGAGGTATTAGAAGGCACGGGTATTAGAGGTCGCGGTAGGGGAGCGCCGCCTCAACGAGCCAGCCGCCGTCCGGTTGTGTGCCGTAGGTGAGGGTGCCGTGGTAGAGGGCGATGCGCTCGCTCATGCCGCGCAGGCCGTTGCCGCTACCGGGCACCGGGCGAGCAATGTGCTGAGCCGCGGCAGGGGAAACAGGTTCGTTCTCAACCCGCAGTTGCAGGCCCTCCTCGCCCCAGTTGATGGTGACGGTGGTTGCCGCGCCGGGGGAGTGCTTGAGCGCGTTGGTGAGCGCCTCCTGCACGGTGCAGTACGCCGCCAGTTCGGCACCCTGCGGTAGGGTGCGCGCCATGGTGCCGGTAATTCCGGTGAAGGTGACGGGTAGCCCGGCGCGGCGGCTCTGCTCCACGAGGGCGGGCACATCGCTGAGGGTGGGCACGGGCGCGTAGGCGGTCGCTTCGTCCGTGCGGAGTAGCCCGAGGAGGGAGCGCATCTGGGTGAGGGAGTCTCGCGCCGTGTCTGCGATGAGCTCGAGGGTCTGCTCGGCAATATCCGGTTCGCTCTGCTGAGCCTGACCCGGCTGCTCTGCCTGCTGTGCCTGTTGTGTTTGCTGGGCGCGTGCGGTGCGGGCGCTCGCGGCGGCGTAGCGTGCCCCATCCGCCTGAGAAATAATGCTGGACAGCGAGTGCGCCACAATATCGTGCATTTCGCGGGCGATGCGGGTGCGTTCGTCCTGCGCGGCGAGGCGGCGTTCCTGCTCCTGCTCGTATTCGAGGCGGCGGGCGCGTTCTTTGAACTCTTCGCTACGCAGTTCGCGCATGCGGCGGGAGTCGCCGAGGAACCAGAAGACGGTGAAGATGGACCCGCAGAGCACGCCGAGCATCAGGGAGATGAAGATGCGGGCGGGTATGTCGTCCCAGTGGTAGAGGAACGAGAGCGAGGCCTGCACGGTGACGGCGAGTGCGCCGACCCAGCCGAGAATGAGGGCGCGGAAGCGGGCGCGGCGGGTCCAGTGCCTGCCGGTGTGGTAGGCGGCGAGGCTGACCGGCGGGTAGCAGGTGATGACGAGTGAGCCGGGGTAGGGCTCCACGAGGGTGAGACAGAGCGCCGCGATGACCACGTAGATGCTGCCGTAGGGGAAGCGGTAGCGGAAGTAGAGCGCGGTGGTGCTGCAGAGCGCGGAGATGAGCGGGATCCAGCCGTAGCCGTTGATGAAGGCAACGGAGAGTACGCAGCAGAAGAACTGCATGTGCGCGACGACGATGAAGTTCATCCAGCCGCGTTTGTCTCTGAGGTAGGTTTGTACGCGGCTGGAGGCGGTGATGGCGTCAGCGGGCAGGTCGCCGCGCGGGGTGCGGTGACGAGTTACCGAGTTGCCGGGTTCGTCGGCCGCCGTGCTGTGCTGTGGGTTCTGCTGGGGTTTTGTGTGCTTGAGGGGCATATGTCCAGTGTAACGATGGGGTGAGGGGAGTACGGCGGGTATAGGAGGCCCACAAAATGCGCTGACGTGCACATAGTGTGTGTGGGTATATCTTTGTCTGTGTGTGATTCTGTGTGCGCGACACGCTGAAATACAGGATTATTTATGAGCTTCGCCACATTAAATCAGATTTTTCTCTCAATCACCGCTTGAGGGTTTGGGGTTATATGGGGTTTGAATTTAGGTGTATATCACTAAAAACTTTCTTAAGTAACCTATTTGGGTTGAAAAACCTTCAATCTTAACGGAGGGTTTTTGTTATAACCCCTCATCAGGGCTCTATTGAAAACCATTGCGGGGGTTGGATTTGGTGGGTATAGTTTTACCTGTATCGTCACCCGGCGTGTAGAAGGTTGAGCCCATCGGGCGCACCAAGGCCCCTTGTGGGACGCTCCCACGCGGAACGGTACAGCATTATGTTGTTATCATCCGGGGTCGGAATACTGTCCGGCTTCACTCGCTCAATCGCTTTGGTGAATTGTCACCGTGCACGACGATGGGTGATAACTCTTATTCCTCAAATGACATCACTCTCGAAGGACATATATGTCTACTAACATTTCTCGCCGCAAGGTTGTTGCGGGCGCAGCATGGGCTGCTCCGGTTGTCGCGGCTTCTGCCGTTGTTCCGGCTTTTGCTTCCTCCACCGAGTGCGAGTGGGCTTCCTCCGCTGCTTACAGCGTTGAGGGCACCTCCGCAGGTGCTAAGAGCACCACCTCCTTCACCGTTCCCGAGCGAGTCGACAAGATTAAGTTCGAGGTCGTCGGCGGTGCCGGTGGTACCAACTACGACGATATGGCAGCAGGTTCCGGTGCTAAGATCGCCGGTATCATCGAGGTCAAGCCCGGCCAGACCGTTCAGCTCATCGGTGCAGCCGGTGGTATCGGTAACGGCCCCCTGACTGCAGCTGAGGGTGGTGAGGGCTACGGTAACGGCGGTTCCTCCAGCCTGCCCAACCCCGTCCCCTCCAGCATCATGCAGCAGGTCAACACTATTTGGCCCGCTAGCTCCCCCCTGAAGCGTATTACCTACTCCGCTTCCGGTGGTGGCTCCTCCGCTCTGGTCATCGACGGCACCCCCGTTGCTGTTGCAGGTGGCGGCGGTGGCGCTGGCTTCATCAACAACGGTGGCGCTAACAACAACCCCGACTACATGGAGCCTGGCGCAGTGACCGCTTCTTGGCAGTGGCCTTCCGGCGCAAAGCGCAACGGCAACATCATCTTCGGTTCCACCGGTGGTTCCGCTGACGGTGCATCGGGTTCTGCAGGTCTTGAAGGCTTCGGTATCTACGACGCTGACAGCTCTATCCGCGAAACCGTTGAAGCCGGTGAAGGTGGCGCAAACGGTATCGGTGGTAACGGTGGTTCCAAGACCGCTCTGCACACCGGCAAGTCCCCGAACGGCGTTCTGGGCTTCTACTCCACCAACAACCAGGAGATTTACCAGTCCTCCAAGTCCGGTAACCAGGGTGGCTCTGGCTTCAAGGGTAACGGTGGCGACGGTGTAGCATCCTACTCCTACCTGATCGACAACAACGATCGCACCAAGAAGGAAGAGGGTACCCACAACGGTACCGGTTACGCTCTTGAGTACAAGTCCATCGGCTTCAACTTCAACGGCTACGAGTCGGTCATCTCCGCAGGTGGTGGCGCAGGCTACGGTGGCGGTGGCTCCGGTGCTTCCAGCTCCTCCTCCGCAATCGTTCTGACCCAGAAGTGGAACAACAACCCCAGCGGTATCCGCCAGAACGTCTCCTTCGGCCAGCTCGGCGGCGGCGGCGGCGCAGGTGGCTCCTACGTTGCTCCCGGTGTTTCCGGCGGTACCATTACCTCCGCAGGCAACGCTCCGACCGCTCGTAGCACCCGTGGTAACGGCTACGTGAAGGTTACCCTCTGCCAGCGCACCGCATAATTAGCGGTAACGTTTTAGGTACTCGACCCCACTCGGGGTAGAAATACCATCTCTTTTCCCCGGCTGATGATTCAGCCGGGGAAAAGTGTTTTAACCCTCCTGTTAGCCACACTGCGGGTCTTCCCACCCGCCCGGAACGACCCGGACTCCGACGGCCCAGACTCTGAGAACCCGCCCGCGCACCCTACCGCCCGCCCCCGAGCGCGTATTACGGTAGAGGCATGACTGAAGCACGTAGCATCGACATCGCCGTCATCCCCGGCGACGGCATCGGCCCCGAAATCATTACCGAAGCCCAGCGCATCCTCACCCGCGCCTGCGAGCTCGAAAACATCACCGTAACCCCCACCCACTACAAGCTCGGCGCCGAGCACTGGCTGGAAACCGGTGAAACCCTGCCCGACTCCACCATGGACGCCCTCAAGAAGCACGACGCGATCCTCTTCGGTGCCATCGGCGCAGACCCGCGCAGCGGCAAGATTCCCTCCGGCCTCATCGAACGCGAAATGCTCCTGAAGTTGCGCTTCGCCTTCGACCACTACATCAACCTGCGCCCCTCCCGTCTGTACCCCGGCGCAGTCTCCCCGCTTGCTAACCCCGGCAACATTGACTTCGTCGTTGTGCGTGAAGGTACCGAAGGCCCCTACATCGGCAACGGCGGCGTGATTCGCCAGGGCACCCCGCACGAAATCGCCACCGAAGTCTCCCTCAACACCGCGCACGGCGTGGAGCGCCTGGTGCGCTACGCCTTCGAGCTGGCCTCCACCCGCCGCAAGAAGGTCACCCTCGTGCACAAGACCAACGTGCTCACCCACGCAGGTCGCCTCTACAACCGCTACTTCGCCGAAATCGCGGCTGAATTCCCCGAGGTTGAGACCGACTACCTGCACATTGACGCGACCACCATCTTCATGGTCACCGACCCCGCACGCTTCGACGTGATCGTGACCGATAACCTTTTCGGCGACATCATCACCGACCTGGCCGGCGCGGTCACCGGCGGTATTGGCTACGCCGCCAGCGGCAACATTAACGCCGTCGGCGAGTTCCCCTCCATGTTCGAGCCCGTACACGGCTCGGCACCGGACATCGCCCGCCAGAACAAGGCCAACCCCACCGCCGCAATCCTCGCCGGCGCGATGCTGCTGCGCCACCTCGGCTACGATGCCGCCGCGGCCCGCATCGAGGACGCCGTCGAGGCGGACATGCGCGAGAACGGCGCCACTGTGCGTGGCACCGATCGGGTTGGCGCGGACGTGCTCGCACGCCTCGGTTAATACTTGCCCGGCTAAAACTGGCTCGGCTAAAACGTGAACTACGCTAGTGAAGCCCGGAAGGAACGCACCTTCCGGGCTTTACCTGTGCCTGCCCCGCGCTCGTCTGCCCACGCTCGTGGCTACATATATCTGTGCGGGCGGGGGAGAGGTATCCACTGCCGCTAGGTTTAAACCCGCCCGCCGAACCTGACCTGCGAAACCCACCTGTTCACATCCTGAATGGGGTAAAAGGTGCACATGCGGCAAAAGCATCTTTCCGGTACTCTAAAACAGTCGAGCACACCCGCCCGACCTCCTCGGCGGTGGATACCCTCCACCGCGTACCTTGATGCATCCACGCTGCTCGAAAGCACGAACCGTCCCCACGGATGCACCACCTGCCTCGGCACCGCGCCCACCGCACACACCCCGGCGCATCAGCGGCCGCAGGCAGCCCCGGCCGCTCCCACCGTGCGAGAGCGACCGAACTCGAAGAACGCAGAATGATGCATTAGACGAAGAGGAACGCAGAACGATGGCCATCGAATTCAGCCACGAAGCAAACCAGTCACCCGCCTCCGCCGAACGCCGCGAAGAAATCCTCAAGAACCCCGGCTTCGGCGACTACTTCACCGACCACATGGTCACCATCGACTGGGAGGGTGACTACAAGACCTGCGGCACCTGGTACGACGCCCGAGTCCACCCCTACGGCCCGCTCGTTCTGGAC
>PPYF01242578.1_pt1 | contig 13026 bp, 13 predicted proteins | sample 1559871 | NCBI WGS metagenome assembly PPYF01 (sample SAMN08240021, study PRJNA423297) | Human gut metagenome, whole genome shotgun sequencing project. | reverse complement strand
ATATGGAGCATTAGCTCAGTCGGTAGAGCACTTGACTTTTAATCAAGTTGTCCGGGGTTCGAATCCCCGATGCTTCACTGTTTTAAAACAGTCTAAGTCCTTAAGATAAGGATTTAGGCTGTTTTTTGTTTTATAGAAAAATTTGCTCTATGAAATAAAAATACTCGATATCTCATTTTTATCTCACTCTTGTATATCCATAGGATGTTTAGTAAAATTAGTTTAAATGAAAGAGGAGGTAAGCAGTATGAGAAACAAAAGAGTAAAATTATTTGCGGCAGCATTGCTTTTTATGGGAAGTATAGTTGTAGGCAATAAAGAAGTACAAGCAGCTCAGTGGGAGTATAATAGCTCGGGCTGGTGGTATCAGGAGGATGATGGAAGTTATCCGGTTAATACATGGAAATCAATTAGTGGAAAGTGGTATTATTTTGATGGAAATGGATATATGCTGACAGGATGGCAGAAAATTAATGGAGTGTGGTATTATCTTTATAGTGACGGAGCAATGGCATCAAATAGATGGGTAGGTGATTACTATTTAACCGAAAATGGAGCAATGGCAACGAATACTTGGATTGATGGGTATTATGTAGGCTCTGATGGTCAGTGGAAAAGAAATCAATGGATAAATACAGAGTATGGCTGGTGGTATCGTCATGGAGACGGAAGCTATACAACAAATAATTGGGAGTTTATAGACGGATACTGGTACTATTTTGATGGAAACGGTTATATGAAAACAGGTTGGCAGGAGATATGGGGAAAATGGTATTATCTTTATAGTGATGGAGCAATGGCATCAAATAGATGGATAGGTGATTACTATTTAACCGAAAGCGGAGCAATGGCAACGAATACTTGGATTGATGGGTATTATGTAGGACCTGATGGAAAATGGGTGAAAGATATTTCCATAGTTTATGAAATGGAAGTTGCCAACATTGTAAATAAAGAGCGTGCTGCAAATGGATTAGAACCTTTAGAATATGATTATGAACTTGCTGAGGCAGCCGGTGTGCGTGCAAAGGAGCTAGAGCAAAATTTGTCACATACTCGTCCGGATGGAACATCATGTTTTACTGTTTTGCAGGAATTTGGTATTGAATATTGGATGTGCGGAGAAAATATTGCAGCGGGACAAAGGACACCTGAGCAGGTTATGAATGGGTGGATGAACAGTCCAGGGCACCGTCAGAACATTATGGGTCCATATACACATATAGGTGTAGGGTATTATGTAGATAAGAACGGAAGAATGAATTGGGTCCAGCTTTTTATCGGAAAGTAGTTAAGGCAGACAATAAAAAAGAACCAGAACCAATGAGGGGGGAAGGTTGGTTCTGGTTTCTTTTTTAATATTTTTAAATATTAAAAAGAAGGAGAGCCGGTTTTCTATTCCGGCAATATGAAAAAGAAAAAGATTTTTGAAAAAGTCTTATCGGCTTTTACAAGTTATACTATAAAGGGTAAATGTGATGAATTTGTGATGAAATGATAAAAGAAATGTGAAGAAAAGAAAAAAACAGAGAATATCATTTCTATGTGTAGTGGTGGGAGTTTTGCAGAATAATTTCATAGTATAGGATAATTTTGACATAAAAAAGCAAGAGCAGAAATCTGAGGGGGATAGATTTCTGCTCTTGTTCATTTCATAAAAAAGAAGGAGTTACTGGCAATAGGCTTGCCAGTAATATGAAAAGAAAAAGATTTTGAAAAAAGTCTTATTGGCTTTTACAAGTTATACTATACTATGTAAATAAGGATAATTTATGACGAAATACTAAAAGAAAAATGAAAAAGAGAAAATTTCATTTATTCTTTTTTTATAAATGCTTTTAAATTTCTTATCTTTCTGATTGATAGAAAGGATCGGCAGGATATCCGCCGGCGGATTTCTGTATTCCCCTCTGTATTGCATCTTTGGAGTTTTTCCAGTCAGCATCTTTGTTTTTGTAATCGAATTTGTCACAGAACCATGCTAAATCATCGGTAACTCGCTGTAAGTTTTCTGTCATTAAAGAGAATAATTGTGGGTGAAATTCAGCTTTTTCTTTGTCAGACAATAATTCTTCAGCTGTTTCTACTAAATCACCGAAGTGAGGAAGGCAGAAGCCATTGCTGTTTTTGAAAATCTCCTGAAATTCTTTATTTTTACGATAGAGTTCAAAAAAGGTATCTAAATATCTGGCATAAGTATTCTTGGAATAATCACAGATATAACAGGAGTTATTCTGTTCCTTTACCCAAGTGCCCAAAGAGGTTTGAGGGTTATCGGGATTTAATTTTGCCTTTTTAAAATGTCCCAGCATAGATGCCTTTTTTGGAGAAAACATTTTTATTTGTTGCTGCAATTCTTCATTTTTCTTTTTAAAATGTGTGGTGAGAATAAGTCCGGTACCAAGACGGTTGCCATAGTGAAACATCTTTTTATAGTGGTCTCGGCAAAATCCCATTTTATCGGTTTCTGCCCGTATGTCGTCTTCCATGTAGGAAGCGCCTTGTCCTAAGACAAAGTCAAGTGCATGTTGTTCTAAATTTCTTTCAATGAAGCAAAACGGACATTCATCATCAGCGTGAAATGCGTCCATTAAGGGAATAGTGTATATTTTCTCTTTCATAATATGTCCTCTATTCTTTAATCTTGATATAGTAAAGGGTATCATAGTTTGAGATGCTTGAAAAGGGAATTTTAAAGAGAAAAATTAGTGTTTGCAGGTTCTTTCAGAGTTTGGTAAGATAGTAAAGTAATGACAGAATTTGAGGGAAAAAGACATGAGAAAAAAGATTGATTTATTAGAAGGACCAATTGCGGGAACTCTTGCCCGTTTAGCTTTTCCAATTATGGGAACTTCCTTTATTCAGATGGGATATAATCTGGTGGATATGATATGGATTGGAAGATTGGGAAGCAATGCGGTAGCAGCAGTTGGAGCAGCCGGTATGTTTATGTGGCTGGCAAATGGATTTACAATGATACCAAGAATAGGTGGGCAGGTAAGTGTAGGACAGCGTTTGGGTGCGGGAAATCCGGAAGAAGGAGCCGAGTTTGCCAGAGGAGCTCTTCGTATGGGAGCATTTCTGGGTGTTTTGTATGGAATTATCAGTTTGCTTTTGAATAAGCAGTTGATTGGATTTTTTAATCTGAACAGTCCGGATGTTATATGGGATGCCAGAGTTTATTTGATGATTACCTGTGGTTTGATTGTATTTTCCTTTTTAGATCAGGTTATCGGAGGAATTTTGGCTGCAATGGGAAATACCGTGACTACCTTTCGGGTTACTACGGTAGGATTGGTTATTAACCTAATTTTAGATCCGCTTTTGATTTTTGGTATCGGTCCGTTAAAAGGAATGGGTGTTGCAGGAGCAGCCTTTGCAACTGTATTTGCACAGATAATTGTATTTGTTCTTTATTTAAAAGCAGTATGGAGAGAACCAATTATTTTTGGCAGAATTCATTTGTTTGCAAGAACGCCGAAGCAACATATCAGAGAAATTGTAAAAATAGGTCTTCCTTCTGCTATGCAGGATGCGCTGATGTCTATGATTTCTATGGTAATTGCTCGCTTTATTGCAGGCTGGGGAGATGCAGCAGTTGCAGTTCAGAAGGTAGGAAGCCAGATAGAGTCTATTTCGTGGATGATGGCAGGCGGTTTTTCCACAGCAGTGAATGCTTTTATTGCGCAGAACTATGGTGCAGGGAAAAAGAAGCGTATTAAGAAGGGATATCGAAAAGCCATTGAAATTATGGCGGTGTGGGGTGTAATTACTACATTGCTTTTGTGGGTATTTCCGGAATTTTTCTTTAAAATATTTATTAAAGAACCGGATGTTATTCCAATGGGAGTGGATTATTTAAGAATTATAGGAATTTCGGAAATTTTTATGTGTCTAGAAGGCGCTGCCACAGGGGCGTTTCAGGGAATTGGAAAGACTGTGCCTCCGTCTGTTACGGGAATTTTGTTTAATGCCCTTAGAATTCCGGCAGCTATGATTTTATCTGCTACGGGCTTGGGATTAAACGGCGTCTGGTGGGCATTGAGCTTATCCTGTGTGTTTAAAGGAACAATTTTACCGCTATGGTTTAAAGTTGTATTAAAAAAATATGAGAAACAGGGAATGGAGGAGGAAGTAAGATGACGCAGCAACAGATTGTATTGATTGTTCTGGCAGTAGTCATTATTTTGGCGGGAATTTTTCTTGCTGTGAAAGGTAAACCGTCTATGATAAGAGAACGCTTTGCCAGTGGGGTTTCACCTGAAAATGAGAGAAAGTTTATGATGACCATAGGCGGAGCAGTTTCTGTCATGGGTTTGGATTTATTGATTTTGCAGCTTTTGTCTTTACGCATGAAATTAAGTTCTGAGCAGACGCTTTTAGTGCTTGGAGCGGGATTGGTAGTGTTTGTGGCAATTATCCTTATTGGACAAAAGTATTACAGAAGATAGGGAGATAGAAGCTATGTTAAACTGTTTTTGTGTCGGCATGGGAGGATTTCTGGGAGCAGCAGCCAGATATTTACTGAGCCTCATTCCTGTACAGGATAAATCAGGATTTCCGTGGAACACTTTTTTTATCAACGCAGCGGGAGCTTTTCTCATCGGCTGTATTTCTGCATTCGCAGCAAAAAAGGGAATAGGAAGCAGCTCTTTGATTTTATTTTTAAAGACGGGAGTATGCGGAGGATTTACCACTTTTTCTACTTTTGCGCTGGAAAGCTATGTGTTAATGGAAAATGGGAAAGGCGTTCTTTCGGTAATTTATATGATTGCCAGTGTGTTGGTATGCTTGGGTGCGGTGATGCTGGCACAAAAAATAATTTAAAATTCTATATAAAAGGAGAGGATAGAGATGAGCAGAGAATATCATATTGAGACAAAATGTATTCAGTCCGGTTGGAAACCAAAGAAGGGTGAACCGAGAATGATGCCGATTTATCAGAGCACAACTTTTAAGTATGACACAACAGAAGAAATGGGCAGATTGTTCGATTTAAAGGACAATGGATATTTTTATACAAGATGTCAAAATCCTACCAATGATTTAGTTGCAGCGAAAATTGCAGATTTGGAAGGCGGAGTTGCAGCAGTGCTCACTTCCTCAGGTCAGTCAGCAATTTTTTATTCTATTTTTAATATTTGTGAAGCAGGAGACCATGTAATCTGTGCTTCTGCTATTTACGGCGGTACTTTAAACGTTTTGGGCGTAACAGCGAAAAAGATGGGAATTGAATGTACTTTTGTAGATGTGGATGCGCCGGCAGAGGAATTGGAAAAAGCGTTTAAACCAAATACAAAGGCTGTCATTGCAGAAACTATTGCAAATCCATCTTTAGTAGTATTAGACATTGAAAAAATGGCAAATCTGGCTCACAGCCATGGTGTTCCTCTTGTAGTGGATAATACTTTTGCTACACCGGTAAATTGCCAGCCGTTTAAATGGGGCGCTGATATTGTAGTGCATTCCACAACAAAGTATATGGATGGTCATGCAGCGCAGGTAGGCGGTGCGATTGTAGACAGCGGAAATTTTGACTGGGAAGCTCACGCTGATAAATTCCCGGGACTGACAACTCCTGACGAGTCTTATCATGGAGTAGTTTATACAAAACAGTTTGGAAAAGCTGCTTATATTACAAAAATTAATGCACAGCTTATGCGTGATTTAGGCTCTGTTCCTTCTCCTATGAACTCTTTTATCTTAAATTTAGGACTGGAGTCTTTAGTTTTAAGAGTGGAAAGACATTGCTACAACGCACAGAAGGTAGCAGAGTATTTGGATGCACATCCATTAGTTGGAAAGGTAAATTATCCGGGACTTCCACAGGATAAATATCATGATTTGGCACAGAAATATATGCCAAAGGGAACTTGCGGCGTGATTTCTTTTGAATTAAAAGCAGGCAGAGAAGCGGCTGTAAAATTTATGGACAGCCTGAAGCTGGCGTCTATTGTTACTCATGTGGCAGATGCGAAAACAAGTGTACTGCACCCTGCAAGCCATACCCACAGACAGTTGAATGATGAACAGCTGGTTGCAGCAGGAGTTTCACCGGGAATGATCCGTTTTTCAGTAGGAATTGAGCATATTGACGATATTATCGCAGACCTTTCACAGGCATTGGAGGCTAGCGAAAAATAAGTATGAAATCTTATCAGATTACAGAGTGGAGTCATGAGCTGTTTCAGTTACAGGTAAATCCGAATGGGTTGTATATTGATGCAACCATGGGAAATGGATATGACACGTTGTTTTTATGTGAATTGGCGGGAGAAAGTGGAAAAGTTCTGGCTTTCGATGTGCAGGAAAAGGCAATTATGTGTACAACAAAGCTTTTAAAAGAGCACAATGTGGAAAATAGGGCAAAGCTTTATCTGGACAGTCATGAAAACATGGATGAATATGCAGAAGCAGGAAGCGTAGACGGCATTTATTTTAATTTCGGCTATTTGCCGGGAGGCGACCACAATCTGGCAACAAAGGCAGATACTAGCGTAAAAGCTATTGAAAAAGGTCTTGAACTGCTGAAAAAAGGCGGTGTGATGGCACTTTGCATTTACAGCGGAGGAGATACGGGATTTGAAGAAAAAAATCGAATTTTAGAGTATTTAAAGAAGCTGAACAGCCGAAAGTATGTTGTGATTGTCAACAGCTATTATAACAGGGAAAATAATCCTCCAATTCCTGCGTTTATTGTGAAAAAGGGATAGAATAGCCAAAGACGACATATAATACAAGTAAGAAAATGCAGGTTTTGTATTTTTATGAAAAAAGAAAAAGACGCAGGTATGTTACTTGCAGTGTTGTTTTTGGTATTGCCGTATCTTTTGACTATGATTATTTCGGGCAGAAAGGCGTGTCCGTTAAGCCGGCAGACGGATTTGGAAGAATATATTCCGATTTTAACAGCGGCTCATATTGACTGGGGATATGAGAAAGAAGCAATTCAAGCGCAGACAGTGATTGAGAGAACGAATTTATCTTTAAAAATGAAATCAGAAGAAGCCATGAAGGATATTCGGGAAGCGGCTGATTATTTAAAGAAAAAAAGTATGAGCGGGGAAGAACTGAAACAATTTCGGAGGTTTCAGGAGGCAGCTGTTCATACCGAGGGAGAAGTTCTTGTATTTCAAAAGGAGAAAAGAGAGCTTCCTTATCATCCTCTCAGTCAGGGTAAAACCAGAAGCGGAGAAGAAATTCTGGGTGAAAAGTTTGCTTACATACCCTCAGTGGAAACACCGAAAGATATAGACAGTCCTCTGTATGTAGAGGGCTGTTATTTTTCTTTAAAGGAGTTGGAAGAGAAGATTAAAAAAAGTTATCCTGCTTTTTCCATAACAGCAGAGGCAGAAATCGAAATAACAAAAACAGACAGTGCAGGGTATGTTATGGAAATTCAGATTGGAAATCAGGCGTTTCAGGGAGAACGGATAAAAGAGGTGCTTGATTTGCCTTCCTCTTGCTTTAGCGTGCAAAGCAGTCAAGGGGAAGTGCGTTTTTTATGTAAAGGTATCGGACATGGAATGGGAATGAGCCAGTATACGGCTCACAATCTGGCATTAGAAGGAAAAAATTATGAGCAGATATTGGGATATTTTTTTCCTGATATGGAAATAGAGAAAGAAAAATGAAAAGATGTATAACTTCTGCTTTTCTGGTAATCCTATATTTGAAAACAAGAAAGGGGCGGATGAGCCCACTAAGGCAGAGGTGAAAAATATGAGTAAAAAAGGAAAAATTCGTGTAGCACTGGGAAGCTTACTGGCACTTACTCTGGTAGTTACCTGTGTGGCTGTTTACCAGTCCGGGAGTAAGAGCAGAGCAAATGAGAAAGAATTTGTTAAGGAGAACGAGGAAGATATTGTTGACCAGGCAATAAAAACAGAGGAACGAGAAGAGACAGAGGAAGAAACACAGGATGTAAATACCACAGATGTAGAGGGTACAAGAGAAGTGGAAGACAGTACACCGGAGAGCACAGAGGAGACTGCTCCTGAAACAGTGACACCGGAAACAACACCGGAGCAGACACCTGCACCGGAGGCAGAAAATACATCTGCACAGGCAGCAGCAGCGCCGGAAATTAACTTTACAGAGAGTTCCTTAATGGAATGGCCGGTAAACGGACAGGTTGTTTTGGATTATAATATGGATAATACAATTTATTTTCCGACTTTAAATGTGTATAAGCTCAATCCTGCAATCGCTATTTCTTCAGAAGTAGGCGCTCCCGTGGCAGCAGTTGCCAACGGAAAAATTGTGTCTGTGGTAAATAATGAAGAAACAGGGCAGACGGTTACGGTGGATATGGGAAATGGCTATCAGGCAGTTTACGGACAGTTAAAAGACGTACCATTTCAGGCAGAGGAATATGTTTCCGCCGGAAGTATATTGGGATATATCAGTGAACCTACAAAATATTACACAAAGGAAGGGGCAAATCTGTACTTTGCTTTATCAAAGGATGGAGTTTCTTTAGATCCGATGCAGTATCTTCCGTAAAAGAATATCATTCACAAATTCTGACTGGGAGAGTATAATAAACTATGCGGAAAGAAAATCCGCAGCCGATTTTATATTACAGTCAGTATCTTGTTTGAGTGAAATACTTTTTAATCGGCGGCTTGATATATAGAACGTCATGTCTTTGGGCAAGGCGTTCCTTACATAGATTTACGGGAGAAGAAGATGAATTATACGTATATGGTAAAGTGCAGCGACGGCAGTTTTTATACCGGATGGACAAACAATCTGGAAAAAAGGATTGCCAGTCACAATGCGGGGAAGGGCGCAAAATATACAAAAAGCAGATGTCCGGTAGAGCTGGTTTATTTTGAAGAATTTGAGACCAAGACGGAAGCTATGCGCAGGGAATATGAGATTAAACAGTTGAAAAGGGAAAAGAAGATAGATCTGATTAAGAAATTTTTGTGATATTATAACTTTGAACCGCCACATTGACAGGACTAAGTGTCCGGTATCCATGTGGCGGAAGTTTTTTGTCTAGTCTGTGATTTGTTTTTTCAGATAATGTCCTACGATATTAGCAAAGTTGGAAATATCGTGAATATAGGCAAAATCCTTTCCAAAGATTTTCTTTTCTGACTGAAGGTCTTCTTCTTCGCCTGCAAATACACCTAAAACAGAAATTTTACGATTTCTCAGCCTGCGAATTTCTGTGGCAGTGTCTTTTACTGCAAAATCCAGATAATAGGGCTGCTTTTCTGTTTTTTGACGAGAATTTGCGGCGATGATATCGTTGGGATTTCCATCACTTAATACAATCAGAATTTTATTTTCCTGTGGCTGTTTATCAAGGCTGTCCGCAACAGCTCGAATAGCAAGTCCGTCTCGATTGTTGGCAGAACCATAAAATTCAAAAATATTCTCATCAGCGTCAGAATTGTCCAGGTAATCTCGATATTCATTTAAGATAGTGTAGGAACCAAAGGTGCAAAATCCTGTTACGCGATGGGGAATTTGGGCAAGGCTTAAAGCCCTGCTGATGATAAATCCCTGAAGTGCTACAAGGCTTTGACGTCTTTGCTGTGAGCCGCTGGCATCAATTAGGACTTCTACGGCAAAATCAGAATTATCTTGTAAAAGCTCCCGTTTGAATAGCATGGAATTATCTGTTCGACCTAAATTCCAAAGTTTTTCCGGACAGATTGTGCCGTATTCACTGGTGCATAGTTCTCGTTCTGTTCTGGTGAGTAAAGCTCTTTTTAACAGATTAGAAAGAGATAAAATATTTTGTCGTGTGAGAAGAAAATTCTTTTTATAAACGTGAAGATTTTCTTCTTTTATTCTCTTTACATAATCTGTTTTGGCATTACTTACTGCCTGATTGTGTAGGACACCTTTTGTAATATGGAGCTTGCAGTCTTCATGTATGCCTGTACACATTTGTTTTTGCAAACGCGATTTTTCATTGGGCGGAAGAATACTTTTTCCATAATTCAGTTCAATATACTTTTCCAAATGCTCTGAGGATTGTTTATCAAGAGCCAGAAGCCTGACATTGGATTTATCCTGTTTTCCATTATCTTGAGCATCTACATGGCCGCTGAAAATATTGACAGTATCTTCATCAGAAATTAAGTTATCCTGCTCCTCTGTTTCATCAGATTCTTCAGCAGCAGATTTCAAGCCGGAAGTGTCTCTGCTGATACCTTTAAAATATTCTGCGAAGCCTTTTTCATAAGAAGTATGATAGACTTCATCAATACATTTGCATACATCTTTTACAGAGCTTGCATGAGAAAGTGCAGCGATTTTTAAAAGCAAAGGATGCAGCTTGGGATTTATGGTTTTTTGGTAAAGCTGAAATTCTAAATAGCAATATTCCAGATAATCCCAATCCGTATGAGAAAAGCGAAAAGCATCCTTTTTTAGAGTTTCCCGGAAAGCTTTTCTTCGTATATTTTCAATTCCTTTTCTCTCTGCACAGATTTTTAAGGAAACTGCACTGTCGATACAGAGTTTGGAAATCAGGGTAAGAACAGAAGGTTCTGCTCCATATTGTATTTTCTTTTTTATATAAGTTTCAAAAAAATCGGCATCAAAATATTTTTGGAAAGCGCCTTGCAAAACCATATTGTAGAAAGCAATTTCAGGAGATTTTTGCAAGTCTGCGGGATTGATTTTTACATCGCAGTTATAGTCCTCACTGACTGTCCACAGAAGATTTTGCAATCTGTTTTCCATCATGTTTTCTTTCATTAGAACACATCACCGCTTTTCCATGTATCAGGGATACGAGTCATAACAATATCACTGATAAGTTCACGTTCAAAGTTATCAAAACTTTTATTGATAATACCCATTTCCACGGCTTCTATTGGTTCTAAACCACCATGAATAAGTCGGATGGCGCCGATAAGCCCACGCATATCTACAGCCTTTGTGGAAATTTCTCCATTTTTTGCTTTTAACTGTAAGTCCAGAAACAGACCACAGAATTGTTCCAGAGCATCTGGTTTGATGTGCGGAAAAATATTTCTTAAAATCTGTTCTAGACGTTCCATAGAAAGTGGAGGCATATTGATTACCATAAAACGGGAAACAAGAGCTTCATTTAACTCTTTTGTTCCAGCGTAGCCATAATTCATAGTACCAATGAAACGTGTGGCAGGATGAAGGGCAATTTTTTCATAACCAGGTACGTCCATAATTCTGCGGTAATCCAAAACTGCGTGCAACACAGCTACCGCATCATTTTTTGCCATATTGATTTCATCCAGAATACCAAAACCGCCGGAAATAGCACATTGATAAATAGGTCCTTGTCTTAAAGTGACCTCATTATTTTTAAAAGTATCTGTTCCGATGAGGCTGCTGCTGTCCGTGTTTACATGAAAAGAAATATTATAAGTGGGACGGCCGAAAATCCATGCCAGATTTTCAGCCAGTATATTTTTACCTGTTGCTTTATCTCCACATAGAAGCAGGTTTTCCCCTTCTAATAAAGCGGTAACTGCCTGTGTGAGAATTTTGGTTCCGTAAAAAGGCATAGAAGGTTCTATAAGTCTTGCCTTTAGTGAGTCGGGCAGTGGATATTGGCTTTTAAAAGTGGCAATACGTGACTGCAAAGCTTCATTGAAATCCATAAAACGCCCCTTTCTGCAGATATTAGATTACCTGCTGAATTTCATAATTATCATTTACAAGTACGATGTCTGCATATTTACCAGGAGTAAGAGAGCCTACTTTGTCATATACGCCAATGCTATTAGCAGGATTTCTGGTAGCTGCAAAGATAGCAGTTGCTTCAGGAATGCCAAACTCCATAGCTTTTTTCATACAGTCAAAAAGGTTTGTAGCAGAGCCTGCAATTGTGCCGTCAGAGAGAGCTGCGAAGCAGTCCGTCATAGTAACTTCCTGTCCTCCAAGTTCATATTTACCATTTGGCATACCGGTTGCCATCATAGAGTCACTAATTAGAACAACACGTTCATCACCGAACATTTTAAATGTAGTACGGATTGTAGCAGGATGAATGTGGAAACCATCGCAAATCAGTTCTACCATACAGTCCGGTGTATCACAGGCTGCACCTACAACACCTGGATCTCTGTGAGCAAATGGAGGCATGGCATTGTATAAATGAGTTACATGTTTTGCACCCATGTCCATAGCTTTTTTTGCACATTCATAGTTTGCAGTAGTATGACCAATGGAAATAACAACTTCATCTTTCACTTCCTGAATAAAGTCAAAAGCTTTATCTACATTTGGTGCCAATGTAACCAGTCTGATTTGATTTCCGGAGGCTTCATTACATTTTCTGAAGAAAGATGCATCCGGAACAGAAATATATTCTCCGGCCTGTGCGCCTTTCTTTTTAATATCAATCAATGGCCCTTCCATATTTACACCGATAATATGAGCAAGCTCGTTGGATGGCTCTACTTTCGTAGCAGTAGCAAAAATATCCATAAGCTGGTCTTTTGCAAGTGTCATGGAAGTAGGACAGTAGGAAGTAATACCGTGTTCTTTTTCGTACTGTAAAATAACTTTTAAGCCTTCTGGATCTGCATCACAGAAATCATGACCTTTTGCACCGTGGCTGTGCACATCTACAAGTCCCGGAATAACCTTTAAACCGGAGGCGTCAATAACTGTTTTATCTGTTACCTCTGCTTCTGAAGCTACAATTCTGTCATTTTCTACATATAAATCTTTTTGCAGGAAGGTACCGTCTTCCTGAAACACAAAGCCGTTTTTTATAATCATAGTAAATTCTCCCTTTTCGTTTATTTATATTTTTATTATAAGGAGATGGAAGGACGAAATCAACTGTTTACAGAAGGAAAAAAAGAAAAAGGGCAGCCGTTGAATTTCAACGACTGCCTCTTGCTATGCGGAGGATTTACATTATAGATTAACCAAAGTATCTCTTTAAGAGACCTTCAAAAGCTTTACCGTGACGAGCTTCGTCTCTAGCCATTTCATGAACTGTGTCATGGATAGCGTCAAGGTTAGCAGCTTTAGCACGTTTTGCTAAGTCAAATTTACCGGCAG
>PPYF01673005.1_pt1 | contig 13027 bp, 7 predicted proteins | sample 1559871 | NCBI WGS metagenome assembly PPYF01 (sample SAMN08240021, study PRJNA423297) | Human gut metagenome, whole genome shotgun sequencing project. | reverse complement strand
AAAAAAAGATACAATGAAAAACTTTGGTATTTTACTGCTTGCTATGGTGAGTTGCTGCCTTTTGCAGGCAAAAGACAGGGTGGTTAAACAGCCGCCTTTCATCGCTCGTAGCTCTTCTACTATCGAGATAGACAGAGTGGTGGTTTCGGATACGGCAACCGTATTGGATGTAAAAGCCTTTTTCCGTCCTCATAATTGGATTCAGATAAGTAATGAAAGTTATTTGTTGGCTGATAATGGAGAGAAGTATCCGATTCGTTCCGGTAATGGAATTACCTTGGGCGAAAAATTTTGGATGCCCGATAGCGGTGAAGCTTCTTTTAGTCTTATTTTTCCGTTATTGCCCCCTACAGTGAAAGTGATTGATTTCATTGAGAGCGATTGTGAGGACTGTTTCAAGGTATGGGGAATCCATTTGGATGGTAAATTACCGGAATTGGATTTATCGGATGATGTGAAGAAACAGAAATTGAATTACGCTGAACCGTTGCCTAAGGCTGAATTGAAAGATGGCAAATCAGTGATAACCGGTCGTTTGTTAGACTATGAGAAGCACTATGCACTTCCGTTTTCTTGTAGGACTTGTGATTTGTTGACGGCAAAATTTGAGGATACTGAAATAAAGGTGAATGAAGACGGAACATTTCGGACAGAGATTGAACTTTGTGCTCCGACTACGGTCAGTTTTTCTGTGGGACGTGATATTTATTTTGACGTCTTTTTGGTTCCCGGTGGTGAATTGGATATGGCTGTCAACTTGCGTGAGTTGAGTCGTTCTGAAAGCAAATTGTTGAAAGGCAAGCGTGCTGGTGGAAAGAAAGTCTATTTTTCAGGTACCATGGCGGCTTTGAATGATGAAATGATAACCGATGATGAACATTTGATGGATGTATGGGGAATGGTTCATTGGAATATGAATGATTTATATAATATGACTGCCGGTCAGTATAAAGCTTATTGGTTGAAAAAATATGAAGAAACCAAATCCGCTATCTGTTCCGATAAGAAAAGAAGTCAGGCATACCGGGAGCTTTTATTGGCTCAGAATGATTTGCTTTGTACTTTGACATTGACCCGTGTAAGTTCTAATTTAGCCTATGCTTATGTGCAGTGCAGTGGATTACCGGCTCGTGAAGCTTATCAAAAGTTTAAACAACCGGAATTGAGTGATGATTTCTATGACTATATCCGGCAGTTGAATATACTGAACTCGCCTGTCATGCTTTATGCCAATGGTTATGCTGATTTGGTAAGGGGAATGGGCTATCTGAGGGTGAAGATGGATGATGAGTTGAGTGATATATTTGCGTTTATTCTCTCTTCCGATAAAGTTTCTGCTGAAGATGCTAAGATAATACGTGAGTTCAAGGCTGATACAGATACCGGAAAAACATCTGTCTATCAGGAAAAAATGGGCGAATTGCGAATAAAATACGATGAATTGTTTAAAGAATTCAGTTCTATGCAGCAAGACTATATTTTGAAAAAGATTATAGCCGGATATTTGGGCACAGACCAAGGACTTTTTTTCGACTTGCAGAAAATGATGAAATATGCTCAGAAAATCAGTGACTTCACTCCATTGACTGTACATGATTTTGAGGAGATACGGAAGATGAGTGACCCTTATTATCTCGGCAGACTGACAAAGATGAACAACCGTCTTTTGGAAACGATTGAAGCTAATAAGAAAAAGAAAGGTTATACCGTTAATGAATCCGGAGAAGTAAAAGATGAAGATTTATTTTATTCCATCATTTCTAAATTTAAGGGTAAGGTGATTTTGGTTGATTTCTGGGCAACTTGGTGCGGTCCTTGCAAAATGGCTATGAAACAGATGAAACCGATGAAGAAAGATCTTGAAGGTAAAGATATTGTATATGTTTTTATTGCCGGAGAGAACTCGCCCAAGGAAACGTGGGATAACATGATTCCGGATATTCATGGAGAGCATTACCGAGTAACGGCGGCTCAATGGAAATACTTGAGCAAGCAGTTCAGCATACAGGGCGTTCCGACTTATATTATTGTTGATAAGGAGGGGGCTGTTATTCAAAAACACACCGGTTTTCCGGGGGTGGATACCGTAAAAAAAGAATTAATGAAAGCATTGGAGAAATAAAGAACGTGTTCGTTCTGCAAGAATAAAATGAATAAGAATCTGTAGATGCTGTTGGGAAGTAAGCATTTACAGATTCTTTTTTTTGATTGCATCTTTTCTTTGGCTATATTGATTACAGATTTTCTCCGCTGATTTATTGGGTGGCTTTTCATAATGTAGAAATCTGACTTTCTATGATGTTTTTTTTCTTTGTTTAAAAAATAAAATAATATTGCTTCTTTTCTTAACTATTAATAATATATTTGTGCAGATTTTGTATGCGATGTCGGAAAAAGAACTGATTATATTATTAAAAAATGGAGATGAAAAGGCATTTACAACTTTGTATAGATTGTATTGGTCTAAAGTTTATAATTTCTCTCGTCTGTATTTGTCTTCCATAACAGAAGTTGAGGAAGTGGTGCAGGAAGTGTTTGTGAAAGTGTGGGAGACACGTGATTTTTTACGTGCGGATGATAATTTTAAGGGATATCTTTTTATTATTACACGCAATCTTATTTTTAATCAGTTTCGTAAAAGTTTCAATGAGAATGCCTATAAACTTACGGTGTTGAGTGCTGCAATGGATTATTATGATATGGAAGATGAGCTAAGTGCAGCTGATTTAAAAGAATTTATTAAAAGGATGGTGGGTGGGTTGCCACCTCGTCAACAAGAAGTTTTTAAGATGAGTCGTGATGAACATCTGACCTACAAAGAAATTGCTACTCGGTTGAATATCAGTGAGAAAACAGTAGAACGACATATTAATGAAGCAATCAAGTTCTTAAAGAAGAACATTATGCTTTATCTGATTTTTATCTTTTAAATAATCATAGTTTATTTTTTTTTAGCAAAAATGTATCCTTGCATTGGGGGTATGTCTTTTTTGGCGTGTATTTATAGTAAGTACAGGGGAAATTTATGGATGAATTTCCGTAGGGTATCAAATAAAGGATGAAAACAAAGAACGAAGATATTATAAAAAAGCTGTTTGAAAGCAAATGCTCTTTAAGCCCGGAGGAGCGTGCGGCATTGAATAACTATGAATATGTAAATGATACTTTTCATAGACAATGGGAAGAAATGTCCGAAGAGGCAGTGGATTTGGTGAGGGAAGAAAAGATACTGAATGGTATTATGAAGAAAGTAAGAGGGCGGAGGTTTCCTTTTATAAAGAAATCCTTTTATAAATATGGAATGGCTGCGATGATTGCAGTATGTATGGTGCTTTCAGCTTTGTTGTTGATGAAAAATAGTGGTGAAGAAATTATATATGTAGTGAATACCGGATACCAATCAATGGATTCCGTGAGATTGGCTGATGGTACAAAGGTTATGTTGAATGCAGGCAGCCGGCTTACTTATCCAAAAGAGTTTTCTGGGGAGAAAAGGGAAGTACAGCTTTCGGGACAAGCCTTTTTTGAAGTGACGCCTGATAAAACACACCCTTTTGTTGTAAAAACCCAGAAAATGGACGTGACTGTGTTGGGTACTTCTTTTGAAGTGTTCTTTACTTTTACGATGCACAGCGAATCATTGGATTTGATTTTGAATTATATTTCACACAGTGCGCCATTAAATTATAGATTAATAAGTAATGATCATTATATCATAGAAGAAATGAAATAGTAATTATAAAAATGATAGTATGAAAAACAATTGTGAAAACTACTGTAGACAGGCTTGACTATCCATAGCCTCTATCACTGTATTTTGAAAATCATGTTGATTTTAGTCTAATAAAGAATTATGTATTTATGAAAAAAACGAACCAGCGGTTATTTTATCCGCAAAAAGTAAAAAGGCAACTTTTTTGTGCCTTAGTGGCGTGTGCTGTTTGTGCAATACCTGTTAATGCCCAATCTGGTACCATCTCATTGAATAAGTCAAATGTTTCCATGCATACGATTATGCAGGAAGTGGAAGGACAAAGTGACTATACTTTTTTCTATAATGACAATCAGATCAAACTGGACAAAAAGGTTTCAGTAAAGGCTCAGAATGCTACTATTGAACAAGTCTTGGCCCAGATGTTTAAAAATTCTGGTTATACTTATAAGATAGTAAATAATCAGATCATTGTGTCAAAGGCGAATGCCGTGGCTGCTGTAGAAAAACAACAACAGCAGCAGGCAAAGAAAGTGACCGGTTGTGTGAAAGATGCTTTGGGAGAGCCTATCATCGGTGCTTCTGTAGTAGAGAAAGGGGCTCCGACCAATGGTACGATTACCGATTTCGATGGTAACTTTACATTGACAGTCTCGGGTAATGAATTGCAGATTAGCTATATCGGCTATCTTCCTCAAGTGGTAAAAGTGCAATCTGGAGTTACTTCTTATAATGTAACGTTGAAAGAAGACACGAAAACACTGGATGAAGTGGTAGTGATTGGTTACGGTACTCAAAAGAAAGTAAACTTGACCGGTGCTGTTGCTTCTGTCAGTACAGATGATATCAAAGACCGTGTGCAGACTAATGTTTTGTCTGCCGTACAAGGAACCGTTCCCGGTGTAACTATTATTTCTCGTCCGGGTTCAACACCTTCTATTAATTTCCGTGGTCGTGGTAATTTGGGAACTTCTGCTCCATTATATGTGATCGATGGTGCTATTGCAGATGCTACGGTATTTTCCAATCTTGATCCGAACACGATTGAGTCAATTTCATTCTTGAAAGATGCTGCTTCCTCGGCCATTTACGGTTCTCGTGCAGCCTATGGAGTTGTATTGGTTACGACTAAAGGAGGAAAGGCAGAGAAAATGAATGTGGCTTATAGTGGATATGTCGGAGTCAAAACTCCGACTTATTTACCGGATGTCCTTGATTCATGGGATTATGCGACCTTATTAAATGAAGCTAAATATAACGCCAATCCTTCAGGAGGAAAAAATCAGGCTTATACGAATGAAGAAATCGGATGGTTTAGAGATGGCAGCAATCCCGATTACTATCCAAATACGAATTGGGCTGATCTGGTATTGGACAAACATGTGCTGACTACCCAACATTCTTTGAACTTTAGCGGAGGCAGTGAGAAAGTACGTTTCTTTAGCAGTGTGGGCTATGTATTTAATGATAATTTCATGCCGGGGGTTACTGACGATCGTTATAATCTGAATCTTAACCTTCAAAGTGATGTCACCAAATGGCTGACTTTGAAAACCGGAGTGAAGTATATTCGTAATAGTTCCGATACAAAAAACGGCACTCCATGGATTGCCAATTTTGTTTTGGTTCCTTCTATTATGGTGGCTCAGCAGTCTAATGGCGAATGGGGTAGTATAGCCGGAGGTAAGGATGCAACACAAACCTTTATGAATAGTAATCCACTCCGTACGCTTAGTTTTGACAACTGGAGCAAAAGTACTACGGAAAATACCATGTATGATTTGGGTTTTGATTTGAAACCTATTGAGAACTTGGTCATTTCGGGACAATTGGATTATAAGCGTTATGAATATAAAAGCAAGAGTTATTCGGCTGAGTATCCTGAAGTAGTACATTTTGAAACAGGAAAGGAAATTCCCGGTACGGGCAACAGTAGTCCGAACTCAATGAGTATGTATTGGATCAGCAACAGCAATATGATGACTACTCTTACTGCCAAGTATGATTTGAAACTGGGACAACATGCGGTGAATTTTCTGGTTGGTACATCCTACGAGCATTATAAGTATGAACGGTTATATAGTAAACGAACAGATTTTGTAAGCGATGGTCTGGAAGATATAGAACAAGGTAATAATATTTCAAAAGATTTACCTGATGGACGTGGTATTGTGGAGAGCAAAATGCTTTCTTACTTTGGTCGTATAAACTATTCATATAAAGACCGTTACTTGTTTGAAGCCAATCTTCGTGCTGATGCTTCCTCGCGTTTCCATAAGGACAACCGTTGGGGATGGTTCCCTTCTTTCTCCGCCGGATGGCGTATCAGCGAAGAATCGTTCATGAAACCGATAGCTTGGCTGAATAACTTGAAACTGAGAGCTTCGTATGGTACGTTGGGTAATATCAACAATGTAGGATATTATGACTATTTTGAATTGCTGAGCAGCAATGCAAATTATAATTTTAATGATGAGCCGGTGAAGGGGGTGCTTGAAGCACAGATTACTAACAAGACTTTGGGTTGGGAGACTGTAGCTTTGGCGGACTTCGGTTTGGATGTAGATTTGTTCGATAATAAACTAAGTGTGACTGCCGATTATTATATCAAAAATACTAAAGATATCTTGTTGGGCTATAACGTTCCGGCAGAAACGGGTATTTGGACAAAACCGGTTATGAATTTGGCCAAAGTCCGTAATACAGGTTTTGAATTGGCAGCAACCTACCGCAATAAGATTGGTGACCTGTCTTATTCTGTAAGTGGTAACATTGCTACTAATAACAATGAAATCGTAACCTTGGCCGGATCAGACAATATGATACAGAATGGTGGAGATGTAGTCAGATATATTCTGAAAGAAGGAGAAGCCATCGGTTCTTATTATGGCCTGGAAACGGATGGACTGTATACCCAGGAAGAGATTGATGCGGGACATTATTATAAATACGGACGCAAGCCTAATGCCGGTGACATTAAGTATGTACCCCAGCGTGAAAATGTGGAATGGGGAGATGACATTACCGATGATGACCGCACTATTATTGGCAAAGATGTACCCGATTTTACTTATGGTATAAATATCAATTTGCAATGGAAGAATTTTGAATTGTCGGCATTTGGCCAAGGCGTTTCCGGTACCAGTGTGGCTTTTGAGTCAGAACAGGTGTTTGCCTTTATGTTGAATTCTAATCCGAGAAAGTATCATTTAAGTCGTTGGAATGAAGATAATCCGAATCCAAATGCAGCATGTCCCCGTTTGTATGGAGGTAATTACTATGATGAATATAATAAGCATTTCTCTGATTACCAGTTGTTTGATGCCGATTACTTCCGTATTAAGACCATCAGCTTGGGATATATGGTTCCGAAGGATGCGGTAACTCGTTGGGGATTGTCTTCTCTTAAATTCTTCCTTACCGGCGAGAACTTGTTTACCTTCCGTGCCGACAAAGACATGAAGGACTTTGATCCCGAATCCTCTACCGGACGTGGTATCAGTGCTTTTGGTGCTAAATCTGTAGCCTTTGGTGTTAACGTATCATTCTAATTCAAAAAAATAAAATTATGAAATTCAACATTAAATATATCACATTTTCTGCACTGCTGTGTGCATCTATGGTTTCATGTGATTTGGACGTTGTTCCACCTTCTGATATATCTACCGAGACTTTCTGGAAAAACGAGAAAGATGCTTGGAATGGATTGAACGCGTTGTATGCAGAACTCCCGGGCATGGATATCTGGGATGAAATGTATACCGATAACGCGCATAGCCATAAACCGTGGGAAGGTCCCTATGAGTTGGTACAAACCAATGGTATCACGGCAGGGAATGATTTTGGTTATGGTTATAGTACAGTCCGCATAGCCAATAATTTTATCATCAATGTAGATAAATGTGATATCAGTGAAGGACTGAAGGAACGTATGAAGGCAGAAGCCCGTTTCTTCCGTGCCTGGCAGTATTTACAACTGACTACGAAGTTTGGCAAGGCCTATCTTTTTACTGATGTGCCCGAATATAATGCACCTTATGCAAAACGCGATCCGGCAGAAAAAGTACAGGCTTTTATTTTGAGCGAGCTGAATGAAATAGCCGAAATACTTCCTGATGAATATGATGGCAGTTATTTGTATGAGTCAAGCCGTATTACCCGTGCCGCTGCTTTGGCTTTGCGTGCCCGCGCTGCCCTTTATTTCGGTAACTATATAGAGGCTGAGGCTTCTGCCGGCAAAGTGATATCGGAAGGACATCATTCCTTGTTCCGTGTAACTTCTTTGAATGCGGCACAACAGCAGGAAGCTGATGAAATGGAGAAATATATTGATTTTGCTGAAGTGGGTATTGACAAAGACAAGTTTGTAAAAGGATTGTTCAGTTATGAAACCTTGTGGCACAAAGAGAATGCCAATCCGGGTAATCCTGAATATATCCTGACACGTGAATACATGGCAGATGATAATAACTGTGATTGGACTCGTTATACATATATTCGTCCCAGTCAGATGGGATCTGGATACTCTTCTTTTGAGCCCATGCAGGATCTGGTGGATGCCTATTGGAGCATTGATGGAAAAACTCTTCCTGAAATTCCTTCCGAAGAAACCAGACGTGCACGTTTTGCCGATATGTGGATGAAGTATTTTGCAGAGCCGGTGGGAGAAACTTATAAATCGGTTGCTCCGGCAGTGTTCCGTGAAAAGGTGCCTACATTGGACATCAAGTCAATCCCTTATATGCAGGAGTTCCGTAATCGTGACAGCCGTTTGTATGCTTCTATTTTATTTCCATTGAAAGGATGGCAGGAAACGGACTTCTCCGGTGATTTCTATTATATGTGGGATCCTTTGAAAGCCGGATCAGATGGAAATGAATCTTGGACCGGATATAATTACCGTAAGTTGGTTTCTCTTACTCCTTATCAAGGTTGGCAGAGTGTGGAGGATTATCCGATCATTCGCTATGCTGAGGTTTTGTTGACTTATGCTGAAGCTCGTGTACAAAATAATGGTTGGGATGAAAAAGTTCAGCATGCTTTGAATGATTTGCGCGACCGTTGCGGTATGCCCAATGTTCCGAACAGTCTGTCAAAAGATGCGGCTCTTGAGTTGGTACGCAATGAGCGTCGTATTGAGCTGGCAGCCGAAGGTCATCGTTACGATGATATACGTCGTTACGGATTGGAATATTGTCGTGAGGCGATGAATGGCGAAAGTACAGCACCTTGTGGAGGATTTGATCCGGTGAAAAAAGAATGGCAAAAATATGTTGTAATAGATAAAGTATGGGGAGATCGTTTGCTCCTGATGCCTATTCCGACTTCTGCCATGGACGTGAATCCGCTGTTGAAAGATGACCAAAACCCTGGATACTAATGTTTTCTGTTTTCTTCAACTTTTTTGAATAAACAATGAAAAAGGCTTGTTTTTCCATGTCCAATGGACAGCAAGCCTTTGTTTATCTTTCTGAATGACAATGAATGGAAATACATGGATTCTAAAAAAATCACTTCCACTAGGGGGGGAAGGTCCTTTATAGGCGTATTTATTATGTGTTCGTGCATAAACCGATTCATTTATTATTTATTTATAAAACAATTATCATGAAAAAAATCAAACTATTACTCGTAGCCGGCGCATGTGTTGTGCTGAGTGCATGTTCACCTCAGGCTCCTACTGTTCATACGACCGATAAAGGTACGCAATGGGAGTGGAACGAGGGAACTATTGTTGTAAAAAGCCCCGAACGTCCTGCCGGACAAAAAAGCGTGATCGGACTTACTGCTCCTAAAATGGAGGTGGTGCGTGTAGGCTTTGTTGGCTTGGGAATGCGTGGTCCCGGAGCTGTATCGCGTTTCACCCATATTCCCGGCACCCAAATCGTGGCGCTTTGTGATTATGACCCTAAACGTGCGGAAGCATGCCAGAACATTTTAAAGAAAGCTTCTATGCCGAAAGCGGCAATCTACTCGGGTGAGACAGGTTACGAGGAACTTTGTAAACGTGATGATATTGATTTGGTATATATCGCCGCAGACTGGTTGCACCACTTCCCCATTGCCAAATGTGCATTGGAGAACGGCAAGCACGTAGCCATCGAGGTACCTTCTGCCATGAACCTGCAGGAATGCTGGGATCTTGTCAACTTGAGCGAGACAACACGCAAGCACTGCTTCATTCTGGAAAACTGCTGCTATGACTGGTTTGAGATGAATACGCTGAACATGGCGCAGAACGGTGTGTTCGGTGAGGTAATCCGCGCACAAGGAGCTTACATCCACAACCTCAGCGATTTCTGGGATTATTACTGGAAAAACGGTGAAAACGATAAACTGGGCTGGCGTCTGGAATTCAATATGCGTCATCGTGGTGATGTGTATGCTACACACGGCCTTGGCCCTGTGGCACAAGTTTTGGATATTCACCGTGGCGACCGTATGAAGACACTGACTGCCATGGATACCAAATCAGTAGTAGGAAAAGGATTGGTAGAAGCCAAAACAGGTTCAGAATGCACTAATTTCCGTAATGGAGATCACACTACGACTATGATTCGTACCGAAAACGGTAAAGTGATCGAAATACAACACAATGTAATGACTCCGCAACCCTATAACCGTTTGTATCAATTGACAGGTGTGAAAGGGTTCGCCAACAAATATCCTACAGAAGGCTACGCATTGGGAGCTGATCAGCTGAGTGCTTCAGGAGTACAACCCAAGGTGGACAATCTCAGCTCACACGGATTCCTGCCACAAGCTGAAATGGATGCTTTGGTTGAGAAATACCAGCACCCTATTCTGAAGAAGTATGGTGAAATAGCCAAAGAGGTAGGCGGACACGGGGGTATGGACTTTATCATGAAGTGAAGTGTATCGAGTTTATGTTGTTCTTAAGCATCTGCTCCAGACTGGAGGACGGGTGGTGTGGATGCTTGGAACAAGGTGAAAGGATATCATGACACTTTCTAAAATAATTTTATAACATTCTATTTAAAAATAGTAACAAGGATAAGGAAAGGGGGAGTGCAGCTGGGCTGCATTTCCTCTTTGCTATTATTAGAAAGACGTTGCTTTCAAGCCTTTTTCATGCTTGTGTTTTGTTTCAAGTCTATGTTAAAAGAATTTAAACAAATCTGATTAATAGATTGGGCTATTTCCTTTCACTGTATCTTTAAACTTCAATACGATTAATTCTTAATTCTAACTGAAAATGAAATTATTATCTGTTTTATCATTGAGTCTGGTGTTATCGTGCACCACTCTTTCTGCTCAGAAAGTCTATGAAATCTCTGCTTTCGGTCTGAAAGCCAATAGCAGTAAAAATGCCTCTCCGGTTCTTCAAAAAGCGCTTGCCAAGATAAAGGCGGAATATAAGGAAGGTGAGAAGGTAATCCTCCGTTTTCCCGAAGGGCGTTATGAATTTCATGAAAAAGGAGCCGCTGTGCGCGAGTATTATATTTCCAATCACGACCAAACGAATCCCAAGAAAGTAGGTATCGCATTAGAGGACATGAAGAATCTGACATTAGACGGGCAAGGTTCCGAATTTGTATTTCACGGCAGGATGTTGCCTGTTTCCTTGTTGCGTTCCGAAAACTGTCTGTTAAAGAACTTCAGCATCGATTTCGAGAACCCCCATATTGCCCAGGTGAAGATCGTAGAAAACGATCCGCAGGATGGAATTGTTTTTGAACCGGCTCCGTGGGTCGATTATCGCATTGCTAAAGATTCCATATTCGAGGCTTATGGTGAAGGATGGACCATGAGACACTCGTGGGGAATTGCTTTTGACGGGGATACCAAACATCTGGTTTACAATACCAGTGACATAGGTTGTCCGACGAAAGGAGCCAGTGAGGTGGCTCCGCGCCGTATCCATGCTCCGGGGTGGAAAGATGCCCGCCTGGTGCCGGGGACAGTGGTGGCCATGCGTGGCTGGGGACGTCCTACACCCGGTATATTCCTTTCCCATGATGTCAATACAACGATTGAGAATGTGAAGGTACATTATGCGGAAGGCATGGGATTGTTGGCACAGCTTTGTGAAAATATTACACTTGAGAAATTTGGCGTATGTTTGAAAGGGGATGCCGATCCGCGTTATTTTACCACGCAGGCAGATGCGACCCATTTTTCCGGTTGTAAGGGTAAGATTGTGTCTTGCAACGGGTTGTATGAGGGGATGATGGATGATGCCATCAATGTACATGGCACTTATTTGAAAGTGGTGAAACGGGTGGACGACTGTACCTTGGTGGGCCGCTATATGCATGGTCAGTCGTGGGGATTCGAGTGGGGATGCCCGGGTGATGAGGTGCAGTTTATCCGTTCGAATACGATGGAACTGGTCGGAAAACAGAATAAGATCATTTCTATCCGTCCTTATGACAAAGAACAGACCGAAGGCGCGCGAGAGTTCCTGATTACGTTTCAGGAACCGGTAGACCAGGTAATTAATGAACAAAGTGGTTTCGGAATAGAGAACCTCACATGGACTCCTGAAGTTTTGTTTTCCGGCAATGTGATCCGTAATAACCGTGCACGCGGTTCTTTGTTCAGTACCCCGCGCAAGACTATCGTCGAGAATAACTTGTTTGACCATACTTCGGGGGCTGCTATTCTGCTTTGCGGCGATTGCAACGGTTGGTTTGAGACCGGTGCCTGCCGTCATGTCATTATCCGTAAGAACCGTTTTGTAAACGCGCTGACTAATCTGTTCCAGTTTACCAATGCGGTTATCTCCATCTATCCGGAGATTCCCGACCTGAAGGGACAGCAGCAATATTTCCACGGCGGACCCGAGGGTGGCATTGTGATTGAAGACAATGAGTTTGAAACCTTCGACGCTCCTATTCTTTATGCCAAGTCTGTCGATGGGTTGGTCTTCCGCAATAACACCATTAAGTTGAATACGGAATACAAACCGTTCCATCCTAACCGGAACCGCTTCTGGCTGGAAAGGGTGACGAATGTGACGATTGCCGAATAAATATTTTCCCCTTGTTTGCAGAGATGTAGTTACAGGCGGAAGAAAGTCTGAATAGTAAGATTAGATAAAGTTATCAGCTGTAAGGGTGGAAATTTCCTCCTTTACAGCTGATTTTTTTATCGGTCTTATCTTATTGTTTTTTCCCTGTCAGTTTCATGAATCCTAGCCTTGTTGTATAGATAAAATATTTACTAATTTGATTTAGACAACAAGAATTATATTGCTATCTTTGGCAGGATAAAACTAATATTGAATATGAAAAATTGGGTTGTAAAGCTGTTACTGTTACTTTTCATTCCTTCTTTTGTGGGAATTTTGTT
>PPYF01158515.1_pt1 | contig 13027 bp, 11 predicted proteins | sample 1559871 | NCBI WGS metagenome assembly PPYF01 (sample SAMN08240021, study PRJNA423297) | Human gut metagenome, whole genome shotgun sequencing project. | reverse complement strand
TACTCGTTCTTGGGATCGCGTTAACGCTGCTCTGGAAAATGAAGAAATTATCAAGGGTTACATCAAGTGTCGCACTAAGGGTGGTATGATCGTTGACGTATTCGGTATCGAAGCATTCTTGCCGGGTTCTCAGATCGACGTGAAACCGATCCGTGACTATGATGTATTTGTTGGCAAAACAATGGAATTCAAAGTGGTTAAAATCAACCAGGAATTCAAAAACGTGGTTGTTTCTCACAAAGCTCTTATCGAAGCTGAACTGGAACAACAGAAGAAAGAAATTATCGGTAAGCTCGAAAAAGGACAAGTTCTTGAAGGAACCGTTAAGAATATCACATCTTATGGTGTATTCATCGACCTGGGTGGCGTAGACGGATTGATCCACATCACTGACCTGTCTTGGGGCCGCGTAAGCGATCCGAAAGAAGTGGTTGAACTGGATCAGAAGTTGAACGTTGTTATCCTCGACTTCGATGACGAGAAGAAACGTATCGCTTTGGGTCTGAAACAACTGACTCCGCACCCATGGGATGCTTTGGATCCGAACCTTCAGGTAGGTGACAAAGTGAAAGGTAAAGTAGTGGTTATGGCTGACTACGGTGCATTCATCGAAATCGCTCCGGGTGTTGAAGGTCTGATCCACGTTTCAGAAATGTCATGGTCACAGCATTTGCGTTCTGCACAAGACTTCATGAAAGTCGGTGACGAAGTAGAAGCTGTAGTTCTGACTTTGGATCGCGAAGAACGTAAGATGTCTTTGGGTATCAAACAACTGAAACAAGATCCATGGGAAACTATCGAAGAGAAGTATCCTGTAGGTTCTAAGCATACTGCTAAGGTTCGTAATTTCACTAACTTCGGTGTATTCGTAGAAATCGAAGAAGGTGTTGACGGACTGATCCACATCTCTGACCTTTCTTGGACTAAGAAGGTTAAACACCCGTCAGAATTTACTCAGATTGGTGCTGATATCGAAGTTCAGGTATTGGAAATCGACAAAGAAAACCGTCGTTTGAGCCTTGGTCACAAACAACTTGAAGAGAATCCTTGGGATGTATTCGAAACAGTATTTACTGTAGGTTCCGTACACGAAGGTACAATTATCGAAATGCTGGATAAAGGCGCTGTAGTTGCTCTTCCTTACGGTGTTGAAGGTTTCGCTACTCCGAAACATCTCGTTAAAGAAGACGGTTCACAGGCTCAGATGGACGAGAAACTGGAATTCAAAGTGATCGAGTTCAATAAAGATGCTAAGAGAATCATCTTGTCTCACAGCCGCATTTTCGAAGATGTTGCTAAGGCAGAAGAAAGAGCTGAAAAGAAGGCTGCTTCTAACGCAAAGAAATCTTCTAAGAGAGAAGAAACTCCTGCTATCCAGAACCAGGCTGCTTCTACAACTCTGGGTGATATCGATGCTTTGGCTGCTCTGAAAGAACAGTTGGAAGGTAAGAAGTAATTCATATTTTCTCAGATAAACTGAAGGGTATTCCTGCAAAGGAGTACCCTTTCTTTTTTGTATCTTGGCAGAACCCTTCATTATTTTTTTATTCGGTGAGACTTTGCACTGAATTTTAATTGTCTATCTTTGCAGATACAGTTTGAAAGATGGAAAAATTTGAATTACATATATTGGGTTGCGGGTCCGCATTGCCTACTACCCGGCATTTTGCTACTTCACAGGTAGTTAATTTGCGTGATAAACTTTTTATGATCGATTGCGGAGAAGGAGCACAAATGCAATTGCGTAAATCACGGTTGAAATTCTCACGGTTGAATCATATCTTTATCTCGCATCTGCATGGTGACCATTGCTTCGGATTGATGGGACTTATTTCCACTTTCGGGTTACTGGGACGTACGGCTGAATTACACATTCATTCTCCAAAAGGATTGGAAGAGTTGTTGACTCCCATGCTCAATTTCTTTTGCCATACATTGGCCTATAAAGTCATTTTTCATGAATTCGATACCAGACAGACTTCAGTGGTTTACGAAGATCGTTCGATGACGGTCACTACTATTCCGCTTCAGCACCGTATTCCTTGTTGTGGCTTTCTGTTTGCCGAAAAAGCACGCCCTAATCATATTATACGTGATATGGTCGATTTTTATAAGGTGCCTGTTTACGAACTAAACCGGATAAAGAATGGATCTGATTACGTGACTCCCGAGGGAGAAGTGATTGCCAATACACGTTTGACCCGGCCTTCGGATCCTCCCAGAAAGTATGCCTATTGTTCCGATACGATTTTTAGGCCGGAAATAGTGGAACAACTTTCCGGTGTCGACTTACTTTTTCATGAAGCTTTGGAGGCCGGGGTACGCCAGTTGGTAATCGGTCACTTTTCTGCCCGTTACGAAGACGAGAGTATTTTGCTGAAAGAAGCTTCGGCGGTATTCCCGAATACGATTCTGGCAAAAGAAAATTTGTGTATAAGTCTTTAATTCCGGGGAAGTGATTAAACTATTGCTGAATAGAATTGTCTAAAATAACATATACGAATTACAAACGAACCTATGAACCCTTATAATGAACGAGAGGTTTTGGCGCTCCTTCAGGATGAGAGAACACAGAAGCAGGGATTTGAAAGGATTGTCTCACAATATAGCGAACAGTTATACTGGCAAATCCGGCGGATGGTGCTTTCACACGATGATGCCAATGATCTTCTTCAAAACACTTTCATTAAGGCGTGGATAAACATTGATTATTTCCGGGCTGAGGCAAAGCTATCTACCTGGCTTTACCGTATTGCCCTGAACGAATGTATCACTTTCCTGAATAAACAGCGGGCTATGAATACGGTCGCCATTGACGATCCGGAGGCCGATGTCACCCAGAAACTGGAGAGTGATCCTTACTTTTCGGGAGATCGTGCAGAACTTTTGCTTCAGAAAGCACTGCTGACCCTTCCTGAGAAGCAGCGGATGGTGTTTAACCTGAAATACTATCAGGAGATGAAGTATGAAGAGATGTCGGAGATATTCGGCACTTCAGTCGGAGCTTTGAAAGCTTCTTACCATCATGCCGTGAAAAAAATCGAGAAGTTTTTGGAAGAGGCCAATTAAACCTTTTAATATGTACAATGTCTAAGAAGAAGAGAGGAGAAGAACGTATGAAAGAAGAAGATAACATATTGAAGAAAGTGGGGAAGAAGAATTCCTTTAAAGTGCCTGAAGGGTACTTTGAAAACTTGACTTCAGAGGTCATGGGGAAACTGCCGGAAAAAGAAGGTCCTGCCTTTGAAGAAGTGAAGCAACCCACGATGTGGATCAGGATGAAGCCCTTGCTCTATATGGCGGCTATGTTTATAGGGGCTGCATTGATCATCCGTGTAGCTTCTTCGAACCACCAACCGACAACTGCCGGTGATCATCTCACTGCAAATGAAGCAGCGACAGAAGTGGTTTCGGATGAATATATTGATGTAGCATTAGATCGCTCGATGTTGGACGATTACTCATTGTACGTCTACCTTAGTGATGCGACAGCCGAATAAGTAAACTAAACTGATTTAATAAAGCGAAATGAAGAAACTGATTATTCTATTGATTATAGTTTGTGGCTTTACCCCTGCGCTGCGTGCTATGGGAAGTCCTAATCAACATTTGTCACCCAAAGAATTCAGGGCCAAACAACAAGCATTTATAACAGAAAAAGCTGGCCTGACTCAAGAAGAGGCTGCGAAGTTTTTTCCGGTTTATTTTGAACTGCAGGATCGGAAAAAGCAATTGAATGACGAAGCATGGAAATTGCTTCGTAGCGGTAAAGATGAAAAGACTACCGACACTCAATACGGAGAAATCCTGGAAGGAGTTTATGATGCCCGCATCGCTTCGGACCGGCTGGATAAGACTTATTTTGAGAAGTTTAAGAAAATCCTTTCGTGCAAGAAAATTTATCTGGTGCAAAGAGCCGAGATGCGTTTCCACCGCGAACTGCTGAAAGGAGTACGTGATAATAAAGGTGGAAACGAACGTCCACAGGGAAAGAGGAAATAGCTTATCCTTTTAGCAAATCATTATATAGATGAGGGTGTATCAAGACTCTGTGGTGAGTGGTGACATACCCTCATCTTTTTTTGAATCCGGGGGTGTCGGACTATAATCCTTTCTTTTTAGCTTCGTTCCAGATGGCATCCATTTCATCCAGGCTCATATCTTTTAGATTTTTACCTTCTTTAAGGCTGAACATGACATCTCCGAATTCTGCTTCTGCCTTATCCTTATCCATATTGGCTACTTCCACCTGAAATTCGGCTATTTCTTCTTTTACTTTATCCCAAACCTGCTCTCTTTCTTCCCAATCGAATCCTACGTTGCGTGCTTTGTCCTGTATTCTGTAAGCTTTTATAAGTGAGGGTAAAGCAGCAGGTACACCGCTTAACACACTTTTATTGCCGTCTTTCTCCTTCAGTTTCAATTGTTCCCAGTTTTCGGATACTTGTCCGGCTGTTTCTGCTTTTACTTCCCCGAATACATGGGGATGACGGAATATCAATTTCTCACAAAGTTTGTCGCATACATCTTTCATGTCGAAATCACCGGTTTCGGAACCGATTTTAGCATAAAAAGCTACGTGCAGCAGGACGTCTCCCAGTTCTTTGCAGATATCTTTTTTGTCGTTCCGCATTAATGCGTCGCAAAGTTCGTAAGTTTCTTCAATAGTGTTGGGGCGCAGGCTTTCGTTAGTCTGCTTGCGGTCCCATGGACATTTTACCCGAAGTTCGTCGAGGATGTCCAGAAAGCGTCCGAACGCTTCCATTTGTTCTTCTCTTGTATGCATGTTTATTATTTATTTGATTCTTTTTTCCATTCATTATATGAAATCAGCAGACCGATCACTTCCGAATAGTTCTTACGTCCACTTTCTATTTTGTTCCCTTTCAGATACAAATCATATATCCAGTCCTGAATATCACCTATAAGCGGACTATACTTTGCCATCCAGTATTCCTGGTCTTTTCTGGCCAGCTCAATGATTTCCGGACGTATACTGCCGAATAACTTTTTATATTCCTCTTCTGTCATCAATTGGCGGGCATTGGCAAGTACATGGCCTAAAATAGAAAAATAACCGCTGAAACGGATTTCTTTATTTACGGAGCGGGTGCAGACCTGATATGCATAAAAGTTTGCTTCCGCTTCGCTGGTGATACCTAGCAAATGTGCCAGCTCATGAGTATAGGTTGCCGGATATTGTGGGGGAAGCAGGTCTCCGTTCAGTGTGAACTCACAGAAGAAAGGTCCCATGCTACCCGTCACGCCCACCATCGAAATCAATGGAGTGAACATCATGGTTTTTACCCGAGGACGGGAGTGTGGGGGACGGTGTATACCTAGTGTATCACTGATCAGGTTATATTGTCGGACTGCCTCTTTGCGGATTACTTCTTTATCGATCCGATTGACCGGCACATACGATTCGTTCAGTTTTGAGATATAGTTGTCTACAAATTCATTGAAAATCTCGGGAGTGTAGGCAGTATATGGAATTCCGGTTCGTTCATAAAAATTCTTTTGTGAATAGTTGAGTCCCCATGCCAGATAGAACCAAACATAGATCCATAGCAAATATTCCACATCCCTTCTCAGTATTTTTTTCCAGCTTAATTTCAGCCGGATTCGTGCATAAAACGGATAGGCGATCATTCCTCCAATGCTCAGTGCTATAAATAAGTCACCCAATGCAAAGGGGATAATGTTCGAAAAACCGGACAAGATATATGAAATGACCGGATAGGCCGTACGGGCATACCCTTCGCCCAATGCCGGGAGCATCTGAGTGAGCCAGACAAGGGCTATTAAAGTCCCTAAAACAGAGTACCGTATGATTCGTTTCCTGTTTTTCATTGCTTCTTCTTCCTTTCGGGGAACAAAAGTACATATTCCTGCCCCTATATTCTACTTATTTTTATTAATTTTGCGCCAATCTTTCGCAATAAACTAATAAAATAGATAGATATAACATGGAATTAGCAAGTAAGTACAACCCTGCTGACGTGGAGGGGAAGTGGTATCAGCATTGGCTGGACCATAAATTATTCAGTTCGAAACCCGATGGACGTGAACCTTACACCATCGTCATTCCGCCCCCTAACGTCACCGGTGTGTTGCACATGGGACATATGCTTAATAATACCATTCAGGATATTCTTGTTCGTCGTGCACGTATGGAAGGTAAGAATGCTTGCTGGGTGCCGGGAACCGACCATGCCTCTATTGCTACCGAAGCCAAGGTAGTGAATAAGTTGGCCGCACAGGGTATTAAGAAAACCGATCTGAGCCGTGACGAGTTTCTGAAGCATGCCTGGGCATGGACAGACGAACACGGTGGTATCATCCTGAAGCAGCTTCGTAAGTTAGGTGCATCGTGTGACTGGGACCGTACGGCTTTTACTATGGATGAAAAGCGCAGTGAAAGTGTGCTGAAGGTATTTGTCGATCTCTATAATAAGGGACTTATCTACCGGGGAGTACGTATGGTTAACTGGGACCCGAAAGCACTGACAGCCCTGTCGGACGAGGAGGTGATTTATAAAGAAGAACATGGAAAGCTGTTTTACCTGAGATACAAGATTGAAGGAGAAGACGGATATGCAGTGGTTGCCACTACCCGTCCGGAAACGATTATGGGTGACACGGCCATGTGTATCAACCCGAACGATCCGAAGAATCAGCATCTCAAAGGAAAGAAAGTAATAGTTCCCTTGGTAGGCCGTGTGATTCCTGTTATCGAAGATGACTATGTGGATATCGAATTTGGTACCGGTTGCCTGAAAGTGACTCCGGCACATGACGTAAACGACTATATGCTGGGCGAAAAATATAATTTGCCGAGTATCGATATATTCAATGATAACGGTACGATCAGCGAAGCTGCCGGAATGTATATCGGTATGGATCGCTTTGACGTCCGTAAGCAGATTGAGAAGGATCTTGAAGCAGCCGGACTGCTGGAGAAGACAGAGGCTTACACCAACAAAGTGGGATATTCAGAGCGTACCAACGTGGTCATCGAACCGAAGTTGTCTATGCAATGGTTCCTCAAGATGGAACATCTGGCCCAGATCGCTCTTGAACCGGTGATGAAGGATGATATTAAATTCTATCCTGCCAAGTATAAGAATACCTACCGTCATTGGATGGAGAATATCAAGGATTGGTGTATCAGCCGTCAATTGTGGTGGGGACACCGCATCCCGGCATATTTCCTGCCCGAAGGCGGATATGTGGTAGCTGTGACGGATGAGGAAGCCTTGAAGCTGGCTCGGGAAAAGACTGGCAATCCTAACTTGAAGATGACCGATCTTCGTCAGGATGAAGACTGCCTGGACACTTGGTTCTCTTCCTGGTTATGGCCTATCTCTCTGTTCGACGGCATCAATAATCCGGGTAATGAAGAAATCAATTATTACTATCCGACAAGCGATCTGGTGACCGGACCGGATATCATCTTCTTCTGGGTAGCCCGTATGATTATGGCCGGTTACGAATATGAAGGAAAAATGCCGTTCAAGAATGTATATTTCACGGGTATCGTTCGCGATAAACTGGGACGTAAAATGTCTAAGTCACTCGGTAACTCGCCCGATCCGTTGGAATTGATTGAAAAGTACGGAGCAGATGGTGTACGTATGGGCATGATGCTCTCGGCTCCTGCCGGGAATGACATTCTCTTTGATGACGCGCTTTGCGAGCAGGGACGAAATTTCTGCAATAAGATATGGAATGCTTTCCGATTGGTGAAAGGTTGGGAGAACGGAATGGGAACAATCGATATTCCGGCAGATGCTCACCTGGCTGTACAGTGGTTTGACCAGAGACTGGATGCCGCTGCTGTCGAAGTTGCCGATTTGTTTAGCAAATATCGTCTGAGCGAAGCATTGATGCTGATTTATAAACTCTTCTGGGACGAATTCTCTTCATGGTTGCTCGAGATTGTGAAGCCGGCTTACGGACAGCCCGTTAACGGATTCATTTACTCGATGACGTTAAGTGCTTTCGAACGTCTGCTGGCTATGCTCCATCCTTTCATGCCGTTTATTACGGAAGAGTTGTGGCAGCAGTTGCGCGAGCGTGAACCGGGTGCAAGCCTGATGGTACAGCCTTTGGGAGAACCGGGAGAGGTAAACGAAGAATTTCTCCAGCAGTTCGAAACAGCCAAAGAAATCATCAGCAGTGTACGTACCATTCGTTTGCAGAAGAATATCGCATTGAAAGAACCGCTTGAATTGCAGGTAGTCGGAGCCAATCCGGTAGAAAAGATGAATCCTGTCATTCGTAAAATGTGTAATCTGTCTGCCATCGAGGTAGTGGACGCAAAGGCCGACGGAGCTTCTTCGTTCATGATAGGAACCACTGAATTTGCGGTGCCTCTGGGCAATATGATCGATGTCGATGCCGAGATAGCACGCATGGAAGCCGAGCTGAAACACAAAGAAGGTTTCTTGCAGGGAGTTTTAAAGAAATTGAGCAATGAAAAGTTTGTAAATAACGCTCCGGCAGCCGTTATCGAGATGGAGCGCAAGAAACAGGCGGATGCCGAAAGCATCATCCAGTCGCTCAAGGAAAGTATTGCTTCCCTGAAAAATGTATAAGATCCACTTCTTACGAAGATAAAAACAGAAAGGTACTCTAAAAATAACAGAGTACCTTTTTTCGTATACGGAGAAATAGTCATACCTTTGTTTCCGCTCAAAAGAAACGAACATACAAATGAAACAGACACCATTCAGATGCCTTTGCCTCCTTCTTATATTGTTGGGAGCTGTTCATTCCCGGCTATCTGCCCATGCAGATAAAACAAGGGAAGACGTATTGTTTCTAAATTCTATCAATTTCAATCTTCCATGGGCAAAGGATGTGTTCTGGTATACGCACCAAGCCCTGCAAAAGAAGAATATCTCCGTAAAGGCCGAGTCCCTTTCGGTGCCCGCTTTGTGTAACCGTAAAGAAGCAGCAGCCTTAGTAGAGCAGTTACGGCGGAAATACGATGTGCCTCCCCGACTGATCGTCTTTATCGGCGATCCGGGATGGATTGTTTGCCGTGAACTTTTTGATGATGTCTGGAAAGATGTACCGGTCATCATTACCAACGCCCGCGACCGTCTGCCGGCTACACTCGACATCTTGCTTTCACACGAAGAGTTGACCGAATCGAATACTGTTCCCGCTTATGAATGGCGGAAAGGATATAACGTGACTACTCTGGGGCAAGTATATTATGTGAAAGAAACCATCGGACTGATGCGGCAGCTGATGCCGGATATGAAGCGTCTGGCTTTCATCTCAGACGACAGATACATCAGTGAGGCAGTTCGCGGAGATGTAGAGCAGGCAATGACCGGATCTTTTCCGGAGTTGGCCTTTGAACAGCTGTCCACCAGGAATATTTCTACCGAGATGTTACTCGATACCTTGAAGAGTTATGATAAAACCACGGGACTCATTTATTATTCCTGGTTCGAGACTCATAACCAGGATGATAACAATTATCTGTTCGATCATATTCAGGAGATTATTACTCGCTTCGTACATTCCCCTCTGTTTTTGTTGGCTCCCGAGGATCTGTCCAACAATACTTTCGCCGGAGGATATTATGTTTCAGTGGAGTCCTTCGGCGATTCATTGTTACAGCTGATTCATCGTGTCCTGGAAGGTGAGTTTCCGCGAGACATTCCTCCCGCTCTCGGAGGAAAACCTGCTGCTTACCTCTGTTATCCGGCTTTGCAGTCGTATGACATACCGGTTTCCCTTTATCCGAAAGAGGCTGTGTACATCAATCTGCCTGTCAGCTTCTTCGAGCAGTATAAGAAGGAGATTCTGATGACTGTTGTCTTGCTGCTGGTGGTGGTCAGTGCCGTAGGCTATTATATTCATATTCTTAAAAGAGCCCATCAGCGAATGAAAGAAGCGCAGCTGAAAGCCGAGGAAGCCAATCAGCTTAAGTCGGCCTTTCTGGCTAATATGAGTCATGAGATACGTACTCCTCTCAATGCCATTGTCGGTTTCTCGAATCTGCTTTCTATGGTAGAAGATAAAGAAGAAATGCTGGAGTATGCCGGTATTATCGAAACCAATACCGAACTTTTGCTTCAACTGATTAACGATATTCTGGATATGTCGAAGATAGAATCCGGAATGTATGACTTTCATGTGACTCAGGTGGATGCCAATCAGTTGATGTCGGAAGTCGAACAGGTAGCCCGTTTGCGTATCAGGACAGACGAAGTCTCCCTCTCGTTTGCCGAACGTTTACCCCAATGTGTTTTCCATACTGATAAGAACCGCTTGATACAGGTTCTTACCAATTTGGTTGTCAATGCCATAAAGTTCACTTCGCAGGGAGAGATTCAGATCGGGTATCGGCTGCAAGATGCCCATACGTTATACTTCTATGTATCCGATACCGGTTGTGGTATGTCCGCCGAGCAATGCGAACATGTTTTTGAGCGCTTTGTCAAATACAACACTTTTATACAAGGCACCGGATTGGGACTGTCTATCTGCAAAATGATTATTGAGAAGTTGGGGGGCGAGATCGGGGTTCAGTCCGAGTCCGGAAAAGGTTCTGTCTTTTGGTTCACTCTTCCTTACCGGGCTTCGGCCTCTTTGTAAATCGCAGTTGCATACTCTCGAATTCGCAATGTTTCACGTCGTAGGTGAACGCAGTATCGGCCCGGAAGCAAATGCGTGTCAATCTGACTTTGTTGGGCGTACATTCTTCGGGAGTTTCGCAGCCCTCGCTGCTTAAGGCCGGGTAGAAAGTTCCCAATCCGCGGATAGTGACGGTTCTTCCTTCTTTCATATGTCGTGCGATGGCTTTCGGGAGTTGTTCGAGTACAGACAGTACTTCGCCTGCCGAGAGTGAACTGTTGTCGTGCAGGTCCTCCGCTAATTGTTTTTCACTGACTCCTTTGTTCTGAATGGCACTGGGCACGGCATAGTAGAGCTCTTTAACTTCATTACCGCTCTGATCTTTTTTCTTCCTGACTACATAGTTTATAGGCATATACTTTTATCTTTAAGGTTAGTTATCGTTTTCTCTGTACTCTCTGTACGGGAAGCATAGACTTTAGGAGTGCTGACATGGGGGTGTCGCAGTGTGTGACACCCCCATGTCAGACTATCCGACACCCGGGTGTCAGATATCGTATGCTACTGCCAAATGTACGTAAAGATAAGGAGATCTGCAACGAAACTAAGAACTGTTTCGTCCTTTCAATGCAGGAGGAAAGGAAGTAATAAGGGGAGATACTCCTTCAGGTCGATGCGCAACTGTTTTAAGGCCTGTTGAATCCGGTAATCGATTGTTTTGGGAGACACTCCCAGTCGTTCGGCTATTTCATTGTATGTCAGATTCTGAAAGCGGTTGAGTTCGAATGCTTCGCGTACATTCTCGGGAAGTCGTGCCAGAGCTTCTTCTATTTTTTCGGTTAACTCCTGTATAGCGTAGAAGTCGGGATCATCATACTGCGATTGGAGATTATCGAATATCATTTTTTCGATCCGTTGTTTCACTTCGTTCCGGTTGATGAGAGTCAGGCAGCGGTTTTTAACAGCCTTGAACAAATAACTTTTTAAGGAACTCTCGAATGCCTGCATTTCTTTATTTTCCCAAAGCCAGACCATGACGTCCGATACGATCTCCTGGCCGTCATCCGGTTCGACAAAGAGCCGGGCATAGGCACAAAGAGCCGGGTAATGCCTGAGAAACAATGCTTCGAATGCGCCTTCGTTTCCCTGCTGAACCTGGAAGAACAGAGTTTCATCGCTTACTGTGCGCGAGGTGTCGTTATACATGTAGACCTTCGTTTTGGGCAAAAATAATATTATTTTCAAAAAAAATACGTTTTTTGGTTAGGAGATTTCTATTTTGGTTCGTCTTATCTATAAAAGCACGAATTATGGATGAATCCTGTTACATTAATGAGTCGGTTCTTTTAAATTATTTTGCGGGGGAGCTCCCAGCCGATCGCCGGAAAGAGGTGGAGGAATGGATAGCGGCTTCGGAAGATAACGAGAAGATGGCACGAGATATTTTCCGGCTCTACCGCGCGGCAGACACACTGGACTATATGAATCGGGTGGATGCTTCCGCAGCCTTACAGCAGGTGAAAGGCAGAATACACAAACATCGACATAGAATCTCCTGGATGGTTTGGGGGCAGCGTATTGCTGCTTGTATGGCGTTACCGCTGCTTGCCACCACCCTTTATTTAATTCTGAAAAATCCGCCACAGGAATATGTGGAGATACGGACCAATCCCGGTATGGTGGCTGAGGCAAATTTACCGGACGGTACCAAAGTCTGGCTTAACTCCGGATCTTCACTGAAACATCCTGTTAAGTTTACAGGGGATACGCGTACGGTGGAACTTGACGGGGAGGCTTACTTTTCTGTCCGTAAAGACAGGAGTAAACGGTTTGTGGTCAATACTCCTTTCAATATACAGACCGAAGTATTGGGTACGGAGTTCAATATGGAAGCATACCGGACGGATAGTGTAGTCAGGACAACGTTGGTATCGGGATCGGTCAGGTTGTCATTTTTGGGGAAAGGCGATACAAAAGAAACATTCGTCATGAAGCCCGATGAAGAATTTGTATATAATACGGCGACACACGAGGCACGGGCCGAAAAATCGTATGTGGAGATCTATACAGCCTGGAAGAACGGTCAGGTAGTGCTTAAAAACACATCATTGGCCGAAACGCTGAAGATACTCAGCAAGAGGTTTAATGTAGAGTTTATCGTGAAAGATTCCACACTATATGCCAATTCTTTCACCGGTGTGTTCAGCAGGCAGTATTTGCCGTTGATCCTTGAACACTTCAGATATGCATCCGGAATACAGTATAAATACCTTGATCTGGAGTATGATGCCACACACAAGGCAATACAGGAAAAAACAAAGATAGAATTATATTAACCGTTTGAGTATGAAACTTTAAAATCATTTTTATTACTACTATGACAGCACGCTCTCCCTAAAACAAAAAAACATACAGGAAGATATTGGCG
>PPYF01308315.1_pt1 | contig 13028 bp, 10 predicted proteins | sample 1559871 | NCBI WGS metagenome assembly PPYF01 (sample SAMN08240021, study PRJNA423297) | Human gut metagenome, whole genome shotgun sequencing project. | reverse complement strand
GGTTGATGAATTTCAGCCGCGGCAGCGTGCGGAGATCCGAGGCTTTGATTTCCTCTTCTTTTTTCGTGGGGTTGAACCATATGTTGCACATCTTGCATTTCATCGGGCAACGATAGGTCAGGATGATACTGGCATCCGTGGGACAGGGTATATTCCGGGTATTCATGTTATCTGTTGTTGTAAATTTCCAGGAGTTCTGTATAGTACCTCTCTGCCGAATATCTTTTCTGGGCGTCGAGTGCGATCTGCCGGTATTCGAACGGGGTTGCGAACATTTGTCCGATTCCGGTTTTCAGTTCTTCTGCATTTCCGGGCTCGAACAGCATTCCGGTCTTGCCTTCATCGATCAGTTCGGGGATGCCGCCGATCCGGGCGCCCAGGACAGGCGTGCCCAGGCACTGCGATTCGATGACGGAAAACGGGTTGTTTTCATACCATTCCGAGGGGAGCACGCAGAACCGCGCCTTGCCGACGATCTCCTTTATCTCGGGCCATTGCCTGTGCCCGAGTATTTCGATGTTTGCTCCCGCGGCCTGTTCCGCCGCTATCTCCTGCAGCGGGCCGCCGCCGATGATTTTTAATTTGCAGGGTAATTCTTTGGCAGCCTCGATCAACGTTCCGATCCCCTTTTCGTGCGACAGGCGCCCGACATAACAGTAATAATCGCCCTTGTCAAAGTTATCCCGCCGCACCTTCGCAGTGTCTATGAAATTGCAGCATGTATGTATCTTCTCCGCTGCGAATCCGCCCTGCACCATTTTGTCCTTCAGGAACCGGCTCGGGGAAATGAAGGTATCGGTGTAATTCTCCAGTTTTTCACGCGGCCATTTCAGGGCTTCCTGATAAGCGATGTAACTGGCCATGCGCGAATTTTTCATGCACTTGTACTCGATCACCTTGTGCTTGTCCGAGAAACATGCCTCGCAGGGGATTGCACCGTTGCGCAGGCAATCGTAACGGGGGCACAGGAGTTTGTAGTCATGCAGTGTCCAGACGACCTTCACCCCCTTTTCGTGCGCGATCTTCGCAAGGATGGGGGAGAGCTGCGTGTGGATATTGCCCAGGTGTACGATGTCGGGGCGGAAGTCGTCCAGCAGTCTGGTGAATTTGCGCTTGACCTCCCCCGTGCCGAATGGCCGGAAGAAGGCTTCCAGCATTTTCAGTCCGGGCGTGAATTTTATTTCGCTCGGGAAATAGGTGCTCCAGGGGGATGGTATGTTTTCCGGATACTGCATGGCGAAAACGGCCGTTTCGTGCCCGTGCGACTCCAGGAGCTCCCCGAGGTTCAGGATGTAGGTGCAATCCCCGCCCCGGGGATAATAAAACTTATTGGCTAACAGTATTTTCATGGATCATGGATATGGTCGACGCAATTGTACCTGGCGATCCGGCCTGCTGAAAACGCCGATGTGGCTTTATAAACCGAAGCATCTGGCCAGTGCTTTGCTGCCTGTTTTACGGATTACTCTGGAGATCAGCACAGGCATATACAAAGCCAGCAGGATGCTCACGACGTACAGGGGCCAGTAGAGGCAATCCATCCCGAGCCGGGCATAGGCGAACCGGATCGCCATCTGGAAGAATATTCCCATCAGGAATATCTGAAACGTATATTCCCTGAAACTTCCGAAAAGTCCGGGGAAGCGCCGGGATAAAAATATGCAAAGGGTCAGCGAGAAAAATATCCCGACGAAAATATTCAGTAGCGGAATGCCGGGGAACAGCGAACAGAACGCCATCAATGCCGTGCAGCACGAAAGGAGCGCAGGGTTGTCCAAGAATTTCCCCCCCCCGTATTTGGAGACCAATATCCCCGTATAAAAAAAGAGCAGGTAACTGGACGCATATGAAATGCAGAACAGCTCTATGTCCTTCGGGAAAAAGAAATAGATGAGCAGGGCGGCACAGAACACCACTCCGCTTCTCAGCCTGCTGCCCAGCGACCATTTGTACACGGGGAAGAACAGGAACAGGACGAAAAGGGTCGATACGAACCACATCTCCGCCAGCGGGTTGGATTTGAACGTGATTATGTCGAGGATTTCCGACCAGGAAAAGTCTACCGGCCGTCTCATCAGCGGATTGAAGGCATATTTAAGGGAAAACGTCACGCATGTGAATGCGGCATAGGGGATCAGCAACCGCTTGGCCTTGTCCCCGATAGTCTCCGCGTACCCCTTGTCCCGTCCTATTTTGGTCAGGTAAAACAGAAATCCGGAAATGAACATGAACAACGGCATGTGGAAACTGTATATGATCCGTTCGATCTCCGCGCTTACGGGGGTCTCGGGATTTTGGAACACATTCGTCAATGTCACATGCCCGATGACGACCAGTAACATGCTCCATCCCTGGAGCACGGAGAGCCAGTTGATTCTGCTTATAGACATCTGTTTTTCCTTTAATGGTTCGGCCTTTTGTCATCCGGTAGCCGCTGCTGTTCGGTGGTAGGGAGGGGCCAGCGCTCCCGGAGATTTCTTCCCGATGACGGGCGGACGGTGGATTTACGATTTTTCGTTCCTGAATATGTCCAGAAATGTCTGGGCAATGTGGGTGTTGGACAGTTTGTCCCGGTATGCAATGCAGTTCTTCACATAGAAACCGTTGTTGTCGATAATTTCCTCCAGTTCGGGGATACCCCATTGATTCTGCACGACTCCTAATTTATGCGTTTTGATATAGCTTGCGGAGGCTGGCCGTGTGTTTGTCAGAACCGGAGTTCCGGAAACGATAGATTCCGGGATGGAAACCACATTCAGATCCTTCCGCGTATTGATAAGAAAACAGAGGGATTCCTTGATATACAGGTTCAATTCCTGTTGGGGCAAAAAACCCAGAAAATCGACGTAGTCAGTCAGGTTCAGGTCGGATACTAATTTTCTTAAATTTGTCTCTTCCTCCCCGCGTCCTGCGATTAATAATTTGATGTCCCTGTAACGGTCGATCTTGTGTAATTGGTCGTATATCCGGATTATACCGTCGATATTCTTTCTGCGAATCAACTGGGAGGAGCTGATAATCTGCCGTTTTTTTATGGTCGAGCAGGTGAATTTGTCGACATTTATGCCGTGTTCTACGCAGCGAGTGCTCGTTTGGTGCATATATTTGCAGATGAAATCATAGGCCTGTGCGGATCGGGGTATTACGGTCGACACCTTTTGCATGAATAAACGTGCTATTACGTTATGCCATATTTTCGACGGAATCCTGTGGAATTTGTTTTGATGTGCCGTCAATTCTTGCCAAATGACGGTTTTCTCAGGGCAAATACCGGCTGCAAACAGAGATTGGAACGAAAAAATTTCACTCGATATCAGCAAATCGTACGAAGTGTGATGCTGTTTTATATAAGAATATAATTCAGTAGAATAGGGTAGTACCGAAGGGGGAAATATTTTTATGTGTTTGGATTCGAAAAACAGGATTTCGAAATCATACGCTTCACTCTCTTGCGGTCGGTATTCAGCGGCAGCAGCCAATGTTATCGCGTGTCCCAAATGCTTGAATCCGAGGCAGAGGTTGTAAATCATCGTGTCCTTGATTGAAGTTACGGCCGGGATGGTGTCTTTTTCTGCCGTAAAGAGTATCTGGTTGAGTATCAGGATTCGCATTTGTAGCCTCTATTTTTCGATCAATCCGAACAAGCGGGTTTTTGCGATTGAACTGAATCGCCAGATGCTTTGAATGAGACGGTTACCCCATGACGGGGTTCTGTTCAGAATCCGAAGGAACAACATTTTCCTGTTGTTGAGCCGGGTGTAGGCAAACTCTTTCTCCACGGACTTCGATACACTTTTATTGTTTCTCAGTGCCTGTGTGACAGCATCCGTAATGGCCCAATATGCAATGACCTCGTTCAAATAGGGCTTTCGGGGATCGTAGAGGCTTTTGAACAAATCGGCCTGAATATGTATGTTCCTGTTTAGCCGATCCCGGAATGTCGATTCCTGATACTCGTAACTCATCAGGATATTCGGCGTGACGCAGACTTCGTACCGACTGGCGATCTTCATCCACATATACAGGTCTTCCCCTGTATGGGAATCCTCCGGGAAGCACCCGACCTCTGTAAAAACCTCCGGGGGGATAACTATGCACGAAGCATTGCAAAATGGACTTTTGTATTTGAAGTATTCTTTGAAATAATCCTTTATGATACCCTCGGTCGGATAAGCATACGGTATTTTCCGGTGTTTCTTCCGCAAAATATATCCCGCCGAATAGATGCCGCATCCGGGATACCCGTTTATCAGTCGGGCCATTTCGGCAAGGAAATCCGGGAACCAGATGTCGTCCGCGTCCAGGAAGGCGATGTATCTTTTCCGGGATTGCTTTATCCCGTAGTTACGGGCTGAGGATACGCCGCCGTTCGGCTTCGAAAAGACCCTGATCCGGGGATCGTCGAATTGGCGAGCGATCTCCAGGCTGCGATCCGTCGATCCGTCGTCGACGATATTTATTTCAAAATCGGGAAATGTTTGATCCAATACAGACTGTACGGTATCGTGGATACAGTCTTGTTTATTATACAGGGGGATTACAACGGAGAACATTGGGAACGGTGCCACGATCTGCATCAGGCTGAAATAACTGACAACACGGCCTGAAAATGCACCCAGTCCGGCAAGTAAGTTGACCATGATTACCCCGAGGATATATAATTTGAAATAGATATTGTTCGCATCCTTATTGATGTACAACATGAATACGGCTACCAGATTGAGCCCCAGGTTGGAGAGCAGATTCCTCGATTCGTTTACGGTTCCCCCGCTTAGGTAATAATCATAGTTGCTCGAAGCGAATAAATTGGCTATGGGTTCGAGCGCCTCCTTGAATCTGGCCGTAAAGAACATGCCGATAATAAAACTGATGGCTATCGCGAGCGTATATCTGAGCCTGTTGTCGAAATTCAGGTTCGCCTTATAAAACGCCCAGACGAGCAGGAAGACATATAAAGCGGACATATGTATGGCCGTTGCCAATAGCATCAGCAGCAGGTAGTATTTGTTTTTGCCTTTTTCCAGAAAGGGGATGGCCAACAACAGAAATGACATTGCCACCGACTGGCGCATCGCGTTCAGGGAGTTGCCGTAAAAGTACAGGGCGATATAAAGGAAGACCGAGAACAGCGGCCATTTGCTTTGCTTTTTGAGCGCATAGAACAGCGGTATGGCGTTCAGGGCGGCCAACATGACCAGCAGGCCCCTGTAATTGTCCGCGTTGCGGAAATACCTTAACATCGCCAGCCAGATAAACTCCGCGGTTTTATAATTGTCGTTGGCTGCTACGTAGGCGTCGTTGTTGGCGTATTGATAATATATTGTATAATAAGCTTCGGAATCCGTTCCCACACCCAGACTGCGGTAGGCGGCCAGAAAAAACAGGACGAAGGCGACCCCTATGTATACGACTTTGTTGTCGGTTCCTTTTACGAGCGATAAAAGAAGCACGATCAAAGCCAGGTAAATGTAAAACTCCATGTCTATTTGTTGAGGTTTGTGCGGAGGAAAAGAAGGGATTTCTCCCGCTCCGATTGCAAGATCCCATTACACCGCTCCCAATCGACCGGATCCGATATCAGGCTGTCGGTCAGCTCCTCGGCGCCGTGTATCAACCTGCTTGAAAGGCCGAATGTTTTCAACAGGGAAGTAAAACGAGTTTCACCCCGGCCGCTGTTGGCTATGGCGATGAACGGTTTGTTGAACAGGATGGAGAACACGCAGCCGTGGAAAGAGTCGACGACCACGTACCGGGCGTCCATGAACCCGCGCAGCCATTGCTCTACCGCAGGGGACGTACACGCTGCCGGATACATCGCACAGTTCAGGACGTCCGCTTCCCGGGAAGGCATCACGCTGAACGGGGCGAGCCCCAATTTCCGGGATACGCGGCCGACGATCGCCGATTTCTCCGGTGAGGGGTCGAGGATATAGGTCAGCAGGTTCCCCGTGCTCAGGGGTGTGTTCCGATCCTTTACCAGTTTCTCGTATTGTTCCCGCGAGAGCAGCATCGTCGGGTCGAGGACATGTTCCGCCGCGACTCCCAGATAATCCCGGCACAGTGTCACGCCGGAGTCCTCACGCACGGATACGGCATCGAATTTTTTTGCATAACCGGCGCACACCCGTTGCGCTTGCCGGTCGTATTCCCAGGTGTCGACCCCGAACGATGCCGCGTAGGCGACCCGGACGATATTGTCCCGCCGGTCGAAGTCGATGAAATAGTTGGTGATGCAGGGCGAGTAGACCGGACGCCAGACCTGGTCGCTTCCCACGACATATGTATCGATATGCTCGTTGCCGGCAGCCTGTCGGAGTTCTTTTGTCCCCATGAGCGGCCGGGTGCGCGGGATATTCCTGTCGATGAACGCCGAGGTATGCCGGCTGATTGTCCGTATTTGCCCGGCAGTCATCCATATGGACAGGATGTTTTCTTTTTTTTCTTTGCCGAGGCAATAGCGCAGCGTCCGTTTTGCGGTGCGGAGCACTTTTCGAAGGAATGGGGTATGGTGGTGCCTGTCCAGCACGCACACCTCGTGCCCCAGCCCCTTCAATACTTCGCACAGCGCATAACACTGGAGTATCCCGCCGTAATTCCTCAGCAGCGGTTGGGTCAATATGCCTATTTTCATCGTAATAGTTTAATGAGCCGGCCCGCTGCCCGGCGTAACCGTGTCCTGAGAGGTACTCTTGTAAGCCGGTCTGTCAGCCGGAAAAAATCTTCTTTCCCGAAGCTGTCGAAAAATATTTCCCTTTGCGGAGGAACGGGAACAGAGGTTTCGATCACATGATTTCCCTTAAGAGCTTGTTCGTATTTAACCTCTTGTGAAATAATTGGCAATTTGTCGTACAGGCATTTCCCCTTGGCCGTATTGACCAATACCAATCCGGTTCCTTTGTCGTCATCCAGCCTTGGCATTATACGTTCGATCCCCCAAAAATCCGCCAAGGTAATATCAGCCCCGGATTTGCCCGATTTTGACGGACACCGATAGCAGGATGGACGCAGATATAAATTGGCGAGGAATCCGCGCATGTACATGTTCCTGTAAAATTTTTCAGTATACAGGGCCGTTTTTTCAGGAGATGAAAGGTGGGCAGAGAAACTGAACTCTTTCCATCCGGTGCATTTATCCCGGAAGTAAATCCCGTCGAGCCTGCCCTCCGGAGGTAAATCTGCAACGAGCCTCTCCACGTATTTTTTCCATACGCCCGGGCTGGGTACCCCGTGGCATACGATGTCCATGGTGAACAGATTGCCGTATTCTTTCCCGAGGAACCGGTGCAATCCCGCAATCTGGCAGGGTGTCCCGGTGAATAATACTTCGCGGCCCTGTTGCAGGAATGCCCCTGCCTGCCTGAATGCCTCCCCGATCCTGCTTTGCACGTATTTGCTGCCCCGGAATGCAGCCAGTCCGTCCATGCTTTCCGTGTAGCCGTGCACGACCTCCCAATTTTCGTCGAACCGGGCTCCGAAGACCACTCCGCCCCGTCCGATGATCTGTTCGGCCAGTAATGTGAAAACCCCGCCCGAGGAACTCTGCATCCGGATTTCTTCATTCCCGTTCCAACCGGCCAGGACTTGCAGGGGCTTGCTTTCCGGATTTTGGTCGATGACCGGGCACACTTTTTCGCACAGGCCGCAGCCGATACACCGGGCTTTATCCACCCGGGGGTAAATGAACCCTTCCGCATCTTCGAACTGCTCTATGCATTGCCTCGGGCATTTCTGTACGCATGCGTTGCAACCGCAGCAATCCCGTTTATCCCGGATTTCGATCATGTTATGAAAAACCTATATATTTTCGGATGGAGGCAGGTGCCAGTTTCATGGTAACGACGATGACGGCAATACTTATTGCCAGCACCAATATGAAATTGAAATTGTGGTAACCTGCGAATTTATTCAGGGCCATGTTGACCAGCATGTGGATCAGATAAATGCCGAATGACAGTTCTCCGATCCGGGTGATGCCGCGAATGACAAGGTGGTCTTTATGCGCCGCCACATGAGTTTTCAGCGGGCTTACGAACATCATAATGATGAAATAAAGGGAAAACAGGAAGGAAAAAACCTTTATGCCCAATCCCGTGACCTGCCCCGTGCAATGCATGATAATGAAGCTTTCAGCGACCGACAGCACGTAAAACAGGATGACCGGCAGATAGACGTATTTCGTGTCGAACGTATGGTTGCGCAGGTAGATCCCCGTCACGAAGAACATGATCCACAAGGGGAATGGCCCGGCATATACGATCAGCGGGATTTCCAGCCGGTAGCCGTAAAACAGGATTTCCAGCATGCATATACATATGATGCTGATGGCGACCGCAATTTCCCCCCCCCTTAAGGATCGTCCCATTTTCTGCAATACCGGCAGTAATGCGTAGTACTGGACGATCAGGATGATAAAGTAATAAATCGAGAACCCTCCGAAAAAAAACAACAGCCATGTAATTACCGGGCTTTCCCGGTGCAGATAGGATAAAACCAGATAGGGAACCGACCATACCAGCATGGGAACATATACTTTGGCCGCCTGTTTTTTCAGGAAGCTTCTATATGCCGCCGGGGAATCCACTTTTTTATTCGCCATGAAATAACCCGAGATTGCCAGAAACAGCGGGACGGCCGCATTCAGCAGGTTCCTGAACTCCACGCCGAAAAAATTCAGGACAGCCCCTTCCATGGCGGAAAAGTCGATGCAATGCAGGCATACGACCATAATGATGGCGATGCCCCTCAGAAAGTCGAAATAGGGAATGCGTTGCATCACTTTTCGGTTTTGGGTTTTATTCTTGCCAATATGGCTGTGATTTTTGAAGAGACGAAGACCTTTTCACCCGATGTCAATCCGAAATAATAGATGGAGATGCTTGTCGATAAGGTACATACGAGGCATACCGCCAAGAGATTCCATATTCCGTGCCCGGGATGGCAATATATTACTGCCAGCGGCGCTGCGAGCGCGATTGCCGTTACCTTGGAAATGCACCACACTACCTTGATGAAATATTCCCGCAGTGAAAGTTCAATCATTCTTTTGAGCATCAGCAGGCGTGCGTACTGGGCTATTATTTCTATACATAAATGGACGACAAAGACCGCATATGCCGGCAATCCGCATTTCAGACAAACGTAGGAAACGGGCAGGATCAGCAGCAGCAACCCTCCGACTACGCTTTGGTAGAGTTTTATTTTCCCCGTGGCCGAGGCCGCGACGATCAGCGGGTTTGAGATCGCATATATCCATGTTATGCATAGCATGATCCTTAAAAATACGACCGTATCTTCCGGGACGATTTTCAACCAGATTGTCAATATCGTCTTTGTCTCGATCAGGACGGGAAGCGATAAGAGCAACAGCAGAAAAAATGAAAATTTGGCACTCCGGAAAACCAGACCATGCATATATTCCAGGTCGCCGGTCGCGTATGACTTGGTAATTTGCGGGTTGATGGCCGTTTGGAAATTATTGCTGAATTGGCTTATGGCGGTTTGCGCCTGCACGGCAATACCCCTGGCTGCATTCACGACCGGCCCGAAGAACATATTCAGCAGCAGGTTCAGCCCCTGCGTAAATGTGATGGCCGCCAGGTTGCCGAACATGTTCCAGCCTGCGAACCCCGTCATCTCCTTGAATAAACCCCTGTCCCATATCCAGCGATATTTTGTTTCGTTGAAATACCTGTTGCAGTACCAACCGTAACAAAGGCGGATAATAAGTTGGACAACGACAATCAATACGGCGTACAATATCAGTTTATCCGTATGGAAGCATAAGAGGAAATAAACGATCAGTAATTTTAGGGTAACCTCTATAATCGAAATATAGGCGAATGCACTCATCTTTTCATGGGCGATGATAGCCGCATTATAGGGTACACTCATAATCATTATCACCGATGCGAGCACCGAGCATTGGAATACCCAGAAAGCGGCATCCATGCGGTCGGCCGGAATCTGCATTTTATTCCACAGGAACCAAAGCCCGATTGTTTCCGCCAGCAGTATTATCAGAAAAGATATGAGGGCATGTATCGAAAGGCTGGTCGAAAAAACCTTTACCAGCTGCGCCTTATTGTTTTGCCCCAGTTCAAAGGTCAGGTATCGCTGGGTCGCGGAAGCCATGGATCCGTTGATAAACCCGAACATGGCGACTATGCCTCCGACAACATTGTAAATTCCGAAATCCTCCACCCCCAGGATGTTCAATACCACACGGCTGGTGTAGAGACTTACAGCCATGGTAATAAGCATCCGGAAGTAGAGCAGAAGCGTATTCTTGGCTATTCGTTTATTATTTGGGGAGATTTCCTGCATTTCGGGCCGAACGCTACATCCGTCAAATGACGCTTTTATCTGTCCTTATACATGCTCTGATAGTATTGCTGGTACTCGCCAGAAGTTATGTCGTCCATCCACGATTGGTTTTCGAGGTACCAGCGGACAGTTTTTTCGATTCCTTCCTCGAACTGCAGGCTGGGCTGCCAGCCCAGTTCGCGCTTGAGTTTGCGCGAGTCGATGGCGTACCTCAGATCGTGGCCTGCGCGGTCGGTGACATACGTGATGAGCTTCTCCGACGACCCCTCGGGGTTGCCCAGCAGCCTGTCCACCGTCCGTACGATCACCCGTATCAGGTCGATGTTCTTCCATTCGTTGAAGCCCCCGATGTTGTACGTGTCGGCGACCTTGCCCCTGTGGAAGATCACGTCGATGGCCCGTGCATGATCCTCGACGTACAGCCAGTCGCGCACGTTCTGCCCGCGGCCGTACACGGGCAGCGGCTTTCGGTGGCGGATGTTGTTGATGAACAGCGGGATGAGCTTCTCCGGGAACTGGTAGGGCCCGTAGTTGTTCGAGCAGTTGGTCACCAGCGTCGGCAGCCCGTACGTGTCGTGGTAGGCCCGCACGAAGTGGTCGGACGAGGCTTTCGAGGCCGAGTAGGGGCTGTGCGGGGCGTACTTCGTCTCTTCGGTGAAGAACTCCTCGCCGAAGGGCCCGCCGCCGCTCTCCCCGCCCGCAGCATCTCCCTCAGGACGGGTAAGCTCCAGCGCCCCGTACACCTCGTCGGTGGAGATGTGGTAGAACAGCTTGCCTGCCCAATCACCGTTCCAGTACTCCCGCGCAGCTTCGAGCAGCGAGAGCGTGCCCATGACGTTCGTACGCGCGAAAGTGAACGGATCCCTGATCGAGCGGTCCACGTGTTTGTCCAGGTTCACGATCCGGTAATCCGGGTATTTCGTCACGAACAGGCGTACTACGTGCGAGCCGATAAAGCCCGCGCCGCCCGTAATCAGGATGGTGCGTTTTGGTGCCATTATCTCGTATCTTATATTTGATTTTCTCGTTCGGAATAAGTTTCCACCATTTCAGCAAACCGGGAAGACCAGGCCGGCCAGCTCAATTTTTCTTTATATAATCTCCTTGCATTTTCAGACAATCCGGAAAATTCCTGCTTGCATATGCACTCCTTTATCTTGTTGGCAAAATCGGCTCCCGTACCTGTCAGGGGAAGCCTGTATCCGTTCACGCCGTTCACGACATAATTAGCTATTCCGCCGGTATCGGTCGTGAAAACGGGGATTCCGTAAGCCGCAGCCTCGCAATACACGATGGCAGAGCATTCCGCGCGTGTCGGCAACAACAGAATATCGGCTTGCTGCCAAAGTTGCACATACTGGTGATATTGTTCGGGAATATTCTTATTCAAAAAGCCGATGTTTTTAACATGCGGATTATCCCGGTGTTTTTGAGGCAGGTCTTTAATACCTGCGACATACAGCGTCGCACGGATACCGGCGGCATTAAGCTGCATGACCGTATCTACAGCAATCTCGCCGCCTTTCCGCTCCCAGTCGACCCCGGAAAACAGTATGCGGAGCAAATACCCCCCCCCTGCAAACTCCTGTTTAACAGGAGTTTGTATCTTATTTTCATCGATATTGGCACCAAACTCTATCACATTCAGTTTAGACGCCGGAATGTGGTAATAATCCCGGGCCGAGTTACTCGCCCATTCAGAAGAATGAATAATTACCGAAGCCTTATCCAAAGCCCGCTGTTCGATGGAGTTTCCATATCTGACGCTGCATGCGGCGAGGTTCGGCCAATAATAGTCGACCATCAGTTCAAAGGTGGCATCGCTGAGGTAGAATACCGGTTTATCCGTTTCGATCCGGGACAGCACCTGGGAGCCTCCGCTGAAAAACAGCATGTCGCATCCTGCAATCAGTTTTTTATCGATGCTGTGCGCTTCCATCCGGGCAATCAGCGGGATGTGGGAGTAGACGATATTCTTTCCCGTAAGTTTTGCATACAAATGGTACAGTCCCAGGATAAACTTGGAAAAAAACGGGGTGGTATAGGGGATCCATCGCACCGTATATCCGGCCTGTTCGATCGACTCCCGGATCTTGAAAATTGTGCCGCTCCATGCCTTCCGGTCGATGAAGGGGTTTGCCTTACTGACATAGCCATCAGGGAGAAGATCGCAAGCGCCAGGTCTCCGGCGTAGGTCGGAGTGCCCACCTGGTCGAAGACCACGCGCAGCGTCTCGCGCTCCGAGGTCAGACGCAGCATCGTCTTCAGAAAGTTGTTCCCGTACTCCGAATAGAGCCACGCCGTGCGCAGGATCAGGTAGCGGCATCCCGAGGCCTTCACGGCCTCTTCGCCCGCCAGCTTCGTACGACCGTAGGCCCCCAGCGGCGAGGTCGCCGTATCCTCCCTGTAGGGCGTATGGGCCGTGCCGTCGAAGACGTAGTCCGTCGAGACGTGGATCAGCGTCGCACCCGTTTCTTTGGCCGCAGCTGCGAGGTATGCCGCGGCCTTGTGGTTAAGCAGGTCGGCCCTTGCCTCGTCCTCCTCGGCACGCTCCACGTTCGTGTAGGCCGCGCAGTTGACGATCACGTCGATACGCTGTTCCTTGACCGTTTGAAGCACCGCCCCTGCGTCGGTGATGTCCAGCTCCGCGACGTCGGTGGCCAGGTAGTTGTTGGGCGATACGCTCCCAAGCTGCCGCAAGGAGC
>PPYF01268677.1_pt1 | contig 13028 bp, 10 predicted proteins | sample 1559871 | NCBI WGS metagenome assembly PPYF01 (sample SAMN08240021, study PRJNA423297) | Human gut metagenome, whole genome shotgun sequencing project. | reverse complement strand
TCATTTTTCAGCAAGGAGTGAATATGCGCAAGATCTTGGTAGTTGTCGACATGCAAAACGATTTTGTGGACGGTGTCCTGGGAAGCAAGGAGGCTTCAGAGATCGTCGATCCCATGTGTAAATACCTCATGAGCTTCGACGGTGAAGTGGTTTTTACCGAAGATACGCATTTTGACAATTACTCCTCCACTCAGGAGGGGCGCTTTTTGCCGGTACCACATTGCATCAAGGGCACGAAAGGACATGAGTTGCATCCCAAGCTTCAAAAAATTGCGGAGCTTAAGCAAAGCAAAATTTTTGAAAAAACCAGCTTTGGATCTCTTGAGCTTTCCGCATATTTAAAATCTCTTTGGGATGCAGGAGAGCTTGAAAGCATCTTCTTTACAGGAGTTTGCACCGATATATGCGTGATCTCAAACGCCCTGCTTGTCAAAGCCCAGATCCCCGAATGCCCCATAAAGCTTATAAAAGATCTGTGTGCCGGCGTAAGCAAGCAAAAAAATCAAAGTGCATTGGATGTAATGCAAAGCTGCCAAATAGAATTGGTCTAATCAAAAGCGCGGAGATTTTCAGATCTCCGCTCCTATCTTCAGCCCCTGCCGTCACGGCTGAAAAAAATCGTTGCTCTGCACGCATTTTATGACGGGAGTCACTGCATCTTTAGGCAAACTGTTTTCATTGTGCGCACTGGACATAAAATTGAAGGCCAGGCTACGCACGGTCCAGCAGCTTCTTCTATAAGCATGAAGCGGTTCATAATTTAAATATGACCACCAGATCCCATTGCGATCGTAGGTCAGAGTCTTGCGAAAAAAACGTCCCGCCACCGCATCGAAGCAATCTCCGTAAAGCTCGTTTTCCCCTTTTCTCTGCAGAGCAAAGACATAAGATTTATGTCCGTCTCTGTTTCTTATGATCCACTCATCCTCGCTGTAACGACTTAAAAGCTCTCCTATGGTCAAAGGAAGATCTTGGCGCTTTGCCAGGACGGGCGCATTCATTCCATAAAAATTCACATTCGAATAGGCAGGAACGGCAATGATCTTCTCGGCAAGCTCCAAAAAGAACTGCAGATGCGCAAAGAAGTAATTGCGATCGGCACAGACCTTTTGACGAAAGCTCAGCCAAAAGGCGTGCAGTTTATCATCCCCGAGGCACAAAAGCTCTTGCAGACGACGCATATAGGCTGTTTTCACGCTTAATCCGCGGTGGAAACGCTCGAGCATGCGCAAAGCCGCGCCACGACTGCAAAGAGCGAAGTTTGCGGCCAAAAATTCGTCCGAAAACTGCAATTCGCGCTGACGAGCTTCAAAAAAGAGCTTAAGCTCGGTATTCCAGTCGAGCATTCCCGATCCGTTGTCGGTAGCAACTCGTAAATTCCTCGTGATAAGCATGATCTTAATCCCTCGTCCGTTTGAAATAAAAAATATATGTTCATTAAAAGGCTACGGATTAAGAGTAGTAAACATTGCTCTTAGTATCAATACTAATTTACTAATTATTTTTAGCTTACGTATATAATAAATATACGATATCGAGTATTTTTCTGTACCTACTATATCTATGGTAAAAAAACCGGGGGAGCATTCCCCGGATCTTTAGAATAAAAGCTTAGGATGTAGCTTTAAGCTCGCAAAATACCTCATCGAGGATCTCAAGACCCAGCGCCAGCTTGCGCATGGAGATATTAAGAGCCGGAGCAAATCTCAGCACATCGTGGCCGGCAAGCAGGATCAAAAGTCCGTGCTTAAAGCAAAGCTTCTGAATTTCGGCCGCACGAGGCTTAAACTCATCGGCAAGCTCGGCACCTATGAGCAAGCCGCGACCGCGCACGGAGGTAATAATTCCGTGCTCCTTGCCAAGCTTTAAAAGCTCGGATGCAAAAAACGCCCCCTTTTCTCTAACCTTGGCCAAAAAAGCCTCGTCCCCTACCTTATCGACCACGTGCTGTGCTACGGCACAGGCCAAAGGATTTCCGCCGAAGGTCGAGCCGTGAGTGCCCGGGGAAAAATGTGCGGCCACACGAGCGGAGGTCATAACCGCGCCTATGGGCAGCCCCGCTCCGAGTCCCTTGGCTACCGTAACGATGTCGGGTTTTACTCCGTACTGCTCGCAACATAGGAAGGTTCCGCATCTGCCTATCCCCGTCTGTACCTCATCAAAGATCAGCAAGGCTTTATGCTCGTCACAAAGCGCTCTTACTGCCTCAATAAAATCAGGATCAGCCGGAATGATCCCACCCTCGCCCTGTACGGGCTCTAAGATCACGGCACAGGTTTTGTCGCTTATATGCTGCTTTAGCGCTTCAATGTCGTTATACGCAAGATGAGTAATGGCACCGGGCTTAGGACCGAAGCCGTCTGAATACTGATCCTGACCTGCCACACACACGGAGAAGAAGGTACGGCCGTGGAAGCTGTGATTAAAGGCAATGATCTCATTCTTTTCTGCACCGTGATCGTCAAAGGCGACACGACGGGCAAGCTTCAAGGCTGCTTCATTAGCCTCGGTACCGGAGTTTACAAAAAACACACGCTCAAAGCCTGCACGGGGCAAAAGCTTGGAGGCAAGCCCCAAGGTGCTTTCATTGGCAAAAATATTGCTGCAATGCAGGAGCTTACGGCTTTGCTTGGCAATGATCTTTTGTACACCCTTGGGGGTGTGACCTAAGCAAAGTACGGCGATCCCCGCCGTAAGATCCAAATAATGACGTCCTTCATTATCCTTAACGTCAACTCCGTGAGCAGATCTGATCACCATATCCATGGGTACATAGGTAGGAAACATCAGATCGTTGAAATCTTCTCTTTTAAAAGTCATATTCTTTTGCCTTTAATCTGTAATATAAGCGCCTAAATACTGCTTTAGATCGCAATTTCTTTACCCGCATTCAATAAAATGCAGCTTAAATATTTAAGGACGGGATCTCGCGAATAAAGGCGATTTCATCGCAGCATTCGCGCTTAGGGCAATTTTCACAATCCTTTAAGATCTTTTCGGGCAGTGCCTCGCGTACGGTCTTAACAAATCCCACTCTTTTGAAAAATTCAGGCGAGCGCGTGAGCACGAAAACCTTCTTTATGAACATACGGGCTGCTCTCTTTAAAAGGAACTCCACAATGGCTCGGCCCTGTCCCTGACGCTGAATGAGCGGCGATACGCCAAGCGATCTGATCTCCGCCAGACCTGAGTCATAGACGTAAAGGCAGGCACAGCCCACCACCTCATGATCGCGCACACATACGGCAAATGATTGAATGGAGCGCACTATATCATTGCGCTTACGCGGCAGATTTTGTCCGGCCTTGGCCCAAAAATCCACCATCTTCATAAGATCATCCACATCCTCAAGCGTTGCCTGACGCACGAAGAAGTGATGCTCCTCCTGCTTTGAAAAAATTTTATTGAGCTCCACAATGGATTCGGTGGCTTTCATCATATCGTTTAAGGACAGACGCCCCGCACCGTACATGGTTGCAATCTTCTCAAAGATCTCGTCCATGGTGAGGCCTCTTAATTCATCCTTTATAACGAAGGCCGAATTGCTGTTGTCATTGGATGCCATCGGAAATACTCCGGATAAAAATATTGCGTCTAAAAGATTTTATATGGATACAAAAATATTGGAAAAAGGGATCTCAGTCCCAAAAGATCAAATTACGGCGGTACCGAGCCGCCGCCGCATGGAGATTGCGTCGGAAAGATCAGGATCAAAGACGGATCCTATGTATACGGGAGCATGAGTCACGGCGGCCGCATCAAAAGCCGATTTGACCTTAACGGCCATACCCTCGGTGATCACCCCTGCTTTTACCAAAGCATTGCATTCCTTTGAGGAAAGAGAAGGAATGAGTTTCTTTTCGCCGTCCAATACTCCGCATACGTCGGATACGAAATAAAGAGGACATTTGAGCATGGATGCCAAAGCAGAGGCTACATCGTCAGCATTGACGTTGTAGATCTCCCCCTTTTCATCAGCACAGAGGGAACAGATGACGGGGATCATACCGGCATCAAGCAACATATTGAGGAAATGAATATCTCCCGCACTTACGCTGCCTACCATACCTAAAGACGGATCGAGCTGTCTGACCTTAAGCGTACCGCCGTCGGAGGCCATAAGCCCCAAAGCGTTGAGACCGGCATTTAGAGCCTGAGATTGCAGAGCCTTGTTGCACTGCCCGCCTAAGGCTGCACATATATACGGCATCTGCTCCTTAGGAGATACTCTCAGACCGTTTTTTTTCAAAACCTGTAACGACAGGGCCTTAAACAGCGCATCGACCTCGGTCCCGCCGCCGTGAACGATCACGGAGCGTGTACCGCGCAGGGACTTGAAAAGCTTGTTAAGCTCTTCATGGGCCCCGAGGGCTTTGCCGCTGAATTTAATAACTGCCGTATTCATAGGCGCTATATTAAAGCAAGCCAGAGCATTCGTCAAAGCCGTTTGCGATATTAAATACCTGCACGGCCTGAGCAGATGCCCCCTTGAGCAGATTGTCAATTGCGGCAACGGCTATGATGTAGCCGTCATCCGATACACAAAAACCCACATCGCAAAAAGGCGTACCCTGCACGTCGGACAAATATGGCAGCGAATGCTTGAATCTTACACACGGCGTGTGAGCATAAGGCTTTTCATAGGCGGCGCTAACCTCGGCCTTGCCAACACCAGCCCTAAGACGTGCCGTGATAGTAGCTAAGATCCCGCGCTTGAAAGGCCCCAAATGCGGAGTAAAGATCACCTGTGTCCCAAGATGCTCAGCAATTTCCGGCTGATGGCGATGAGTAAATACCCCATAAGCATTCATGCTTACCTCGCAAAACGAGCTTGCAAGCTTGGCCTTGCGTCCTGCCCCCGATACCCCCGACACGGCATCGATCACGGGTCTGTAGCTCAAATCAAGCAATTGACCGTCTATAAGCGGATTTAAGGCTGTCTGCGAAGCCGTAGGATAACACCCAGGCAACGACAGAAGACGCGCGGCTCTGATCTGCTCGTGATCCGTATGCTCAGGCAAAGCATAAACAGCCTCGCGCAACAAAGCCTCATGCTCATGTACAAAGCCGTAGGCCTTGGCAAATACATCAAGATCCTGAATACGAAAGGCTCCCGAAAGATCAAAAACCTTAACTCCGTGTTCAATAAGTAACGGAGCCAGATCATGACTTACGCGATGATCGGTGGCCAAAAACACGCAATCGGCTATGTCAGCAAGACTTGCGGCATCAGGCACTGCCTGCAACACAAGATCGCAGATCCCGTATAAGGAGCCGTAAAGATCACTTACTCTCTTACCCAGATCCTCACTTTTAGACGAGACAAAAACTCCCGTAAGCTCGCAATCAGGATGTCCTGACAAGATCCTGCAAAGCTCGGCTCCTGCATACCCGCTAGCGCCGATCACGGCTGCTTTGACCATGTAAAACCTCTTTAGCTGTAACTTAGTATGGGCCTCAGTATAGCATCAGCATAAAATGAGCTTGAGATCGTAAAAAAAATACAGAAAAAGCACCGAAATGGGGAAGATCCGCTACTGATCAAGCGCTTTTTTACCGCCTATGCACCGGCTTTATGTGCCAAGTACGGCTTTTATGCATGATGTGGTGAGATAAGATCACGAAATGCTTTTGTCTAAACTCAAAAGCTAGGATACCCAGCAGAGAGTATCCCCCGACCTTAGGCCGAGGAAAACTCTGTCAGTGAAATTTGAAGATACGCTGAATAAGAGGAGTCTGAGAGCGCGGCGTTACCGTCACCTCCACCGATACCCCCATAAAGCAAAAGCGCTCGCTAAGCTCAAGATCGGCACCGCCGTTGATGCGGTTTATGATATCGATCAGTCGGCGCTTAAGCTCGTTTATATATTTGGCGCTTTGCTCCACAATAACATCGGTGATGAGAGAGCGTATCGCCGTGACGGCGCTTTCCTCATGAATACGCGGCTGTCTTGCTATATCCTTCCATTTTATGCCGGTAATGCACTGCACCCAACGACGCGTATCAGGCGTGGTCCAAAACGCAGAAAAGGGATCGCGCACCTCATCCATGAATTTTCGCATAAAACGATTGACACCGTTTATACCGATCTCACGCTCGTCCCCGCGACCTGTGATCATATATCTGCGGTACAGCGGGACATGATCGCCGCCTGCGATCTCCTCATAAAAATGCACGGCCGAGTTTACGGGCTCCTGTCTGAAAAAGAAACGCCCCTGTGATCCGCGTCCGCGCTGTTCCTCGCGCAGAGCCTCGAAATCATAATGCTCAAAGGAAAGCTTGGAGCGCTCCTGCATCATGTGTCCCACTATGGCCGAGATGATATAGCTCTTTTGCTTTGCAGACAGAAAATCCTGCAGATGAGTCAGTAAAAAGCCCGTGAAATCCTCACGCACCGGATCCGGCATGGTATCGAAATTTCCGTCATGTACGGCCACTTGCACGGCATAATCCTTTTTATGAGAAAACACCGAGTAGTACATAAGTACCCACAGCTGCATGCTCAGATCAAACCTACGGTTGAAAACGAATTCGCACAGCTCCACGGCATCGGGCAGATCTCTTGACGAATACGGCGTGATCACGCTGCGCCTGTAATTCCAGTCATTTAAATAGATACAGGTGCGACGCCAGTCTATATAGTCCTGAGTATTACGCGAAAAGAATTTTTCAATTACAGCCGTAGGGAAGCTTGCAAGATTCTTATGCTCGCCCTCAAACCAGATCTCGGGAGCCTCAGGCATAGGCCATAATCCCGTCATGGGCAACGAGGAGCTTAAAGCAGGTGCCGTCTTCTCAGGATGCGTCTTCAAATAGCGCAACACCGACCATAGAGTCGCAGACGCAAAAAGCTTTAACAAAAGCACAGTATAGTGCTTGGTTGAGGCCGCAATTTCAGCCACGGTAGGGAAATGCAGGCAGCTTAGCATTTCGTCCAATGTAGAGGCGGTGCGCAGAGCTTCGTCGGAGCTTTTACCGAAGATCTCCTGCCAAAGAGTACTGATCTCCTCAACCGACGAGCTCTCTCTCACGAGCTCATGCATGATCTCGCGATTGCCGTCAAAGATAACCGTATCCTTGTTTTTTAAATAGTTCTCAGCACACAGCTCCTTTTCTGTAGGAAACATGGCGGCCTTTTTACGCAGCATGACCGGATCAATTCCTTGCTCTCCTACAATACCCCAACGTATACGCGTAGGCACGCGCGGACTTATGAAGGTATGAATGCTGATAAAGGGAGGCTTGGAGGAAGCCTCGGGACCGTCCTGAACTGCCGGAAGATCCCATTGCAATACCGCAAACTCTATAGACTGCCCCTCTTCACCCTCATTGGGGGAAAAGAGCCCTGCAAAATAAACATGACGCCCTGCTGCCATCGTTTCTATCCTCAGGGCTTACCAGTTGGCGGGGGTGGCCGGTGACAGCAAGTCGCTGTCGTCGCCCATGATCTCGGCTCCGCCGTTGTCAACACTGCTTTGTGCTTCAGCCGCCATCGATGAGGAGGCGTTCACAGTGGACTTTTTGCTACGTATCTCCACACGCGGATCGGGGTTGGAGCTTCCGTCCATATAGTCAAAAATGGTGACTACCTTAGTGATCCCCGAAACATTATTCTTCACCTGATTTACGGCACGGTTAGCCTCGTCATGGGTCACGTAGCCCATGAGGAACACCACCTTATCCTCGGTAAAGACCTTAAAACGTCCCGAGCTTATATTCTTACCAAAGAGCAACTGGCTCTTGACCTTGGAAGTGATCCAAGCGTCGTTTCTCATCGCACTTTGAGAAATGGGACTGCGATTTTCTACATAGTCATAGACGTGACGCACGTACTGTACATTCTTGATCTTGGAAAGGCAGCTCTTGTAGTAAGCCTGATTCTTGGTCTGTCCTGCCAGCAATACATTACCGTTTATAGCTACTACCGATACGTTGAATACCTTTGAGTCCGAATCGCTGCGGTGATCGCTTAAGATACGCTTGCAATCCTGCTCTATTTGCTCATCGTACATCTGAATGTCTACGGAACGGCTGTCAGAGCCTATGACGGCTCCCGTTCCCGCGGCGGCTCCGCCTAAAAGTACGGCCGCACAACCGTTAAGCAACAAGGTACTGCTTAGGGCCGCTGCAATTAAAGTGGCACGGGATAATTTAAACATATGCAAACTCCTGCTTTTCTTTGCGCAGTTTCGCCGAAATTGAAAATCTTTTGATATGTAATTGTACACAAGCCCCGTGCACAATGGCCAAATTAATTTGCAGGCTTTGACGCAAACAGCAAAGCCACGCCGTTTTAGCAAAAGATCTCCTGAGGCAGGGGTCGGGTACTGTATACTTACATGTGATTTCAATCACAATTTAGCGTTTTGCATACAGTCCGCGGAGGTTTTGTGGCCGTTGTATTTTTTGACATGGACGGAACGCTGGTAGACGGCGATACCAATGATATCTCACTGCAATTTTACGTTGACAAAGGCTTGATCCCTTTAAGCTATCTTGATCCCTTGCCCGAAATGGGACGAAAATTTTTCTTAGGACAGGTGGATATCAACGAGGTGGCAATCTTTGCGGCCAAGCCCTTGGTAGGACTCAGCCGAGAAAAAAGAGATGCGCTTTTGCATGAATGCGTAAGCACTCTCATCGCTCCGCGTTTTAAAAAAGGAGCCTTAAAGGCAGTGGCGTACTGCCGCAGGCACGGCGACATAAGCGTGATCGTAACCTCCACCAACGACTATCTGGTGCGCCATGTAGCAGATGCCTTGGGTATAGATCACATCATTGCCTCTCCCATGGAGCTTGATCAAAACGGCGTGCTTACCGGCAGAAGATGCGGCGTCGTGCCCTATCAGGTCGACAAGGTCAATCGTATCAGGGAATTCCTTATGCAAAACGGACTTGATCTTAAGAGATCAAGAGCCTATGGCGATTCCGTAAACGACATGCCCATGCTACTCATGACCGAGCATCCCGTGGCGGTGGATCCGAATGAAACCATGCGCACGCATAAGGACTTTGACAAGGTAGCAGTCGAGCACTGGATCTGAAGTCCAGTCGTCTTAATCATCACATCCTTCTTTTGATCCTGCCTTAAGGCGGGATCTCTTTTTTAAAAGAGCTGTCGCCTCAACAAGCGGACTTAATAATAAATAAAGATGCTCTGAGCTGCTAGGTATTTGCGAGGGAGCTTTCTGACCTTTCTGCGCCGTGAACGACTGATCTTTATGCCGCGCTAGGGTGATCATTATCCATTTGTCTATAAAGGAAAATTTGCCTGACGCCATTAATTACGCCGTATGGATTCGCCTTTAACGGATAACGGATCCTACAAAAAAAGAAGCCCCTGAAATTGCTTTCAGGGGCGAACAATCAAACAAACATAAGGAGTGAATTAAATATAACACAATTTTAAAAATGTGATCACGTCTACAAAAAAAATTTTATTAAAACGTTTGCGATCATTGTATTTTTTTTCAAATTCAGATCCGCTTTGGTAAAAAAATAAAAAAAACTTTTCAAATTTTCACTTTTAACATCAAAAACCCCGGAGCCTATACGTAAGCTCCGGGGATTTGCATTATTTTGGTGATTTTTACTTCTACAGAGTCACACCGTCCTTCCAGATCACGATCTCATGGAAGCCGCGTTTTTCGGATACGGTCTTCATACCCGAGGCTACCTCCACAATATGATCAAGAAGCTTCTCCGTTAAGCTCTCAAAGGACTCGCCTTCAACTACGGCACCGGCATTAAAATCAATCCAATTGCCACCCTTTCTTCTGAAAAGATCGCTGTTGGTGGAGATCTTTACGGTGGGGACCGCCGTGGCAAAGGGCGTACCGCGTCCCGTGGAGAACAAGATGAGATCGACTCCCGAGGCGGCAAGGGCCGTGCAGGACACCCCGTCGTTGCCGGGCCCCTGCAACAGATTTAAGCCGTTGCTCTTGATAAGCTCGCCGTAGGTTAACACGTCCGCTACCTCAGCGCTGCCGCCCTTTTGCACACAACCTAAGGATTTGTCCTCCAAGGTGGTGATCCCGCCGGCCTTATTACCAGGAGACGGGTTTTCCGATACGGTTTCGCCGTGCGATTTAAAATAATTTTTGAAATTATTGATCAAATCCACGGTCTTATCGAAGATCTCGCGATTTAAGGCCCGATTCATAAGCAATTGCTCGGCCCCGAACATTTCCGGCACCTCGGTCATCACGGAGGTTCCGCCCGCTCCGACCACCTTGTCACTTACGCGTCCTATGAGCGGATTGGCCGTGATCCCGGATAAACCGTCCGATCCGCCGCATTTAAGGCCTATACGTAATTTCGACAACGGCACGGTCGAACGACGGCACTTGTCGGCCTGCACCAGCATTTCGTCGATGATACGACAGCCGGCCTCATACTCGTCTTCCTCGTCCTGACTGTTTAAAAAATGCAACCTGGCATCGTCAAGATCCAAAAACTCCTTGAATACCGAGAGATTGTTATTCTCACAGCCCAAGCCTAGGATCAATACCGAGCCCGCATTTTGGTGGCGGGACAAGGCCGCAAGTACTCTTTGCGTAGTGGCCTGATCCTCTCCCATCTGTGAGCAACCGAAGGGATGAGTCAGCGCTATCACATCGTCAACATGTACAAAATCCGCAAGACGGGATTTGGCATACGAAGCAAGCTCCGTGGCTACGTGGTTTACGCAAAATACGGTAGGAATGATCCAAAGCTCATTGCGTATGCCCACCTTGCCGTCTGCACGCACATAGCCCTCAAAGGTGCGCTCTACCTTAGGTAGCTGAGCGACCTCACCCTTACTGTAAACATAGGATTTAAGACCGCTCAGATTGGTTTTGACATTGTGACTGTGTACATGCTCACCCCGGCTTATGGCAGTGCTGGCATGTCCTATGGGAAAGCCGTATTTGATGACGTTTTCACCCTCGGCAATATCGCACAGTGCGAATTTATGACCGCGGGTAATGTCATCCTTTAATACGATCTCTCCCTTTGAGGTTTTAACGCTCTCCCCTTTCTTGAGATCACATAAGGCTACGGCCACACTGTCGAGCTCATGAATTACGACGGCCTGCATTATACGTTCTCCATAAGATCGCGCATGGTGGTCAATACTCCGTCGGAGATCACCGCATGCAAAAGCTTGGCGGTCATGGCGGTAACGTCAAGATCGGAGCTTAAATCACGGCCCCACAGCGTGACGTCGGATAACACGGCCTTTACGGTCAACAAAGCGGAGGCCTCGGTCTTGTTATAGAAACTCCAAGCCTTGGTGAGGACGGATACGGCATAGGCATCGTCGTTAAACTCTCCGTTCTTGCCGCCTGCTCTTTGAACCTGCACGGGAACCTTACCGTCGGCATGCTTGTAAAGTGCAATATAGGCGGCAACGGCAAAGCATAATTTCTTAGGCAAAACGCCCTTCACTCGTGCATCCAAGAGCGAAGGGATGACGCGGGCCTTAAGCTTGGAGGTGCAGTTCATGAGGATCGAGGATAGCTGGTGATGCATGGAGGGATCGGAAAAACGATCCATCACGGCATCGGCGAATTCGACGAGCATGTTTTTGTCAAGATTCACCGCCGGAATGATCTCGTCATAGACCACGGATCTGGCAAAGGCCCCGGTTACCTTGTCGCTCATCATCTCATCTACGGTATCAAGACCTGCGAGGAAGGAGGCTGGTACGTTTGCAGTATGAGTGCCGTTTAAAATTCTTACCTTGCGCAGACGATAAGGTGTGATGTCATCGGCCACCACCACGTTAAGACCAATCTTTTCAAAAGGCAACAGCTCCTTTACTTTGTCACCGCCTTCAATGGCCAAAAAGTGGAAGATCTCTCCGCAGGTCATAAGCGCATCGGTATAGCCCAATTTATGCTCAAATTCCTGCGAGGCCGATACCGGATAGCCCGAGACCACTCGATCTACCAAGGTATTTAGGAAGAGACAGTCATTGTTCACAAATGATATAAAGTCCTGAGGCAAACTCCAGGCTGCGGCATGCTTTAATACTATTTCCAAAAGCTTGGTGCCGTTGTCCTCGATAAGCTCGCAGGGCATGACGCATAAGCCCTTACGCAGTTTTTTAAAACGCTCATAGAGCAAGGCGGTAAGCTTTGCGGGGAAGGATAAGGGAGCCTTATCACCAAGCCCGTCCTCCTCAACATAAACAATGCCGGCCTCGGTAGTATTTGAGAAAATAAAATCGATGTTTTCCTCGCACGCAGCCTCTTTCAAAGCCTTCCATTCGTCGTCGTTATAGGGATTGAAGCCGCCGGCGATGGTATTTACCACCTCGATTTCCTCGCTCTCCTTACCGCCTGCAACTCCGTGCAAAATGGTGGTGTACAGAAAATCCTGTGCGATGAGCTTGGGCATAACCCTGCCGCGCGGAGTAGGTTGCACTACGTAGACTCGTCCGTTAAAAAGACCGTTCTTATTCAGCCTAAACAGCATCCAGTCTAAAAATCCTCTTAAAAAATTTCCCTCGCCGAACTGAATGGCACGTACGGGTAAATTGGATTTGAGCTCCGGTTTTAATTGTAAATTTAGCTCAGACATAGGGACTCCTTATATTTTTAGTAACTTTTTCTATTCTAGGTCTTAAAAGATTAAGGATCGGATCTAATTGTCAAATATAAGATCCGATCCGCTTTTTTAGATTTTATTCGGGAAACTCGATCTCAACCTTAAGCATGTCTGCACCGTAGGTAGCAAAATCGTGGAAGGCCTTGGCGGCATCCTCAAATTTATAGATATTGGTAACGGCCTTCTTAAGATCTACCTTACCGGATTTCACCACATCATTCATTACCATGCTTATAAAATTTGAGACTTGGTATAAATCGTATACAATTGCAATTATGTGTACCAGACGGCATACCGTGTAATATGGTGCCCGAAGTATCGCAAGCAGATCCTTAACAGGTGGGATAGCCGAGCCGTTGCGTCTTCGGCTGTAGCCGATGCCATAAAGATTTTGAAGGGTTCGACGGCCGGAAAGCTGTTTGCGGCTTTCTAG
>PPYF01654186.1_pt1 | contig 13030 bp, 10 predicted proteins | sample 1559871 | NCBI WGS metagenome assembly PPYF01 (sample SAMN08240021, study PRJNA423297) | Human gut metagenome, whole genome shotgun sequencing project. | reverse complement strand
TCTGCCAGTTCCTCATTCTGCTTGTTTTGAAGGCTGATGGTCTCTTCCTGCATAGAAATAATCTTTGCCTGATATTCGTCCTGAACTCTGAGTCCTCTTAGCAATTCTTCAAGTGATATCGGTTTCTGAGACTCGTTTTTCTTCATGCTGCGACCTCGCTTTCTGCCTACAGCATAGCATAAACAAGGTTATTTGGCGAACCGCTGTATTTTCTCAACAGGTAAAAATAACGGTGCATAACGTTCAGAAGAACAGGCGAAAAGCGGTGTGTTGTCCACATGGATCCGTCTGACAGGCGCTTTTATCAGTATTCGTGATATAATGCCGGAGGGTGAGGCCGTGTAATGCGTTTTAGTCATCCGCAAAACAAAGAAGCGCGGGTGGCGTGGCGGCGCGTGCGAAAGGCGCTGATAACCTGATATGGCCGCCACCGCCCTGCTGTGCGCCCATGCTGCCTCAATGCGCGGGCCGTTTCCAGCACCGCTCTATAAAGAAATTGTCGATAGCGCAGACCTTGCTATTCCTTCCCTCTTCGCTGTTTCCGCCACGGCCCTGGCCACCACATCTGCCACCTGCCTGTTAAGGGGCGAGGGAATGATATAATCAGCTCTCAACTCTTCCTCCGGTATCATTTTTGCGATTGCATAAGCAGCCTCACGCTTCATCGCCTCTGTAATCTCCCTTGCTCTGACAGACAGCGCGCCTTTGAAAATTCCCGGAAATACAAGCACATTGTTAATCTGGTTCGGAAAATCCGAGCGACCGGTGCCTACCACTGCCGCGCCTCCCTTTAGCGCCTCCTCCGGCATGATTTCCGGCACAGGATTAGCCATAGCAAAGACGATTCCCTTATTCATAGTACCTACCATTTCCTTTGTTACCAGGCCGGGTCGCGAAACGCCTACAAATGCATCTGCCCCTTTCATTGCATCTGCCAGGCTTCCATGCTCCTTATTCCTGTTACTTACATGAGAAATCTCCTCCTGCCCCGGATTCAGTCCCGCATCCCCCTCGCAGATAATCCCGTTGATATCGCACATGATGATATTGCCGAATCCCATACTGATTAACAGCTTTCCAATCGCAATGCCTGCTGCGCCGGCTCCATTAACCACAATCCGCATCTGCCCCATTTCCTTCCCGGTTATTTTCAGGGCATTCAGCATAGCGGCGGCAGCCACAATGGCTGTTCCATGCTGATCATCATGGAACACCGGAATATCACACAATTCCTTTAACCGCTTTTCTACTTCAAAGCATCTGGGCGCGGCTATATCTTCAAGATTGATTCCGCCAAAGCTCTGTGAAATCAGATAAATGGTCTGCACAATGGTATCTACATCCTTTGAATTAATACAGATGGGAAATGCATCTACATCAGCAAACTCCTTAAACAGAGCGCATTTTCCCTCCATCACCGGCATGCCTGCCGCCGGACCGATATCTCCCAGTCCCAGGACTGCGCTTCCATCTGTAATGACAGCTACCAGGTTATTTCTTCTGGTAAGCTCAAAGGACTTATTATAGTCTGCGGCAATCTCCCGGCACGGTTGTGCAACTCCCGGTGTGTATAACAGGGATAAGTCTTCCTTTGTCTCTATCTTTTTCCGGGATATCACCTCGATCTTGCCCTGAAGCTTATAGTGAAGATTCAATGATTCCTGATTAATGTCCATCTTTTTCTCCCTTCTGGTATGTCGTATTCCTCCACATGGTATAATCATCTGCTATTGTGATGAAACCATCTGCTCCGGATGAAATACCCTGTCAAACTCCTCTCCTGTCAGAAAGCCCAGGGAAATACAGGCTTCCTTTAAAGAAATATCCTCTTTATAAGCCTTCTTAGCTGTCTGCGCCGCGTGCTCATAGCCTATATAGGGGGCTAATGCTGTCACCAGCATAAGGGAACGGTTAAGGTTCTCATTCATTTTTCTGCGGTTTGCCTTGATTCCTCTGGCACAATGCAGCTCAAAGGAACGCAGGGAATCAGACAGCAGACGCACGGACTGTAAAAAATTATAAATGATTACAGGCATGAATACATTCAGTTCAAAATTTCCCTGGGAGGCCGCAAAACCGATGGCGCAGTCATTGCCCATGACCTGCACTGCTACCATAGTAACGGACTCACATTGGGTGGGATTTACCTTACCAGGCATAATGGAACTGCCCGGCTCGTTTTCAGGTATCTGAATCTCCCCCAGTCCGCACCGTGGCCCGCTGGACAGCCAGCGCACATCATTGGCAATTTTCATCATATTGGCCGCCAGGGCCTTTAAGGCGCCGTGGGTAAATACGGCCGCGTCCTTGCTGGTCAGGGAATGGAACTTATTATCCGCAGTCCTAAAATCAATTCCGGTCAGCTCAGACACTGCCGCTGCCGCCGCCGTGTCAAATCCTTTAGGGGCATTTAAGCCTGTCCCTACGGCTGTGCCTCCTAAGGCAAGCTCCTTTAATCCTGTCAGAGAAGAAACCACCATTTCTCTGTTTTTTTCCAGCATGCTCCTCCAGCCGCTTATCTCCTGTGAGAACTGTATGGGAGTCGCATCCTGCAGATGGGTCCTCCCACTCTTTATAATCCCTTCATTTTCCTTCTCCAGACGCAGGAAGGTCCTGATAAGCTGATCGATGGAGGGCAGCAGCTTTTCCTGAACCTCCATCACCGCCGCTATATGCATAGCTGTTGGAAATGTGTCATTGGAGCTCTGGGACATGTTTACATGATCGTTGGGATGTAAAAGCTTCTCACCTGCAATCTCATTGCCCCGGTTAGCAATCACCTCATTCACATTCATGTTGGATTGGGTGCCGCTTCCTGTCTGCCAGACAGACAGAGGGAAATGATCGTCCAGTTTCCCGGACAGAATCTCGTCACATACCTGGCTGATCGATTTCAGGCGCTGTTCATCCAGTTTTCCCAGCCGGTTATTGGCAACAGCCGCGGATTTTTTAAGAATTGCGAATGCCCGTATGACCTCCATTGGGATTTTTTCAATACCTATCTTAAAATTCTGGAAGCTTCGCTGTGTCTGAGCGCCCCAGTACCGGCCGGACGGAACTTTAATCTCTCCCATGGAATCATGCTCCAGCCTGTAATCCATCTTAAAGCCCTCCCATCTTATTCATCGCTTCAATCCCTGAAATTCCCGGTTCCGTCATGGAAACAGGGTTCAGTATAATGTCCAGCTGCTCCTTTGTCAGAAGCTTGTCCCTGATTACCAGCTCCCTTACGGACTTGCCTGTCCGAATGGCCTCCTTTGCCACATTGGCAGCCTTTTCATAACCCACATAAGGACAGATTGCCGTGATGATTCCTACACTGTTTTCCACCATATCTTTGCAATGCTGTTCATTTGCCGTAATTCCGGAGATACAGTTGTCAACCAGCGTATGTACCGCACAGGCAATGGTCTCAACCGACTGGAACAATTTATAAAAAATGATCGGTTCAAATGCGTTCAGCTCCAGCTGCCCCGCCTCTGCTGCCATGGCTACGGTCATGTCATTGCCAATGACATGGAACGCTACCTGGTTCACCACCTCCGGAATGACCGGATTGACCTTCCCTGGCATAATGGAGGAGCCGTTCTGCTTTGCAGGCAGGTTAATTTCTCCCAGCCCGGTTCTGGGGCCTGACGACATAAGCCTTAAATCATTGCACATCTTAGATAAATTCACCGCGCAAGACTTGGCGATTCCTGAACAGGCTACATAACCGTCCAGATTCTGGGTTGCGTCAATTAAGTCATATGCCTGAATCAGCTCCAAACCGGAAATCAAAGAAATATTCTTAACAACCCGCTGTAAATACTTTACATCCGCATTTAATCCGGTCCCAATGGCAGTCCCGCCCAGATTCAGATGCCTCATCTCCTCTTTGGCCCTTTCAAAGCGGTTAATATCCCTGCGTATGGCTGTAGCATAGGCATGGAACTCCTGTCCCAGCCGGATGGGAACCGCATCCTGGAGCTGAGTCCGTCCCATCTTAATGACATGGTTAAATTCTTCCGACTTCTCCATCAGCGCATGGTACAGCCGTTCCAGCTCTGCCTGAGCCTTGTAAAGCAGCTTCAGTGTGGTAAGCTTTCCACAGGAGGGGAACACATCATTGGTGGACTGCCCATAATTTACATGATCATTTGGATTCACCACGGAATAATCGCCCTTTTCCCCTCCCAGAATTTCGATAGCCCGATTGGCAATCACCTCATTGGCATTCATATTGAGGGAAGTTCCGGCGCCGCCCTGGATGGGGTCAACAATAAACTCATCATGCAGCTTGCCCGACATGATTTCATCACATGCCTGCACAATGGCGTCAGCACGCTTTTTGTCCAGTCTCCCCACCTCAAAATTAGTGATGGCCGCCGCCTTTTTGATTTGGGCAAAGCTATTGATAAACTCCGGATGCATCTTCAGACCGGTGATGAAAAAATTCTCTGCAGCGCGAAGGGTCTGCACCCCATAATACGCGTCCTTTGGTATCTGCTTTTCACCGATAGAATCATGTTCGATACGATACTCTGTCTCTTTTGACATTTTGTGCTCCCTCCCTGTCACAGAATCCCTCTGATTTCTGAAATATTGGAAATACGATTCTTTTCAAGATAATCTTCCATTCCATCTATGATCTCCATGGATATGGATGGATTCATGAAAGAAGCTGCCCCTACCTGAAGTGTTGTCGCTCCCGCCATAATAAATTCGATTGCATCCTGCCATGTTGCAATACCACCGATTCCCATAACCGGAATCTTAACAGCATGTGCAGCCTGGTGTACCATGCGCAGGGCGATGGGCTTGATTGCAGGACCGGAAAGCCCGGCATACACATTGTCAAACACAGGCTTGCCCCGTTTGATATCAATCGCCATCGCAAGAAACGTGTTGGTAAGAGATATGCCGTCCGCGCCCTCTTCCTCACAGGCCCTGGCCAGTGCCACGATATCCTCTGCGTTAGGTGAAAGCTTGATTACAAGCTTATGTTTACATACCTTCCGGATTTCCCGGACCACCTGGCGGGCCAGCTCTGTCTTCACCCCAAAATTCATCCCTCCGGCCTTTACATTAGGACAGGAGATATTCAGTTCGAGAAGATCCAACTCACATCCGTTCAGCAGTTCCACTGCCTCTAAGTAGTCTTCCATAGAATGTCCCCCAAGGTTTACTATGTTAACTAAATCAAGTGCGTTCATCCGCTTGGCATCACATTCGATGAAATGTTTTACTCCCGGATTTTCAAGCCCTACGCTGTTCATTACACCACTTGGCGTCTCCCAGACACGGATCCCATCGTTGCCGCCTCTCGGATGTAATGTCAGCCCTTTGGAACAGAGTCCTCCCAATCTCTGAATATCAAAATATTCACTCATCTCCTTTCCGAATCCACAGGTGCCGGATGCCAGCGCAACCGGATTCTTAAAATGCACGCCCGCATAGTTCACTTCTAATCTCTTACTCATTTCCAAACACCTCACTTCCCAACATGACCGGACCATCTTTGCACGCTCTCTTATTACCGGCGGAAGTCTTGCAAGTACACACCAGACATGCTCCAATTCCACAGGCCATACGGTTTTCCATGGATACATAAACCGGCGCCTGAACCCCAAGGGATTTGCATTTCTTACACAGAACCTTCATCATAATTTCCGGTCCGCAGGTCATGATGCAGTCATATTTCAGAGGGTCAATATCATCCGTGACAAATCCTCCTATATTTACAGTAACCTTATCCGCCACCTTCTCATAGAGGTCAACCAGAAGAGCCTCATCACTGAATCCAAGATAGATATCCACGATTGTATCGGGATTTAACTCTTTCAGTTTCTTTGCAGTAAGATACAGTGGTGCAATTCCCACGCCACCGCCTACAAGGGCAACCGTTCCTTTTGCTTCCGGAAATCCGTTTCCATGAGGCCCATCCAGAGTAATTTCATCACCAGGCTTAAGCGTTGCAAAAATCTCCGTGCCTTTTCCCACTACCTTATAGAGGAAGCTGACAGTCTGTCCATCCGCATCGAACACGCTGATTGGTCTGGAGAGCATCGGATATTCTCCCCATGCCCGGAGCATATAGAACTGCCCCATGGCAGTCGTATTTTCAGCCTTTACTTTCATCAAATAAAAATCCTTTGAAATCCTTTCATTATGTAAAATCTCCGACATCTTGTCCTCCTTATTCAACGCAAAGTTTTTTTTGCCTCGTCATTAGTGAAACTAAAACCGTCAGCAGGATATTGGTGAAAAATCCCCACATGAATCCCGGCCATCCAAGAGGCGCTACATTCATGATTCTTGTTCCGAACAGAATTGCGATTCCAGCCGTCATACCACAGGCAGCTCCTGTTTTTGTACAGCCTTTCCAGTACATACCAAGCAGGAATGCCGGCGCCAGCTGAGCCAATCCTGTATACGCTACGTCCTGAACAATCTGAACCAGGGTCTCCGGCGGGTTAAGCGCCATAATTCCACAGATTGCCGCAATGGTGAATACAATCGTTCTGGATAAAATCATATTTTTCTTTTCTGATATCCTGCCCTTTCCGTTAATCAGAATCAAATCCTGGGAAACAATCTGGGAAGATACCAGCAGCATGGCATTGATGGTGGAAATACCGGCTGCTATGGCCGCTGCCATAACCAGGGCTGCAATAAACCATTTGGATCGGGTAGTCATAAGCAGAGGCAGAACATTATCAGCCGCCCCCACCTGTTGGGGCTGTAACAGCAAATGTCCCGCAAGGCCGATGAACAGAGTGGCAAAGCCATAAATCAGTATCTGGGATAGCGGAATACTGATGGCTGATTTTGCCAAAGCGTCTTCATCCTTTGCCATCAAAGATTTCATCCATATATGAGGGCAGAACCAGATTCCAAAAGGCAGTACAATAAACTGCATAATCCAGTATTTATCCGTATATGTTCCCTGTGGCCCCGGCCTTGAAAGCAATTCCGGCATCTTGTCAATGATCTGGGTGAATAGAGCCTGTATACCTCCCACAGGCGCAATGGCAATCCATGCGGCTACTGCAATTCCCACCAGGAGGATCACCGCCTGCACGGCATCCAGCAATACCACACCACCTGCTCCTCCAATCAGTACGTAAAGCAGAGAAAAGACTACCGATATCAGAATAGCCGCCGGGTAGGAAATCGCATCCCCGCTCACTATATTCATTGCTCTGGCATTTCCCACATATTGCATAGCTAAAAACACCATGGTCATAAGAACGCAGATGCAGGATGCCAGCACCTTTAAATACTTACTGTCAAACCGGTCCTGCAGATAATCTCCCAGAGACATGTAGCCATTTTTGTTTGCCAGTTTACGAATCTTATTTCCAAAATAAACTACCATGAGGGCAACCCATACCTGACTTAAAACAATGGAAATATAAGATATTCCGTGTGTATAGTACATTCCCGGCGCTCCTAAAAAAGCGAATGTGCTCTGCATGGCCGCAATCATGGTCAGTGGAAGAAGCACGGAGCTGACGCCGCGGTTAGCAAGAAAGAACCCCTCCGCATTCTTCTGTTTTTTCTTTCTGCCATTTAAGACGGTAATAGCCAGCATGAAGCACAGATAAGCCAGTATGATTCCAAGACTGATTTGTCCTGTATTCATTCTTCCTCTTCCCCCTTCCTTTTATTGGAATCTACAAAGCATTTACAAACCCATAAAACAAACAGCAGGTTCACAACCATTAATATCCACCAGTATGCCAGCGATGAAGGCAGCCACCCAAATAAGTATACCGGCGCCCCCTTTGTAAAGGGGAATGGTAGCACACACAAAAGATACAGTACCGCAAAGATACCTCCAATTAATTTATGATTCATGGTTTTCCTCCTCATCCATATACACCACCTGTCCGCTGCATATGGTATATTTTATCTTTCCAACCAGCTCAGCTCCAATAAATGGAGAATTTTCTGATTTTGAATGAAACCGTTCTGCCACCCATTTTTCCCGTTCATCAAACACAATTAAGTCTGCTCTGGCTCCAACCTTTAAGCTTCCACTGTCCAGCTGGTACAGCTCTGCTGGTTTCACCGTCATCTTCTCCAGCAGGTGCGGCAGAGTCATATGACCTTTCCTGACAAGATAGGTAATCCCCAAAGCCAATGCGGTTTCAAGTCCAATCATACCGCTGGGCGCTTCCTCAATCCCCTTCGCCTTTTCCTCTCTGCTGTGAGGCGCATGATCCGTGGCAATCATATCAATCACATCGTCCTTTAAGCCTTGAATCAAGGCGTATCGATCCTCCTCGGTTCTCAAAGGCGGGTTCACCTTTGCCAGGGTTCCTTTTTCCAGAACAGCCTCTTCGTTAAGAGAAAAATGCTGCGGGGTCACTTCCGCGTATACCCTTGCTCCCAGTCCTTTCATCATCCGAATCAGCTCTACAGATACCTTGCTGCTTATGTGCTGAATATTGATGATAGCCCCTGTCTTAAGGGCCAGAAGACAATCTCTCGCAATCAATGTCTCCTCAGCCAGGGAGGAAGCTCCCTCAACTCCCATCGCCTGCGCAATCTTCCCTGCGTTAATGCCGGGGCTTCCCACCAGATCCGGATCCTCTTCATGGAAGCTTAAAGGCACTCCAAGCTGTTTCGACTTCCTCATGGCCTCCAGAACCAGCTGTACATTTTTGATTGGTATTCCATCATCCGTAAAGCCCACTGCCCCAGCCTGCTTAAGCGCTTCCATATCTGTCAGTCTCTGGCTTTTTAGCCCCACTGTTACCGCCGCCGCATTGAGCACCCGGATTGGCAGGGACGCCGCTCTCTTTCTTAAATCCCAAAGGACCTCTTTGCAGTCAACCACCGGATTGGTATTCGCCATACAGACTACGGTAGTATATCCTCCCGCTGCCGCTGCACGGGCTCCGCTTTCCAGGTCCTCTTTATAGGTAAAACCCGGATCGCGGAAATGAACATGGGCATCAATCAGTCCTGGAGCAACAACCTTTCCTCTTGCGTCAATCACAGTGTCATAATCATCACTCTTCTGGAATTTTCCCATGCCCGCAATGATCCCGTCACGGATAATAATATCCAGGGGCTCATCCATACCTGATTTCGGATCAATTACACGGCCGTCTTTTATCAGAATCATGCTGCTCCCCCTTTCAGGTATTCATAGATTACCCTTGCCCCATCGCAAATATGAAAGATAGACGCAAATTCCGCCCGGTTATGAGATACCCCTTTCATACAGGGGATGAACACCATCCCGGTATCACAGATACCCGCGAAAGACATGGCATCATGACCTGCCCCGCTTATAATCTTCCTGCTGCCGATTCCCAGACGCCTGGCGGCCTGCTCCAAACCGGTCTGTACCTCAGAGCTCATATCAACAGGGGGAATGTCGCTGGTCTTTTCCTCCAGATATTCAATTCCACGTTTCTCACAAATTCGTCTCGCCACCTCCCGCATGCTTTTCTCGATTCGGTCAAGACTGGCGCTTTCAATTCCGCGTATATCAACCCCCAGCTCCACCTCGCCGGGAATTACGTTCAGCACGTTGGGATGATTATTCACCACTCCTACCGTAGCAACTGACTGGTATACTGCTTCCTTATTGCCGATCCGCTCTAATTCCAGTATGATTTCCGCGGCTGCGCACATTGCATCATTGCGCATACACATAGGTGTCGCACCGGAATGCTCTGCCATTCCCCTCAGATACATCTTAAACCGTCTCGGCCCGGCTATGGTCTGAACAATTCCAACGGTCGTCCCCGATTCTTCCAGAACCTTCCCCTGCTCAATGTGCAGTTCCAGATATTGGCGTATCCCCGTGATTTTTGCCGGATGCAGGTTCAGCTTCCGTCTGCAAAAGATCGCTTCCAGCGTTTCCCCTTCTTTGGAAACCAGCCCCCCGATATCCTGCTTGTATATCTCCCTCGTGATAAGCCCGCTTCCTATGGTGCAGCAGCCAAAATTACTGGACTCCTCACACCGGAACGCACCCACCCGGATCGGCACTTTCATTCCTTCTTCTTTGGCCCATTTCATAACCATAAGCCCTGCAATGATTCCCGCCACCCCGTCATACCTTCCGCCTTCAATTACGGAATCCAGATGTGAGCCAATCAAATAGTAATCCGAGTCCTGATTGTTCATCACATATGTATTCCCTGCCTCATCCTCTTCAACCTGGCACTGCAGTTCTCTCCCCAGCTTTGTGAGCACAGCATGCATCCTGTCTTCCTGCTCCGTATAGCCCAACCTTGTGACTCCGCCATTTTCCGTACTGCCTATATCATAGAAACTGTCAAACAGCTTTTCACAATATCGGATGTCAGCAATACAATGCTCCATTGAAACACCTCCCTCGCCTTGATATATTCATTATAATTGCATTAGAATCCTGTTTCTATATCCTGGGAGTCAAGGTTTTTTTGTATAATTTGTCCAAATAAACAAAAGGATCAAAAAACGGCATAGACAATACCAACTATGCCGCATGCTATCAAACCACTCTGTTTATTCATTTTTTCAAAAACTTATTTTAAAATTCATCTTCAACGCCAGCACCGCCAAATATAGTCTGAAGTTATCATCGGGATTTCTAAGGTCAAGTCCCGTCAGTTCCTGAAGCCGGTTCAGCCTGTATTTCACTGTATTTTTGTGGGTATACATCCGGTCTGATACACGTTCCATGTTGGCCCCGCACTCGTAATACATAACCAATGTATCCAGCAGCTCCTGATTTTTGACAGCCCCTAACACACTGGTAAATACATGTTCGGACGGCGAAACCAATATCTTTTCCAACTCACAGTATGGTTCCAGCTTCTTATAAAAATACAAAAGCTGGTTTCTGGAAAGGGTATACCCCACCTTCATTGCCTTAAACGACAGGCTGTAAGAATCCCGGATTCCTTTTAAGCCTTTTTTTACAGGACCAACGCCGCACACAATCCCCTTACCCTCTGCCTTCCATATTTTTTTTAAATAATCCTCATCCAAATAATTTTCCAGATACTGCTCCAGCCTTTCTGCTTCCTTCGCCTCCGCCAGTAATAAGAAGCCCTTCTCCAAACGGATCATGGGACATCCTTGGATTGAACCGCTGTCCAGCAGACAGCGCTGTAAGGTTTGGCATAAAAAACGGATTGCTTTCTTTTCCTGTTCCGAAGGTATGTATTTTTTCCTGAAGCAGATATTAACTGCTGAAAAATAGTCCTCATCCGCTTCAAAGCCAAAGAGACGTCCTCTCTCAGCCATAAGAATTTCATCGGTATAGTTTTCATAGATAATATCCTTTACATATTTTTCCAGGATAGATGCGGTGTTTTCCTCTTCAAAAATCAGGTTCATTACATTCATCAGCAAATCAATATATGGCGTTTTAAAGGGAATTTCAAGCAGAGGAAGGCTGCATCTGTCCGCGGTCTCTTTTACTCTTTCTGAAATAACATTAACATATTGCCCTGTTTTGACAGCAACACAGCAGCACGTATCTGCCAAATCCTCAATCAGCCGGCACTGAGCTTCCTCGCTTTTGCGTACAGAGTAAAAGCTTGTAATCAGAAAGTCATTTCCTTTCAGCCATCGTTTAATATCCGGCACTTCCATGACAGTCACGTGCTCTACCTTCCTTTGAAGTCCATTTTCCCCAGACAATACATGGATTCCCCTAAATGCCGGAAGACGTAATAAGTCGCTCACCTTCGCCATAATTCCTTCCCCCTATCCTTTTGTTTAAGTAGAGTAAAAATTTTATTATAATTATATTTCTTATAAAATGCAATCCGTTTTCTTTGTTGTTTTGAACAAATTTACAATTAATAATTTGTTGTTTTTAATAAACTTCCTATTTTCTCTTGACTTTCTCAATGTGAAGATATATTATAAGTTTTTCCCATTTAGGTTCAGTTTTACTTTACCATATTTTAGTATTTTCTCACAATTTAAAGGAGGATATGCTTTATGAACAAAAATGATACCAATATTACATTTTCCTCATACTTTAATGATATTACAATTCATTTCTATGAGGACATTGCTTTCATGGAATCTGTCGGAAAAAAATTCGGCATTGATGTTAACAAGGACTACTTTCTTGCAATATCGTTTCTCTATCCCTCTGACATGATTGTCGCCTACGAAGATAAGCATGCATTAATGGAGCTGTTAACCCCAATTGTTGCATATGGTCCTTTAAATAAGTCCGTTGATTCCCCGCAGTTCATTACATGCGATAAGGGAACCGCACTCTTTTTGGCGGCACACACAAAGGAAGAATTATTAAATGCCAGCACCATGGTATGTGATAAAGCTCTGGAACTTTTAAAGAAGAGCCTGCCAGACGTCTTTATCCGTATCGGCATCGGCACTTTAGAAAACGGTTTGACCGGCATTGAGCGCACATACCAAAACAGCCTGCGAGCCGTTAATGCCGGAGAAAAATTCAAAAAAGAACGCCGTGTTCTGGATTTTATCGGAATGGAGATATACAGCGCAATTAATGCCATGGTTCTGGCTCACGGACAGTCTTTAATCAGTACCATTTTACTGCAGTTGACCGATGAGGAACAGACGATTCTTGGAAAATACTATAAGTGTAAGGAACAGGTTCCTGCTGTCGCTGCGGCATTACACATCAGTGAGGCTGAAGTCCGGAATGCATTATGCAGAGTGAAAGAAAAAACCGGCCTGGATGTCAATGATACGGAAGACAATTTTAAATTAAATTTTATTATGATTGCAAAAAGAGTGCTGGAAAAAGAGAAGAAGCGACGCTGACAATCACACCACGTAGTTGAGCCGATGACCAGGGCGTGTCCGAAAATTGCTTTCCGCCAGCTGTGCGTTCCGCTTTGTGGGAAATTTGGTTCAAACGAAGGGCGCATAGCGGGCTATGTAATCTGAATTTGAGCCCATAAGTCATAGTTCTCCAGTATCAGAGGCTATTTTCCTTTCATTAATGGCATAATAATAGGCGTTTGCGAAACGCCACAAGCCGCATGAATACGGCATTTTTCTGTTATGAAAAACAAATAACCCCTCACTGGAT
>PPYF01103327.1_pt1 | contig 13030 bp, 9 predicted proteins | sample 1559871 | NCBI WGS metagenome assembly PPYF01 (sample SAMN08240021, study PRJNA423297) | Human gut metagenome, whole genome shotgun sequencing project. | reverse complement strand
GGAGCAAGAAATTTGGATGGAGCAGTGATTGCAATCTCTGAAAACTTTGGAACAAGTATTATGGCTACGATCATGGCAAAGGAGATTGGAATACCATATGTACTTGCAAAAGCACAGAGCAGTCTTCATGCGACCGTATTAAAAAAAGTGGGGGCAGATGCTGTCGTCCATCCGGAAAAGGAGATGGGACGCCGTATTGCAAGAACGATGGTGTCAGGTAATTTTGCTGACTGGATAGAGCTGTCGCCAGATTACAGTCTGGTGGAAACAGAAATTCCGGATGAATGGATCGGGAAAAGGCTTGTTGACCTTCAAATTCGTGAAAAATATGGAATTAATGTAGTAGGAACTATTGAAAATGGTGTTGTAGATGTTACAATTAATCCGCAGCGGCCGTTTAATAAGAATCTAATCGTGATATTGATCGGTTCGAATGAAGCATTACAAAAGTTGAAAAAGGAATAGGGAATATGATTACAAGTACAAGCAATCCGCAAGTAAAAAATTTATTGCAGTTACAAAAGAAAAGTAAGGTGAGAAATGAGGAACAGGTATTTATTGTAGAAGGACTTCGGATGTTCATGGAAGTGCCACAAGACCAAGTAAAAAAAGTATATGTTTCTGAATCACTTTATAATAAGAAGAAAGAAGAATTACATTTGGAAAAATTCCCAGTGGAAGTGTTAGCGGACAAGGTATTTCAACATGTGTCTGACACAAAGACACCGCAGGGGATATTATGTGTTGTAAAGCAGCGAAAATACGAGATAGAGGATCTGATTTCCAAGGAAAATCCGCACTTTATCGTGCTGGATAACCTACAGGATCCAGGAAATTTAGGGACGATTGTCAGGACAGCGGAAGGAGCCGGAGTGACGGCCGTTTTTATGAGCAGTGACTGTGTGGATATTTATAATCCGAAGACAATTCGCTCTACAATGGGATCCATTTATCGTGTACCGTTTGTGTATGTGGATGATCTGTTAGCGCTTTTGGATAAATTTCAAAAGAACAAGGTAACAACTTATGCGGCGCATCTTAAGGGAAAAAATACTTATGACAAAGAGAATTATCAGTCAGGGACAGCAATTCTCATTGGAAATGAGGGAAATGGACTGAGAGACGAAGTGGCAGAAAAAGCGGATGTCTGGGTTCAGATTCCGATGCAGGGAAAAGTAGAATCGCTCAATGCGGCAATTGCCGCATCAATATTGATGTTTGAGGTTTATCGCCAAAGGCGATAAACCTTTTTTTTACTGAGAAGAATGACTGCGATTCCAATTTTGCACATAGTCTAAAAATTTTAAGGTTGCCAGCGCACACGAAGGGGTTTTGTTATAAGCAATCCCTAAGATACGAGAGTAGTGTTCTGTAAAAGAACGGATACAAACGCGAAAGGGAGCATTATGTAATAATAATTTTGGAAGAATTGTGATTCCAAATCCCTGCTCAACCATTTTTAAAACAGCAAAATCATCATTCAGGCAATATTGAATTTTGGGATGAATATTGTTTAATTTGAATATCTGCCCTGTTTCATAGTCAAGTCCATCAGAAGATAGCAAAAAGCTTTCTCCGTTAATATCGGACAGCGATACGCTGATTTGTTCTGACAAAGGATGACCGATAGGCGTGACAAGCATCAGTTCATCTTTATCTAAAGGAATAAATGGCAGGTTTGGGACAGAGTATTGCGATACAAAAATACAATCCAGCTGATTTGACAGAATCTTTTCCTTCAAAGTGCTAAATCCGTCTACTGTGAGTTCGAAGCGGATATTCGGATAGGCTTCTGAAAATTGTTTTAAAATATCAGGTAGCCAGTGGTAGGAAATACTTTGTATTGTGCCAATTCGAATATTCCCGCTGTCTAAATTTGCAATATTTGCGGTAAGCTGTGTCATTTTACGCTCTTCCTTACAAATTATTTTAATTGATTCAATGACTTCCTCTGTATTTGGCATCAAATCCATAGCAAGTTTAGAACGTCTGAATAAAGTTATACCTAATTCTTTTTCAAAGCCTTTGATTGCTTGACTGATTGCAGATTGAGTGTAATTTAATTTTGAAGCTGTTTTGGATATGCTGTGTGTTTCACATACACTTAAAATAATCTCATACTTATTCATGTGATCTCCTTATCTATTAGAAAAATTAATGTATGTTATAAAGAAAGCAAATTTTATTCGGCACATTGATTATAAATCCGTATCAAAATTCAGCTATAAGTAAAAGTGAATATATCCTTTAAGAATACTGGCTTTTAAATAGCTTGTTTCCATCTTATTATAAACACAAATGATAATTTTTTGTCAAGGCAGAAAGAATTTGAGAGGAGAAAGAAACGTATGGGAACAGAATTTTGGAATGGTGCACAGGCGGCACACCGAAGAGTTAAAATATGAACAGGTAGGAAGAGATATTGTCGCAATGTCTGTAGAATTTGTAAGTCGTGTACATAATTTTGATGGTCTCGCCATGATTGCATCCTGTGACAATATTATTGCAGGCTGTTATTTGGCAGCTATGAGATTGGATATTCCATCTATGATTGTAACGGGAGGTTCCATGCAACCGGGACAACATTGCGGAAAAACAGTGGTAGAGGCAGACTTGGATGCAGCTCGTTTTTCTGGGGCAACAGAAGAAGAACTGATGGAAATGGAAGATAGTGTGTGTCCGTCATTCGGAGCATGCCCATCTATGGGAACAGCAAATACGATGCAGATGCTGGGAGAGGTATTGAATCTGGTACTTCCGGGAACATCAACAATTTCGGTTTCAGATAATAAAAAATTGCGAAAGGCAAGAGAATCAGGAAAATATGCGGTGGAGATGGCAAGAGCTGGAAGAAAACCGTCAGAACTGATTGCAAAAGAAGTGCTATTGAACTCGATTATGTTTGATATGGCAGTAGCCGGATCTACAAATGCAGTACTTCATATATTATCTTATGCCTATGAGTTGGGAATTAAACTGACATTAGAAGATTTTGAAAAATATGCAAAAGAAATTCCTTGTATCAATGCAGTGGTGCCAAGCGGACCGTACACGGTTGTTGATTTTCATTATGCAGGCGGTGTCATGAAGATGTTAGAAAACAAATTGTACACAGATGTGCGAAGCATGTATGGAAATACGTGGAAAGATATGCTTGCTGTAGTAAAACCGCAGGAGAATAAGGTGATTCACTCTTTGGAACGTCCATTATTCCAAGAGCCGAGACTGAAAATTTTAAGAGGGAATTTATCTCCGAATGGTGCAATCGTCAGACCGACAGCCGTATATGATGAAATAAAACATGTGAAAGGGAAAGCAAAGGTGTTTGAAGGAGATCGCCAGGCATTTGAGGCGATTCAGGCAGGAGAGATTGTGCCGGGAGATATTATTGTGATTCGTTATGAAGGATGCAAAGGAGCACCGGGGATGAAAGAATTGATGTTAAGTATCGATGCATTGATTGGACTTGGACTTCACAAAAGTGTAGGGTTGATTTCAGATGCAAGATTTTCCGGATTCAATTTTGGAGCAATTATCGGGCACGTATCTCCAGAGGCTTATGATGGTGGAACAATTGCGCTTGTAGAAAACGGAGATGAAATTGTAATTGATATTCCAAATGGAGAGGTATCACTCCTTGTATCAGAGGAAGAACTGAAAGAAAGAAGAGAAAAATGGGTGTGCCCTCCTTTGAAAGAAGAAAAAGGATGTCTTAACATTTTTGCAAGAATGTGTCGTTCATCAGAAGAAGGCGGAGCGATGCAGCCATGGAGTTTAGATGCAAAATTCAGAAAATAAGGATGAAGGAGAATAAAGAATGTTATTGTTATCAAAAGAAGATATTAAAAAGGTATTTACTATGAAAGATGCTATCGAGGCAGATAAACAGGCGTTTCAACTGGTCGTGGAAGGAAAATGTGAGTCACCGCTTCGAATTAATATTCAGGCTCCGAAACAGGATGGGTGCTTTCTTTTTATGCCAGCTTATGTAGAAGAGATGGAAATCGCATCTTTGAAAAACGTAAATATTTTCCCACATAATATTGACAATGGACTTTCATCAGCACCGGCACAAGTGCTGCTGATTGATGGAAAGACGGGCGTGGTAATTTCTGTGCTTGACGGTACTTATGTTACACAGCTTCGAACAGGGGCAGCATCAGGGGCAGCATTTGATATTTTGGCAAAAAAAGAATGCAAAATCGGCGCGCTGATTGGCACAGGAGGACAGGTAGCCACTCAGTTGGAGGCGATAATGGCGGCAAGAGAACTGGAAGAGGTAAGAGTGTATGATATGAATTTGGAGCGCACGAAAGAATTTGCGGAGCGTATGAGAGAGGAACTAAAATCGTATGGCACAAAAATTGTCGTGGCAGAGACATCTGATGCGGAGATTGATAATGCGGATTTAATTGTGACGGTTACGCCTTCGTCAAAACCGGTATTTGACGGAACAAAAGTAAAAGAAGGTGCGACAATCAGTTGTGTAGGCGCCTATCAGCATCATATGCAGGAGATGGATCCGGCTATTCTTCCGCGTGCATCCAAAATTTATTTTGATTCAGAAGAGGCAGTATTGTCTGAGTCTGGCGACATTCTGATTCCGCTGGAAGAAGAAATTATCACAAAAGAAGACTTCACAGGAGATTTGGGGGATGTCATCAAAGGAAAAGTTGTCGGAAGAGAAAATGATGAAGAGATTATTGTTTTTGAAACAGTAGGTGTGGCTACTCAGGATTTGACAGCGGCAAAAGCAATCTATGAGAAAGCGGTAGCAGCAGGTATCGGAACACAATGGAATTAAAATAAGAAAGAAGGTCGAAAAAATGCCACATATTGCAATTAAAATGTATCCGGGAAGAGATGAAGAGAAAAAGAAAAATCTTGCAGAAAAGACAAGAGATTTGGTCATGAAAGAACTGAATATGGACGCAAAATACATTTCTGTATCTGTAGAAGAAGTACAGCAGGAAAAATGGGAAAGCGAAGTTGTTGATAAAATTGCTGAGAAAGATTTATATGTAAAAGTAGATTTTTAGTAAAAAAGCGAAGACACATGTTGTTAAATAACATGTGTTTTTGTTTTTTGTGAAAAATATACAAGTATTAGCTTTTTAAGGAGAAAGTGTTGACAGGTTGGCAAATAGATGTTAGGATATCACTTGTGTTTGAAAGATGTAACAAATACGTAACATTTGTAATAAAAATGAATTAAATACGTATACTATTGTAATAGTCAGTAAGGTTATTGCAACAAACCAGGAGGTAATTTATGAGACGAGAGAAAAAGAGAGTGATTATAAGCTTCGCGCTGACAGCTTGTATGGTGTTTACCACAGAGTTCGGCAGTTTGGCAGCTGATACACAATCTGATGCTCAGCCAATCGAAACAATAAATCACGAAACGACAATTTCACCATTAGCGGAGACATGGAATGAAATTCCAGAGACAGCAGCAGTTGCGGAGGCTACACAGGTGTGGCATGGAAAAGCGCTGGCAAATGTAGAGTCAGAAGCGGATGTGCTTGCGGAGGCAGTTGATGGCGGTGAAGTAGTCGGAAAGATGTATACAAATACAATCTTGACTGTGGAAGAAAGAGGAGATGTATGGTCAAAGGTTTCTTCAGGTTCGGTTGTAGGATATGTAAAAAATGAAATGCTTGCATTTGGGTCAGACGCAGTAGCAAGAGCAGCAGCGATTGATATGACAAATCCGCAGGATGCAAAGACGTTGGAAGAGATTGCTGCCGAGGAAGCAGCAAAGAAAGCGGCAGAGGAAGAAGCTGCCAGAAAGGCTGCAGAAGAAGCTGCAAGACAGTCAGGAAGCAGTGTAAGATATGATGAGGCAATGTCAGCGTCCGCAGACGACCAGACATTATTGGCAGCAATTATTTACTGTGAGGCAGGGAACCAGCCACACGATGGAAAAGTAGGGGTTGGGGCGGTTATTTTGAACCGTGTAAGAAGCGGGTCTTTCCCGAACTCAATCAGAGAGGTTATTTATCAGGCAGGACAGTTTGGTCCGGCAATCACAGGAAAGCTTGACAGAGTATTGGCAAGTGGTAATATCCCGGCAGAATGCTATCAGGCAGCAGCTGATGCACTTGCAGGATATAACCCAATTGGAGATGCATTATATTTCGGAAATGGAAATTATGGTCAGTTGATTGGAGATCACTATTTCCACTAGAGGGAGTATTTTTAAATAGAAAGACAGTGACCGAAGGGCGATGAAGCCTTTCGGTCACTGTCTTGTTTATTCTAAATTGTCGAGATACCGATAGTTACTTCCTCGAGAACATCGAGCAGTACGCGCACGGTGTCAAGTGAGGTGAGCATGGTAATATTATTTTCGGAGGCACATCGACGAATTGCAACACCATCTTCATAGTGGATACCGGAAAGGATGGCACGTGTACAGATGACGTAGCTGACATATCCGGCTCGGATAGAATCAAGTACTTCTTCGCTGCCCTCAGATGGCTTGCGCAGGATACGGGTTCGAATACCCTGCTCTTTCAAAAAGAGTGCAGTGCCGACAGTTGCCTCGATATTAAATCCCATATCGTAGAAACGCCTTACCAGTGGCAGAGCCTCCTCTTTGTCTTCGTCGGCGAGTGTCACAACGACAGTACCGTAGTTTTGTACTTTGATTCCGGAAGCAATCATTGCCTTATACATTGCACGGTGCAGTTTGTTGTCGTATCCAATTGCCTCTCCGGTTGATTTCATCTCCGGTGACAGATAGGCATCCATACCGTGTAGTTTTGAGAAAGAGAACGCAGGTGCTTTTACATAAAAACGTTCTTTCTCTTTTGGGTAGAGAGTATGAATACCTTGTTCCGGAAGACTTTTGCCAAGTATTGTAAGGGTCGCGATATCTGCAAGGCTGTATCCGGTTGCTTTCGATAAAAATGGTACCGTTCTGGAGGATCTTGGGTTCACTTCTATAATATAGACGTTTTCGAATTCATCGACAATAAACTGGATATTGAACAGTCCGATGATTCCGATGCCAAGTCCCAGTTTTTGTGTGTAGTCAAGAATCGTTTCTTTTACTTTCTCGGAAATGCTGTGCGTTGGATAAATGCTGATAGAGTCTCCGGAATGGACTCCGGTACGTTCCACCAGCTCCATAATACCCGGTACAAACACATTTTTCCCATCGCAGACAGCATCTACTTCCACTTCTTTTCCACGGATGTATTTATCTACAAGTACTGGTTTTTCCTCGTTGATCTCTACTGCAGTTTTTAAATAATTCCGAAGAGCCTCTTCTTTTGCGACAATTTGCATCGCTCTTCCTCCGAGTACAAAGCTTGGGCGCACAAGTACCGGATAACCAATCTCGTTTGCGGCTCTTACGCCGTCTTCGATACTTGTGACTGCCTGTCCCTTTGGCTGTGGAATATGTAAAGAGGCGAGGAGCTTTTCAAAGGAATCACGGTTTTCAGCACGTTCAATTGCATCGCAGTCAGTTCCGATGATATTTACCCCTCTTGCCCGGAGCGGCTCTGCAAGGTTGATCGCCGTCTGTCCGCCGAGGGTGGCGATCACGCCGTCTGGCTGTTCAAGTTCAATGATATTCATGACATCTTCCACACAGAGCGGCTCAAAATAAAGCTTATCTGAGCAGGTGTAGTCAGTGGAGACGGTTTCAGGGTTATTGTTAATAATAATTGCCTCATAGCCGGCAGACTGAATCGTCTGAACAGCATGTACTGTGGAATAATCAAATTCTACACCTTGTCCGATACGAACCGGACCGGAGCCAAGTACGATGATCTTGTGCTTGTCTGATACAATGGATTCGTTTTCCTCTTCGTAGGTAGAGTAAAAATAAGGAATATAACTGTCAAATTCAGAGGCACAGCTGTCAATCATTTTATAGACAGGAAGGATGCCGTGCTGCTTTCTGATATGAAAGATATCCTTCTCGTCCATTTGCCAAAGAAGACCAATCTCTTTATCAGAAAATCCGGTTTGTTTTGCCATTCTCAAAAACTTGCTGTCGCCAGGATGTTCCTGAAGGAGCTGCTCCATCTGAACGATATGAGAAAGCTTTTGAAGAAAGAACGCATCAATGGCAGAAGCAGAGTGAATGCGGTCAATATCACAGCCAAGGCGCAGCAGTTGGGCGATGGCATAGATACGGTCATCAGTGCCAATCTGAATATAATCGAGCAATTGCGTTTCTGTCATATCATCGAATTTTGCGTCATACAGGTGAAAAAGTCCGATCTCAAGCGAACGAACAGCTTTCAGAAGGCTTTCTTCCACGGTTCTTCCGATGCTCATGACTTCGCCGGTTGCTTTCATCTGGGTAGAGAGTGAGTTGTCCGCATCGGCGAATTTGTCAAATGGAAAACGTGGCATTTTTGTCACGACATAGTCTAAAGCAGGCTCAAAAGAAGCCGGTGTGTTTGCAAGCGGTATCTCATCTAATGTCATGCCAATACCGATTTTAGCCGAAACGCGGGCAATTGGGTATCCACTCGCTTTTGAGGCAAGCGCAGAGGAACGGGATACACGTGGATTTACTTCAATCAAATAGTATTGGAAAGAATGTGGATCCAGTGCAAATTGTACGTTGCATCCGCCCTCGATGCCAAGCGCCCGAATAATTTTTAAGGCGCTGTCGCGCAGCATTTGGTATTCTTTGTTCGTAAGTGTCTGCGAAGGGCAGACTACAATAGAGTCACCGGTATGGATACCAACCGGGTCTAGATTTTCCATGTTACAGATTGTGATGGCAGTGTCATTGCTGTCGCGCATCACTTCATATTCAATCTCTTTATACCCTTTGATACTTTTTTCGATAAGAACTTGATGAACCGGCGATAGAGATAAGGCATTTTTCATCAGTGCCACGAGTTCCTCCTCGTTATCTGCAAAACCGCCGCCGGTACCGCCAAGTGTGAAGGCAGGGCGAAGAACAAGGGGGTATCCGATTTTTTCTGCTACCTTCAATCCCTCATCGATAGAACTTGCAATGTCCGATGGAAGTACGGGCTCTCCGAGTTCTTCACAGAGCTCTTTGAAGAGCTCCCTGTCTTCGGCACGTTCGATACTGCTGATTTTTGTTCCAAGAAGTTCTGTGCGACATTCCGCCAGAATTCCCTTTTTTTCAAGCTGCATGGCAAGGTTGAGTCCGGTCTGCCCTCCAATACCAGGCAAGATGGCGTCTGGGCGTTCGTAGCGAACGATTTTTGCCACATATTCCAGTGTGAGAGGTTCCATGTAAACCTTATCGGCGATGGAAGTATCTGTCATAATTGTGGCAGGATTGGAATTGCAGAGAACAACCTCGTATCCTTCTTCTTTGAGAGCGAGGCATGCCTGCGTTCCTGCGTAGTCAAACTCCGCCGCCTGACCGATGACAATCGGACCGGAACCAATGACAAGTATTTTTTTAAGATCTGTTCTTTTCGGCATGTTGGCATTCCTCCCTGATAAGTGTGATAAATTGATCAAACAGATAGGTGCTGTCCTGTGGACCAGGAGCACTTTCCGGATGATATTGAACGCTGAATACACGATCTCTTTCGCATACTACCCCTTCTACTGTCTGGTCGAGCAGATTGATGTGTGTCACAGAAAGCGGTGTCTCTAAGAGACTGTCTGCATCAACCGCATAGGAGTGATTCTGCGATGTAATCTCAATTTTATTCGTTTTTAAATTTTTTACCGGATGATTCCCGCCGCGATGTCCAAACTTTAATTTATAAGTTTTGGCACCATAGGCAAGTGAAATAATCTGATGTCCGAGGCAGATTCCGAAAATCGGATATTTGCCGATTAATTTTTTTATAGCTGTAATCGTCTGTGGTACGTCGGTTGGATCCCCGGGTCCATTGGAGATAAAGATGCCGTCAGGAGAGAGCGTTTCAATCACTTCTGCAGGCGTGTTCCACGGAACGCATGTCACTTTGCAGCCACGTGCATTGAGAGAACGAATGATATTCATTTTGATACCACAGTCGATTGCAACAATATGGAACTTTTCGGTATCTGCTGGATAGACCAGCGTTTGCTGACAGCTTACGCGAGCGACTGAATCATGTGCAAGCGCTGTAGTGGCTAAGATGTTCAGCCCTTTCTCAACAGGTGTTTTTACGTCTGTCAACAGAACCTTTTGCGAGCCATGATCGCGTATAGAGCGGGTCAGTCTGCGGGTGTCGATACCGTAAATACCGGGGATCTTATAGATGCTCATAACTTTCCCAAGTGTTGATTCACTTCGAAAGTTAGAGGGAACGTCGTTATATTCTCTTACAATGAGAGCACCGATGGTCGGTGTGATGGTCTCATAATCATCTTTTGCCATTCCGTAATTTCCTATCAGTGGATAAGTCATTACGACAGCCTGTCCGGTGTAGGACGGATCAGACAGGATTTCCTGATAGCCGACCATTGAGGTGTTGAAGACAATTTCACACACGCTGTCGTCAGTGTCGCCAAAGGCGTATCCATAATATTCCTGTCCGTCCTCTAAAATTAGTTTTCTATTATATTCCATGATCATTTTGAGGACTCCTTTATATCTGATAAACGTTTTTCAAAACGGTCTTTTCGTGTGTCATCTGGGATGGCGGTAGGATAACAGCCGTCAAAGCAAGCGCTGCAAAAGCTGCAGTGAGACGTAAGCTCTCCAAGTTTTTCTAATGGAAAATATCCAAGAGAGTCCGCACCGATAATCTCAGCAATCTCGGAAACCGTATGTTTGCAGGCAATCAGATGATCTTCTGAATCAATATCTGTGCCATAATAACAAGGATGTAAAAACATCGGAGAAGAAATACGGATGTGTACTTCCTTTGCACCTGCATTGCGCAACAGTTGGACAACACGCCCGATTGTGTTTCCGCGGACAATGGAATCGTCAATTAGCACGACACGCTTTCCGCGGATACTTTCCTCCACGGCAGAGAGCTTGATTTTTACACTGTCAAGCCTTGCTCCCTGTCCGGGAGAGATGAAAGTTCTGCCGATGTATTTGTTTTTAATCAGACCGATACCGTATGGAATTTTAGATTCCTGACTAAATCCAAGGGCGGCATCCAGTCCGGAATCGGGCGCACCAATGACGATGTCTGCGTCGATTGGGTGTGTCTGTGCCAAAATTTTTCCGGCAAGTACACGGGAAGCATGAACGGAAATGCCGTCAATGACCGAATCCGGGCGTGCAAAATAAATGTATTCAAAAATACAGAGCCGTTTTTCTTTTTGATTACAATGTTCTTTGCGGGAAACTACACCATGTTTGGAAAAGACTAAGATTTCACCCGGTTCCACATCTCGGATGACTTCTCCACCGACTGCTTTGATCGCGCAGGATTCAGAAGCGACGATATATGTGCCGTCAGGAGTCTGCCCATAGCAGAGTGGTCGAAAACCATAAGGATCTCTTGCACAGATTAATTTTTGTGGTGACATCAGTACGAGAGAGTAGGCTCCGTCCAACGTATTCATCGCGCGGCTGAGTGCATCTTCGATGGAAGGCGCATTCAGCCGTTCGCGGGTGACGATGTAGGCGATTGTTTCCGTATCGCTCGTAGTGTGGAAAATGGCACCGGATAATTCCAGTTCATTTCTGAGTTTGGCGGCATTTGACAGATTACCGTTGTGTGCAAGCGCCATCCGTCCTTTCTGGTGGTTGACTTCAATCGGTTGACAGTTATTTCGGTTTGTTCCGCCGGTTGTGCCATAGCGGACATGAGCGACCGCCATGGTGCCGGATGGGAGCGATGACAGGATATCATTTGAAAAAACATCGCCGACCAGCCCCAGGTCTTTGTGGGAGACAAATACGCCGTCGTCGTTCACAACGATTCCACAGCTTTCCTGTCCCCTGTGCTGCAGGGCGTATAGCCCGTAATAAGAAATATTAGCGACGTCTACAGGTTTTGGTGAGATGACGCCGAATACCCCGCATTCTTCGTGTATACTCATAAATTACCTCCGCTTTGATGTGAGAGAGCTGCCTGAATAAATCCTTTGAAGAGAGGATGTGGTCTGTTCGGGCGGCTTTTGAATTCCGGGTGATATTGAACACCGACATGGAATGGTCGGTCAGTAATTTCAACGGTCTCAACAAGTCTTCCATCAGGCGAAGTACCGCTGACTGTCAGACCGGAAAGAGTGATCTGTTCTCGATAGTCATTGTTAAATTCATAGCGGTGTCTATGACGTTCGCTGATTGTGTCAACATCGTAGCAGCGATGCATAGTTGTTCCTGCCTGGATGTTACATGGATAAGCGCCAAGCCTTAATGTGCCGCCTTTGTCGATGTTGTCATTTTGTCCGGGCATGAAGTTGATCACTTTATGCTTGCACTGCTCGTCAAATTCACCGGAATTTGCATCTTTGATTCCGACAACATTTCTTGTATATTCGATTACGGCGATCTGCATTCCGAGGCAGATTCCAAAATATGGAAGCTGGTGTTCTCTCGCGTATTTTGCAGCCAAGATCATGCCCTCAATTCCGCGGTTGCCAAAGCCTCCCGGAATGAGGATACCGTCCAGAGCAGAGAGAGTTTCTTCTATATTAAAGTCTGTCAGATCTTCTGAGTCAATCCAGCGAATCTCTATGGCTGTATTATGAAAATATCCGGCATGTCGAAGCGCTTCTGCTACAGAAAGGTAGGCATCGTGCAGTCCCACATATTTTCCGACAAGACCGATTGTGACATTGCCGGTATGATTTTTGATATGTTCTACCATCTCTGTCCATTCGCTGAGATCAGGCTCTTGTGTCTCGATACCAAGTTCACGGCAGACAACAGATGAGAAATTTGCTTTTTCCAGCATAAGTGGAGCTTCGTAGAGATTCGGAAGTGTAATGTTTTCGATGACACAGTCCGGCTTTACGTTGCAGAATAAAGATATTTTCTGGAAAATGGATTCTTCTAAAGGTTCGTCACAGCGTAGGACGACAATGTTTGGATTGATTCCCATTCCTCGCAGTTCTTTTACGGAATGCTGAGTTGGTTTTGACTTATGTTCATCTGAGCCACGGAGGAAAGGTA
>PPYF01196209.1_pt1 | contig 13034 bp, 10 predicted proteins | sample 1559871 | NCBI WGS metagenome assembly PPYF01 (sample SAMN08240021, study PRJNA423297) | Human gut metagenome, whole genome shotgun sequencing project. | reverse complement strand
GGCGACAGGATCGCCGCAATGGCGGTACAGGCATACGACCAGCCAATTTCTCCGGCACTAAAACCGCTTTTACTTAACCACAACCACAATGGCACAAACCACGCGCCCCAGATAAACCATTCAACAAACATCATGAACGACAGCTTTGCTGTTGTTTTCATCTTTTAATTCCTTCATGACAGGTAATGTAAGGTACGCGATGACAATACCACTTAATAATACCTTTTAAATACCTTTGCGGTGAAAACTTGACCGCGCTAACATTTTTTCTGATGAATCGAGCCAACAGAAAACGCTGAAAAAACATCCAAAAGATGGAAAAACTCGCCCGTAACGACCAGGATTATGATTGCCCGCAAAAGGCGGGCCAGGACAATCCATAGCCGATATCCAATCGGAATTTACGGGAGCATAGTAATGACAGATATTGCGCAGTTGCTTGGCAAAGACGCCGACAACCTTTTACAGCACCGTTGTATGACAATTCCTTCTGACCAGCTTTATCTCCCCGGACATGACTACGTAGACCGCGTAATGATTGACAATAATCGCCCGCCAGCGGTGTTACGTAATATGCAGACGTTGTACAACACCGGGCGTCTGGCTGGCACAGGATATCTTTCTATTCTGCCGGTTGACCAGGGCGTTGAGCACTCTGCCGGAGCTTCATTTGCTGCTAACCCGCTCTACTTTGACCCGAAAAACATTGTTGAACTGGCGATCGAAGCGGGCTGTAACTGTGTGGCGTCAACTTACGGCGTGCTGGCGTCGGTATCGCGGCGTTATGCGCATTGCATTCCATTCCTCGTCAAACTTAATCACAACGAGACGCTAAGTTACCCGAATACCTACGATCAAACGCTGTATGCCAGCGTGGAGCAGGCGTTCAACATGGGCGCGGTTGCGGTTGGTGCGACTATCTATTTTGGCTCGGAAGAGTCACGTCGCCAGATTGAAGAAATTTCTGCGGCTTTTGAACGTGCGCACGAGCTGGGTATGGTGACAGTGCTGTGGGCCTATTTGCGTAACTCCGCCTTTAAGAAAGATGGCGTTGATTACCATGTTTCCGCCGACCTGACCGGTCAGGCAAACCATCTGGCGGCAACCATCGGTGCAGATATCGTCAAACAAAAAATGGCGGAAAATAACGGCGGCTATAAAGCAATTAATTACGGTTACACCGACGATCGTGTTTACAGCAAATTGACCAGCGAAAACCCGATTGATCTGGTGCGTTATCAGTTAGCTAACTGCTATATGGGTCGGGCTGGGTTGATAAACTCCGGCGGTGCTGCGGGCGGTGAAACTGACCTCAGCGATGCAGTGCGTACTGCGGTTATCAACAAACGCGCAGGCGGAATGGGGCTGATTCTGGGGCGGAAAGCATTTAAGAAATCGATGGCTGACGGCGTGAAACTGATTAACGCCGTGCAGGACGTTTATCTCGATAACAAAGTCACTATTGCCTGATGTGAAATCATCCTCTCCCATGAGGGAGAGGATGAGTGCCTGATGCGTTTCGTTTTTCAGGAGATATTCAATGCCTTCTCAGTCACTGGCGCAGAACTGAATCCTGGCTGCTCAACGCGAATGAATGCGCAAAGGACAAAGGCCAATAGATACAATGCTGTATAGGCAATGACCACACCGATAGTGCTAAACCACGGTAATAACACCACGGCAATTGCCGGAGCCAGGAAGTTAGACATACCCGCAGAGAGGTTGTAAACCGAGATTGCAGCACCTTTGTGTTTTGGTTCCAGTGCCGGGAAGACAGCGGCCATCGGCACAAATGCAGCAACAAAAGTTCCCAGAGCAATCGCCGGAATCATTGCCATCCAGTAGTTGTGACCAAAGTATTGCGGCATGTAGTAAAACGCTAAACTTGATGCTGCCATCCCGAGGCAACCAAACCAGCGAATAACACGCATCCAGCCCATTTTTTCTGCCACAATCCCCCAAAAAATATTAGAGAAAATAGTGGTAAAGAAAAATGCCGCCCAGACCTGCAACCATTCAGAGGTGGTGAATCCCAGTTCATCCACAAACATCATTGGCATAATGACCGCAAAACCGAATAACGATAAGGTATTTATAATGCGCACAATACTGGAGAGAAAAATATTGCGGTTGGTATAAAGTAAAGTTACTGCCCGACTTAATTCTGCAAACTTCTCACGGGGAGTTAAATTATGCATATGTCCAGGCGTTTTAACATGACGCAAGGAGATCATGGCAATGACACCGCCAGCAAAGCAGAACGCCAGTGCCAGCCATAAGGTTCCCATTTCACCCATAATCGGTATCGTAAAACTGGGAATATAACTGCCAGCAACACCGATCCCTACTGAATATACCGCCCAGTACCAACCCAGAGCAGAACTGGAATTTTCGCTACGCACGTTATGAATAATAACGACGATAAATGAGTAGAGAAATAGCGGATACGCTAAACCACGAATCCCGTAAAACAGCAGGATTAACCCATAGTTTGCCTGTCCTAATCCAAAGACCAGAAACAGAACATGGAATACGCACCATAGGACAAAACCAATCAGCATGGTTTTTTGCGGCGTGATGATTTCCGCTACTACCCCAGAAACCCAGGCGGAAAGGGCAGCCGCCAGGCCGTAGAGCGTAAAGGCAAAAGAGGCTTCCGCAGGTGTGAAGCCTAACGATTTAATATAGTGCGATAAGAATGCGAGTTCGAAACCATCACCAGTCATAAATACTGCGATGGCGATATATCCCCATATCAGATGCAGTGGCAAACCCAACCACTGTTTATTATTTCTGGACATATAAACCTCGTTTTTAGGGTGCAGATGAATGCACTCCGGGATATTACCGGAGTGAGTCGTTATTAGTGATTGCCTGAAAACAGCGTCAGGTGGCTGGTTAATTAGTCTCTGAGTAATTTTGCAGTATGCTGCAACTGCTTATAGGCCTCATATCGACGATGATGAAGAGATTGATAGCGTTCTTGCGGATAATAATATTTATCCACATGGGTGAATTGTTGCATCGCTTCGCCAACAGAAGGTGCAATATTTCCGGCGACAGCACCAAGAATGGCCGAGCCTAATAAAACCGGTTCGCAGCATTGCGTGGTAATGACCGGAATACCGCAGGTATCTGCCAGAATTTGTCGTACCAGTGGATGCTGCCCGGCACCGCCGCTAATAACGATATTTTTACTCACTACTCCCTGCGCTGTTTGAGCGTCGAGAATTTGGCGCAGACCATAACCAATTCCGCATAATCCAGCGATATACAAGGCGAGTAAATTATCCAGATCTCGCTCCATACCCAGGCCACAAATTACCGCTCTGGCATGAGGATCTGCGAAGGGGGCGCGATTTCCGAGAAATTCCGGCACCACGTGTAGCCCTTTCGCCAGGGCGACAGCATCTGATGGTTGCGCCGTTTTTTCGAGGATTCGATCAGCAAGCCAGACGGGGAGGGGCTGATTCACACGTTGTGCCATTTCGCGAGCTTCTTCAACAGCCGGATGGAAATCAAGTAGCTGGTCAATAGCTGCTCCCGCAGCACTTTGCCCGCCTTCAACTAACCACAGACCTGGAACCATCGCACTGTAATACGGCCCCCAGACACCCGGTACAAACGAGGGAGAAGTGGTAGATGCCATGGTGCATGAAGAAGTGCCGAAAACATACGCGAGATTGTTCAGCGCTCCACCTTCTACGCCAACCGTACCGATGCCACCAGCGTGAGCATCAATTAACCCTACAGCGACAGGTGTGCCGGGGAGTAATCCCATCTCTGCCGCGGCTTGTGCTGTTAAACCATTTCCACAAGGTGTTCCGGGAGAAACAATATGATGACCAATGCGAATAAAATCTTCATCCGCTAACTCTGCAAGGCCAATGGTGCGGAAATAATCTGGATCCCAGCGATTTTCATGTGCCAGCCACGTCCATTTACAGGTAACAGTGCATACTGAACGCGCTAAATCACCGGTAGCCCGCCAGGTCAGAAAATCGGCCAGATCGAAAAATTGTCCGGCACGTTCGTAGATCTCTGGCATATTTTCTTTCAGCCAGAGAATTTTCGGTGTTTCCATTTCAGGCGAAATTTTACCACCGACGTAGTTCAGCACCGGATGGTGAGTGGCATTGATTCGCTCTGCTTGTTCGGTGGCGCGGTGATCCATCCACACAATGATATTTTGCTTTGCATCTCCTTCCGGGCTGACAGACAATGGATCACCGTTTTTATCCAGTACCACCAGAGAACAGGTGGCATCAAAACCGATGCCTGCCACACTTTGTGCACAAACGTCTGCCAGAGTGAGCGCATTACGAATACATGAACAGACCGCCTGCCAGATCTCCTGGCTGGACTGTTCCACGCGGCTTCCGCTGCGCCGCGTAGTCGTGATTTTTTCTGTGGCATGGGATAGCAGAGATCCGTTGAGATCAAAAATCCCGGCGCGGACACTGCCTGATCCCACATCAACACCAATAACGGTTTTGGTTATTGTCATGATTGCGCCCTTACAGATCGACACTGCCAGGCAGGATCACTAAATCTCGCACGGTGACATTTTTCGAGCGGGTCACCATAAACAATACTGATTCCGCCACTTCAATCGGTTGCATCAGGCTACCATTTGCCAGGGCTTCTTCCATTTTGGCTTTTGGCCAGTCATCAAGCAGGGCAGTGACTACTGGTCCTGGCAGCACCGCACCCACACGCACGCCATATTGAGAAACCTGGCGGCGGGTAGTGTGTACGAATGCCTGAACGGCAAATTTGGACGCGGTGTAGATCGGTTCCCAGATAACCGGAACGACGCCCGCGATGGAACTGGTAAAAATTATATCGCCCGACCTCTGCGCAATCATATGCGGCAGGACTGCACGGACACAGCGAAACGCCGCATTTATATTCAGATTTAACACACGATCCCAGACATCTGGATCACCTTCAGCCACTGGGCCGCCAATATAAGCGCCTGCATTGGCATGAAAAATATCCAGCCCACCCGCCAGTTCGATAATGTCCGCCAGCATGTTATCGACTTGCTGATTATTGAAGAGATCGAGTTGCAGCGCGTACGCGTTTTCGCCTAACTCAGCGACAATCTTGTGCAGTTTGTCGCCTTCCCGGTCAATCAATACTACCTTTGCTCCTGCATCGAGCAGCGTTTTTGCACATTGCAGGCCAATACCTGACGCAGCGCCAGTGATAGCTGCAACTTTGCCATTAAGGGGAGTATTCATAGAGGGCACAGAGTGATTCATCATATAATCCTTTTACCAGGGCGAATTTATAGTCTCTGTTTGCTTGCACGCACTGAACGGGAATTTAGCTGCCGTGTGAAGCAAACTGCTCAATCGATGAAGCAGATCTAGCACTTGCTTAAATTCTCAGCAAGAGACATTCAAAATGAAGAGGCAAATTTGTGACACGCGTTGAGAAAACGAAGAAAACGACCATTTACGACCTGGCAGAATTAACCGGCGTTTCTGCCAGTGCGGTAAGCGCTATTTTGAATGGCAACTGGAAAAAGCGACGCATCAGCGCAAAGCTGGCTGAGAAGGTCACCCGTATTGCGGAAGAGCAGGGATATGCCATTAATCGGCAGGCAAGTTTACTGCGCAGTAAAAAATCCAACGTTATTGGCATGATTGTGCCGAAATATGACAACCGATACTTTGGATCGATTGCCGAAAAATTTGAAGAGATGGCGCGTGCCAGAGGATTACTGCCAATCATCACCTGTACGCGGCGACAGCCAGAACTGGAAATTGAGGCTGCTCGCGCCATGCTCTCCTGGCAGGTGGATTGGGTCATTGCTACCGGAGCGACTCAACCGGATAAAATAGCCCAAATGTGCCAGCAAGCGGGCGTACCGACACTGAATCTGGATCTGCCGGGAACACTGGCGCCGTCGATCATTTCTGATAACTATATGGGGGCGAAATTATTGACGGAAAGAATTTTAGCCAACAGCCAGAAACGCTATGGCAAGCTGGCACCTTTGACTTTTGTCGGTGGACGTATAAGCGATAACAATACTGCTGAACGTTTATGTGGTTTTGTCGATGCCCATCAGGCTTTGGGGATAACCGTACCGGATGAACATAAACTGGTTACCGGCTACTCTTCTGCTCGCGTAGAGGGATTACTGAAAGAGGTCTTCCAAAGCTCTGCAGTATCGCTTCACGGGTTATTCGTCAACTCGACAATCTCTCTTGAAGGGGTGGTTCGCTGGCTGGCGCAAACCGGGCAGACGGGAGCCAATCAACCGCCAATGGGGTGTTTTGACTGGGATCCTTTTGTTTCTCTGCTCGGGCACGATATCGATATGGTTCGTCAGGATGTACCCGCCATGCTCGAAAAAGTGTTTGAAATTGTGGATTCTGGCGATACCACCCTGCGTCGCATTGAGATACCGCCACAACTCATTCCGAGCCTGAATGTTGTCAGCTGAGATTAACGTGTCAGCAACCAGCGTGCGGTGTGTTCATCGGTGACCAGACCGTTGATCCACCCACCTTTTAATGCTGCGAGGATCGCCGGACGTTTATCCTCACCACAGGCAGCTGCGATACGTGGGCAGTTGCTTTCGCGGATATCATGGCTGGTGATCATCTGGTTGATCTGGCTTTCCACAACATTGCCTTCAGCATCAATAAAGCGTCCGAGGATTTCACCAACGCCTCCGCGTGCTGTTAACTCTTCCAGTTGCTGCTCATCAATAAAGCCATCTTTGAAAATAGGGCTTTGACGACCTAAAGCACCAATACCCACGAAAATAACATCAGAGTCACGCGCTACGGTAGAGACGTTGCGGAACAATCGATTGGTTGACCACATTTGGTACTCTTCGCGGGACTGAGCATAGCGTGGAGCTGGCCACTGGTAATATTTTCCCTGAATTTTTCTCGCCAAAAGCAGCGGTACGTCGTCGTAATAGTTACATTGCCCGTGTTCATTCATGGCGCTAATCAGCGCCACACAGCGGGTATTCTGACTATCAAAATCGATACGTTTAATGGTTTTCTTCAACGTTAAGCCAGAACCAATACCAACGATGGTCGGTTTGTCACCCTGTAAGTAACGCGCCATCAGTTGATAACAGCCAAATGTCACGCTGTCGAGCGTACTTTCAATACTGTAAACCGGCATAATATTGCAGTCGGTTAATTGGTACTTTTCCTTTAACAGTTGGGCATAATCGAGACAGTTGGCAACCGGATGATGCAATCCAATCGACACAATCCCTTCGTCTTTCGCTGCTGCTATCAGGCGTTGAACCACTGGCCGTGAAGTACCTAACTGACTTGCGATTTCACTCTGATTAAGTCCGGCAATGTAGTACATCCATGCCGCCCGTACTTTTTGATCGAGCCTGATGTCATCTTCTTTGTTCACGTTTCCCTACCTCAAAAGTGGCGTGCGGAATCGTGAAAATCCCGCAACTGATTAGCGTCATTTTGGCCATAGCTTTACCGCGAGGCAAGTTTATTGCTTTGATTTGGTCATTTGTAATTTTTTTGGTCAATTGTTCTTTTGTGATCTAACGCTCTTAATTAACTCAAATGTTCGATTACAGTTCAGCCATAACGTCAATGGAGAACGAAACAATGAACGAACAATTTACATGGCTGCACATCGGGTTAGGTTCTTTTCATCGCGCACATCAGGCGTGGTATCTACACCGTTTGCAGGTGATGGGCGATAAACGCTGGAGCATTGCTGCGGGCAATATTCGTAATGATGCTGAACATGTCGTACAGGCACTCAGTGCACAGAAAGGTCGCTATGTGCTGGAAACCGTCAGCCCGGAAGGGGTAAGCGAATATGAAGAGATCACCTCAATTCAGAAGTTGATACCGTGGCAGGCAGATTTACAACCGCTGATTGCTGAAGGGGCAGAGCCGAAGACAAAAGTGATTGCTTTCACCGTCACCGAAGGCGGGTACTACCTGAATACCAGTCACAAACTGGAAGTTAACAATCCTGATTTAGCGGCAGATCTTAAAGGGGGATGCAAAACAATTTACGGTGTTATTACCCGTATCCTCGAAGCACGTATGGCAAATAACGCCGGACCACTAACCCTGCTGAATTGCGATAACGTGCGCCATAATGGTGAACGTTTCCATGATGGCCTGGTTGAGTTTCTCCAGCTAACTGGCAAACAGGATGTCATCGACTGGCTGAGTACAAATACCACTTGCCCGAATACCATGGTTGACCGCATTACGCCTCGTCCGGCAGCAGAACTTCCGGCACGGATCAAGGCTCAAACGGGTATTGCCGATAAAGCGCCGGTAATGGGCGAAACCTTTATCCAGTGGGTCGTGGAAGATAATTTCCGTGATGTCCGTCCGGCACTGGAGAAGGTCGGTGTCGAACTGGTGGCGTCGGTAATCCCCTATGAAGAGGCGAAGATTCGCATTCTTAACTCTTCACACAGTTGCATCGCCTGGGCAGGTACGTTAATCGGTCAAAAATATATCCACGAAAGCACAATGACCGATTTTATCTATCAGATTGCCGACCGCTACGTGACGGAAGATGTCATTCCTTGCTTGGGCGATAACGGTATCGATTTGCCAACCTACCGTGATGTTGTACTCAAGCGTTTTACCAATCCACATATTCAGGACACCAACCAACGCGTCGCTGCGGATGGTTTCTCGAAAATTCCGGCGATGATTGCCCCCACACTGCGAGAGTGCTACCAGCGAGGCGTTCGCCCGAATGCCACCGCCATGTTACCTGCACTGTTTTACGTATTCATGGAGCAATGGCATCACGGCAAACTGCCCTATGAATATCAGGATGGCATCCTTGATGCACCAGCTGTCCATGCAATGTTCCAGTCTGCCGATCCCGTCGCTGTTTATGCCAGTGATAAAGCGCTGTTTGGCGATTTAACCGAACGTGAAGATTTTGCCGCGTTGTTGCGCGAAAAAATCGCTGACGTCTACGCGTTAATTAACTAACCAGGAGGCGGTTATGTATCTGGGTATCGATCTGGGCACATCGGAAGTTAAGGCGCTGGTCATTGATGAAAACAATGAAATTGTTGCCACCCATAGTGCGCCGCTGACCATTCAGCGGCCCCATCCACACTGGTCAGAACAATCGCCGCAAGCCTGGTGGGAAGCGACGGAATATTTAATGTCGACCCTGCGGGAAAAATGCGGTCACCACTGGCAGGCGATCAAAGCCATTGGCCTTTCTGGTCAAATGCATGGTGCCGTCCTGTTGGATGAAAAAGGAGAGGCGATTCGTCCGGCGATTTTATGGAACGACACCCGCAGTGCGCAGGAGTGTGCGGAGCTGGAAGAGATCGCACCAGAGTTGCATCAGGTAGCGGGAAACCTGGCGATGCCTGGATTTACCGCCCCCAAATTGCTATGGGTACGGCGCCATGAGCCGCAGCACTTTGCGCGCATTTCCACCGTTTTACTGCCGAAAGACTATTTGCGTTTCAAAATGACCGGCCAAAAGATTTCCGATATGTCGGATTCTGCTGGCACGTTGTGGCTCGACGTGGAAAAACGCGACTGGTCAGATTCGTTGCTGGAAAAATGTGGCCTGACACGGGCGAATATGCCGGAACTGGTGGAAGGTTGTGACGTTTCTGCCACTCTTTCCCCTGAAGTTGCCAGCCGTTGGGGGCTGACATCTTCGGTTGTAGTTGCTGGTGGCGGTGGCGATAACGCCGTGAGCGCAATTGGTGTGGGGGCCGTTTCTCCCGGAGATGCGTTTATTTCTTTGGGAACTTCCGGGGTGTTGTTTGTAGTGACAGATGCCTATCGTCCTGCGCCGCAATCAGCAGTCCATGCTTTCTGTCACGTACTACCGAATTTATGGCACCAGATGAGTGTAATGCTCAGTGCCGCCAGTTGTCTGCAATGGTTCTGCCGTCTGGTGGGGGTAACGGAAACAGAGTTACTGGAAGAGATTGCCCAACTTTCTGATGCAGACAAAGCCAGTGCACCGATGTTCCTCCCGTATCTTTCTGGTGAACGTACGCCACATAACGATCCTCATGCCCGGGGATTGTTCTGGGCGCTGACACACTCCAGTCAGCGTGCGCTAATGGGATATGCAGTGCTGGAAGGCGTCAGCTTTGGTATTGCCGATGGGCTGCGAGTCCTGCAAGAAAGCGGTACGGCAATTGAGCAATGCTCGCTGGTAGGTGGGGGGGCGAGAAGTCCATTCTGGGCGCAGTTACTGGCCGATATTCTCGATATGCCAGTGGTGACGCATAAAGGCGGTGAAACGGGTGGGGCGCTGGGAGCCGCGCGTCTGGCCTGTCTTGCTGCGGGAAAACCACTGGCGGCAGTGTGTGAAAAACCTGAAATCTTCAAAACCTGGCGCAGCGATCCTGAACGTCATAATGCGCTGATGCAACGATATCAGCAGTTTACTGCGCTGTATCACAACGACCTGAACTATCGCAATCAATAACATCTGTCACAAATGCCCTCCGGTGTTTGCACCGGAGCGGCGTTTTGTATCCTACAAACGAGGTCACTATGTCGTTAACAAATAAACAATGGCTGGGATTACCCTTAAATCTGGTGTGGGGATATATTGCCATTGCCATCTTTATGACCGGAGACGGTTTTGAACTGGCATTCCTGTCGCATTACATTAAAGCACTGGGTTTCACGCCTGCAGAAGCCTCCTTTGCCTTTACGCTCTATGGCCTGGCGGCAGCGCTTTCCGCCTGGGTTTCCGGCGTAGTTGCCGAAATTATTACGCCACAAAAAACCATGTTTATCGGCTTTGTGCTGTGGTGCGTATTTCACGTGCTGTTTCTGGTCTTTGGTCTGGGGCAGGCGAACTATGGGTTAATCCTGCTGTTTTATGGTATTCGTGGCCTAGCCTATCCGCTGTTCCTCTACGCCTTTATTGTGGCGATTGTCCATAACGTACGCAGTGACAGCACCAGTGCTGCTCTGGGCTGGTTCTGGGCAGTTTACTCTATTGGTATCGGCGTATTCGGCAGCTACATCCCCAGTTTTACCATTCCGCTTATTGGCGAAATGGGAACATTATGGCTGGCGCTGGCCTTCTGTGGGGTTGGTGGCGCTGTTGCGTTAATTTCTATGCGCAAAGTAGAAACACCACGCCATATGCAAAACCTAACCACAAAAGAGAAGTTTAGCGAACTGGGCCGTGCGGTGACTTTGCTTTATACCAACCGCAATATTTTGCTTTCCAGTATTGTTCGCATTATCAACACCTTATCTTTATTCGGATTCGCCGTAATTATGCCGATGATGTTTGTTGATGAGCTGGGCTTTACCACCTCTGAGTGGTTGCAGGTCTGGGCAGTCTTCTTCTTTACCACCATCTTCTCTAACGTATTCTGGGGCGTGCTGGCAGAGAAAATGGGCTGGATGAAAGTTGTTCGCTGGTTTGGTTGCGTGGGAATGGCGCTTTCAAGCCTGGCGTTCTACTACATGCCGCAACATTTCGGTCATAACTTTGCTATGGCGCTGATACCTGCGGTGGCACTGGGGATCTTTGTTGCTGCATTCGTACCGATGGCAGCCGTTTTCCCGGCACTGGAACCGAAACATAAAGGAGCAGCTATTTCGGTTTATAACCTTTCAGCCGGGTTGTCCAACTTCCTTGCTCCGGCAATCGCCGTGGTACTTCTGCCTTATTTCAGTACTATTGGTGTGGTTATCGCTTACACCACCCTGTATGTGATAGCGTTTATTATTTGCCCGTTTATTCGCGTCGAACAACCGGGATTCTCAAATCAGCAAGTGTGTGAAGGGAAGACCGCCACCATTTCCTGATGACGACAAGCCTGGTGTGGTGCCAGGCTTTATTGCGAGGAACAATGTTTAATTGTAAAGCAGTCATTTTTGATATGGACGGCGTCATCATTGATTCGGAAGGGTTATGGCGTGAGGCACAAAAGGGAGCACTGGCAAGGTGGGGCGCATGTGTCAGTGACGAAGAGTGTATAAGACTGACTAAAGGTAAAAGGCTGGATGAGATTGCCCAAACCTGGTGTGAATATTGTCATTTACACATTGAACCCGCACTGTTGGAAAGTGAGATTCGCCGCCTGATCACTACGTTGATTGCCGGGACGGGCGAAGCGATGCCAGGCGTTCAGGACGTGTTATTTTTTTTGCGCCGGAGTGGCTATCAACTGGCGCTGGCAACCTCTTCATCTTACCAGGTGATCGATGCTGTACTGACAAAACTCAATATTCAGCATTATTTTTCGGTGATTTGTAGTGCTGATGACGAAAAGCATGGGAAACCCCATCCGGCAGTTTATCTTTCTGCACTGCGAGAATTGCAACTGTCTGCTGCAGATTGTTTGGTTATAGAGGACAGCGTGAGTGGTTTTCAGGCAGCACAGGCGGCAGGAATAAACACCATTGTGGTATCAGAAGATGCCCAACAAACCTGCTTTAATGCGGCGAGTGCAAGATATTTATCGATGAATGAATTACTGGCAGCGTTAGCCGTAGCTGCGTAACAAAAAAGGGTGAGCGCAGAAGATCCCAGGGATGATGCCGGTCTGCTAATCCTGCTTCTGCGCTTGCTTTTATTTAACGTAAAAGCGGGCAATCTGGTGGCAGACGGCAACGCAACGCTGCCGGAAGTATTTCAATATGAAAATTTTGCCCACTCAACGGTTCGCCATCAAGATTAAAGGTGATGTCGTGTGGTGCCTGAATATCAAACCACGACGAAGCGCCTTCGATAATATTCGGGTTATCTTCGTCAGATTTTAAGGTTGATACGAGAGCCGGAAGTATTTCATCGCCGGTAAAAATGCGCAGTTGCAGCAAGCCATCGTTAATTAACGCGTTCGGACACAATTGCTGACCGCCACCGGCCTGACGCCCGTTACCAATACCAATGACCAGGGCGTCACCTTGCCAGTGAAAGTTTTCACCGCGGATTTCACAACGGTCCGGTTGCAGAGTACTGAGAGATCCCCTCATAATTTCCCCAAAGCGTAACCATGTGTGAATAAATTTTGAGCTAGTAGGGTTGCAGCC
>PPYF01028329.1_pt1 | contig 13034 bp, 8 predicted proteins | sample 1559871 | NCBI WGS metagenome assembly PPYF01 (sample SAMN08240021, study PRJNA423297) | Human gut metagenome, whole genome shotgun sequencing project. | reverse complement strand
GTCATGCGCTATATCTACGACCATAACTAGCAATACGCCTCCGCGCTCACCAACCGACGAGCCATCCTGGCATTCGAACTCATCAAAGACATTCTCGACAAGCCCCTTGCACGGGCACGCAAAGCCAAGGAACGCCGTGAGGACAAAAAGGCCCATCCCGAAAAGCATCCTCCACGCAAATCAGCTCGCTGCGCCAAGGCGGTCCAATTGCCTTCGGGCCACATAATTGAGTCTGACACGCCATACTTTGACTACTACTGCGTAAAAGGCAATAAGATATTCTATTTCCGATTGATTGGTTCCGGAGATGTCAAAAGCAAAAAAGCCACCTTCGACTCAGCATTTGATGAGCCTAAGCCTATAAATGCCATATTACAGTTACTTGCAAAAGCATCTCCATAACAGCCGGGAAAGTGCGTAAACAGAGGCGCCCGGCCATTGGGCCGGGCGTCTCTGAGTATGATAAAGGATTATTCAGGATTATTTCTTCACGAGCTTGCAGGTGTAGGGAACCTGGGTGAAGTCAAGGGTTACTTCATAAGTGCCTGCACCGGGCGACTTGATGTTGTCGCCGTTGGGAACAAGGTTGTTCATGGCACCGCCGAGGTTAACGTCCCATGCATCGTTGGCACGGAACTTGAATTCACCGTCCTTCATGGTTACGGTAGCTGTCCATGTGAGGAAGTCGGCCGAAGGAGTAAGGGCTGTAGAAGCGTCCCAACCGTTAGGAGTGGCATCACCAATCATACCGTAGGTATTGCAGAGTACTGCAGAGTAGGTGAGATTAGAGATGTTGACACTGAGCCAGTAGAGACCTGCTGTGGCTGCGTTGAGGTTGCCTGCGCCGCCATCGTTGGTGAGTTCGCCTTCAACACCGGTAGAACCGAAGTTGGTACCATCCCAGTTGGGAGCGGTAGAGAACTTGTATTCACCATTGAGATAAGCGTAACCAGTGTAGGTCACATAGTCGGTGGTGGTAAGAATCTGAGAAGCAGTCTGGCTCCAGCCGTTAGAGTTACCGGGAGTATAAAGCTGCTCGATAGCGAGTGAGAACGAGTAAGTGAGCTGGTCCATATTAATGGTGAGCAGATAGGGATATCCTTCGGTGAGCACACCAGGGACACCGCCGTCGGCCACAGCCAGGAGGTCGCCTTCAAGTTCGTTTTCAAGACCGGTAACAACTCCGTAAACAGTGTTGCCGTCAAGAGTTCCGGCAGCGAAGGTAGACTGGGGAATAATCTGCCACTGCCAGTCGGGAGTTACGTCAAACTTGGCAGAGAACACGGGGTCGTCGTAAGGATTGACATCAGAGTGCTGGAACTTCACAGCCTTGGCAACAGTGCCGTCAGATGCTGTGCCAACGAGGTAGTAGGCATCTTCAATCACTTTTGATGCAGGGAAGGGAACAATGCTGAGTTCGAAAGGTCCGTAGAATGTGTCGGGACCGCCTACGCGGGCTTCCTGCTTTCCGCTTACAGTGTAGAGAGCATAGCGCACTGCGACCTTGGCTTCGGCAGGATTGTGCGAGATGTTTTCGAAATAAACACCCTGCAATTCATCGGGAGCGACTGATACATTGTAGACATCTGAAGAATCAACCTGTTCTACAACCATAGGGCATTCGTAAGAGCTGGCGAAGCCATCGGCCGAAACCTGAGCTACAGCCTTGAATGTGTAGCCTTCGGGCATATTCGGGACTGTGATATCCGAAACGAGGAGAGTAGTGTTCTCATCGTTAAGAGCCTTGAGGTTGTATGCCTGTGCCACAACCTTTGAGGCAACGGTGACATCGGAAGTCTGAAGAACCGAGGTCTGTGGGTTGGTCTGGGGAGCGGGATTGGGCTCTTCGTAGTTATCGCAAGCAGCAAAACCGAGCGACATCACCGCCAACAGGCCAAATATTGAATATTTTTTCATATTATATTCCTTGGTTAATGTTGAAGCACGAGGGAGGAGGGTGCCCCTCCCCCGCATGTCATATTATTTTAATACGTATGAAACATTTTTGTTGTTGGTATCAACAGTCAGCTCGAGTGTGCCGCCGGCATCAAGGTCGAATGCCCAGTTGCCCTTACCTGATACATAAGGACCGCTGAATTGACCGTTCGAGAACGAGCAAGCAACGTCGCCGTCATCTACCTGCGAACCTATCTGAGTGGGGTTGTCCCAACCTTCGTCTGTGAGTTCGAGAGCAAAACGGAAGTTAACATGGCCGGCTTCAACGGGGAATGAACCTACATAGATGCCTTCGCCGGTCTTGTCGGCAAGACGGAAGTCCTTGTAAGCATCGGTGTTGTCGGTACCGGGAGCCATCCATCCGCTCATAGAACCTACGAGGTAAATGTACTTGGTAACGACAACCTGTGCCTCGCCTGCAGTACATGTAAGGGTCATGTTATTGGCATCGCTCATGTCGACAACGATAGTCATCTTGCCACCGGGCCAGTTGGGGAAGCTGAACGCGCCCTTACCGGCAACGAGAGCATTGGTGAATGAGCCTTCGGTGAAGTCGGGGAATTCGATGGGATTATCATCGGGCTGTGAACCGTAAGAATCGGCATCCCAACCGGTAAGAGCGGTGTAGAAGCGGAACATAGAACCGGCAGGAATATCGAATACGCCTGAGTAAACCTTTGAGCCGATACCGTCGGCAGGTTCGAAGAGGCGCCAGTCGGCATAGTGTGCGGCATTGGATTCGGTAGGACCTGCCCAGCCTTCGGGTGAACCTACAAGATAGATGAATCCGGGAGTCGCAACAGAATAGTAGGGCTTGAGATAGTTGTAAGCCACAACGTTTGAAGTTATCTTGGAGCTTTCAACACCATCGAGCTGAGCGACAGCGCGGAAATAGATTTTCTCGTAGGGCTTACCGTCATAGTAGGCATTAAATTCGTCAGCATCGGCGAATCCGTGAAGCTCAACGATACCGTTGCATACATTTTCCTGCTTAATGCTCATCTTGGCGAGAGTCTTGTCTACAGATTCGAGGTCATAGGCCTGAGCGAAGTCCTCGGTGAGTGACATTTGAGCAGAATACTGTGTAACAGCCGAATAGCCGTAGTCAGGCTGTGAGCAGACCAGTTCGAGAGTCTGACCGGCAGTAAGGTCGATGTACTGGTCCTGCATGGCCGGCTGGTTCAGAACGAAGGTTGTGGGTTCCTGATAGACCGGGTCGCGGTCCTCAGAGCATGAAGAGAACCCCAGGGCAACAGCGGCCAGAGCCAGGAATATAGAAAGATTTTTCATATTATATTCAAGAGTGAAGAGTTAAATTAATAACCGGGGTTCTGTGTATAGCCATTGCGTTCAACCACTGTGGTAGGCAGGGGATAAACGATGAAGTTGGCAGGATAGTCGGTACCGTTGGCAACGTTGTACTTCCAGTTCCATGTGTAACCGGAAATCCACTTGCCGTAGCGGATAAGGTCTGAACGGCGGATGCATTCGGTGTAGAGTTCACGCTGACGCTCGTTCTGAAGTTCGGGCAGGTTGATGCTGGTGTAAGGTTCCATACCGGCACGTTCGCGGATAAGGTTAACCCACTGGAGAGCCTTGGCCTTGTCGCCACCGTTGTTAAGAGCGGCTTCTGCACCTGAAAGGTAGATTTCAGCGAGACGAATCATAGCGTAGTCGATGCCGAGGGGATCAACGGGTGCGGGAGAGGCAGCTTCGTCAATCTGGTTGTTGTCGTTGACAACCCAGTTGCTGTACTTAACAGCGAGGAAGCCGTTGTCGCCCCAATTGGCCTGAGTGAATGAGCCGTTGTTGATGTTGAAACCATCAGCTGCGGTCTTCCACATCTTTGTGCGGATATCGGGAGAGCTGGTATAGTCTTCATTCCAGTCGAACACTTCTACAAACTGGCGACGAGCTGACATACACTTCCAGCCGTTGGCTGAGTTGTACTGCTTCTGGAATACATTGTATTTGTACTTCTTGCCGTCGATGTTGAAGATACCGTTGATTTCGTCGGGAGCAGCATCACCAATCCATGCATTACACATGAAACCGCCGTTTGCGTAGCTGGTGAGACCTACACCGTCAGGATTGAGTGTGGGGTTTTCCTGAGGAATAGTCCAGATGATTTCGTGAACATCACCGGCACCGCCGATAGCGTAGTTCTTGTTGTTGTATGCAAAGTTCTGGTGGTAGCCCTTGCAGAGACCTGAGTTCTGGAAACCACCGTGACCGAGACGGTTAATAACTGCTTCAGCGTGGTCGTAGCAGTCTTTCCAACGCTCTGTGCCGGTGTAGACACCTGCATTGAGGTAGTACTTAACGAGCAGCGACTCAGCTACGTCAAGACCAACATATCCGTAAGGAGGCTTGTTGTTGGGGTCGTTCTGCTTGTACCATGCAACAACATCTTCAAGGTCAGCTACAACGCGCTCGAACACAAGGCGACGGCCTTCTGCGAAATTGGAGCTGAGCTGGGGAGCAACCGAACCTACAGTTACTGACTCATCGGCGTAGGGAACGTTGCCGAAGTTGTCTATAAGGTAGAAATACATACCTGCACGGAGAATGCGGGCCTGACGACAGAATTCGTCAAAAAGTGCTTGTTCCTGCTCTGTCTTGATACCGAAGTTGGTCTGCATGAACTGGTTGCAAAGTGTCACGATAACCATGAATCGTGAGTAAGTACCCATGACAACAGAGTTGTTGGCGGGAATAACGCCATACTGGAACATGGGGTCGATGGCGTCGCCGGTGGGAAGCCAATTGGCTTCGTCGGTTGGGATTTCCTCAAGATTGAACACGGCACGCTGGAATGTAGACATACCACCGTCCATAGACGAAAGGATATTGTTGCCGTTGGGGCCGTATGTACCTATGTTCATATATACGCCGGCAATGAGCTCCTGCATGCTTTTTGAAGGGTCCTTGCTCAGAACGACGTCGGTGATTTCGTTGGGGTTGGTTGGGGTGAGGTCGAGGTCGCCGGTACATGAGCCCATTGACATCGCAGCCGCCAACACACCTGCAGAAATAAATAATTTATTTAGTTTCATATTGAATTATCCTTTTTGAAAGAGTTGGCAATTAGAAAGTTGCGATAAGGCCGAGTGTGAAGGTAACAGGACGCGGGTAAACGTTGGCATCGCAGCCGTCGAATACTTCGGGATCAAGACCTTTGTACTTGGTGATTACGAACGGGTTTTGGCAGGCACCGAAGAGACGCAGGCGCAGACTGTCGTGCAGGAGGTTCTCGAAGGTGTAACCGAGAGTGATGTTGTCGCAACGGAGGAAAGAGGCGTTTTCTACGAAGTAGTCGCTGAGTACGTGCTGCGCAGAAGTTGTGGGGAAGAGGAACTCGTTGTCAAGAAGGTTGTTGAGACCGTAGGCGTCAACAGTCGAAAGGACTGTGCGTGAGCGACGGAATCCGTTGTAAACCCAGTTGCCGAGGTTGGCGCGGAGTACGAAGCCGAGGTCCCAGTTCTTGTAGTTGAAGTTGTTGTTCCAGGTGATTGTAACCTTGGGTTCGGGAGAGTGGAAGTTGGTAAGGTCGGCCTGGTCAATCTTACCGTCGGCATTCTGGTCAACATACTGGCCGGGGATAGGATTGTTGTTTTCGTCGTAAACCTGCTGGTAAACACGATATGTATAGGCAGCTTCGCCTTCCATGAACCACTGGAGGTCGGCACCGATACCGCCGCCTACAGTACCACGGGCAGCCATGGGCACACCTTGGTTAAGCTTGGTAATCTTGTTGCGGTTCCATGCCACGTTTACGCCGGTGTTCCAAACGAAGTCATTGGTAACCACGGGCTTGCCACCGAGGGTAACTTCGATACCGTAGTTGCGGAGCTTACCGATGTTGGTGGTAACATAGTCTGAGGTCTGCTGACCTTTGGCAGGAGTGTGGGCGAGAAGGTCGCGGGTGTCGCGGAGATACCAGTCGATGGCAGCTGTGAAGCGGTTGTTGAGGAAACCGAGGTCGAAACCTACGTTCCATGTAGCGGTAGTTTCCCACTTGATATTGCTGTCGTAAGCGTTAGGATAGAGGGGATTAACCCAAGCACCGCCGTTGTAACCGGGATACATGAAGCTGTTGTTGGTTGAAATTTGGTAGATAGGCATGTAGGGGAAGTAAGAACCTATATCCTGCTGACCGGTTTCACCCCAACCGAGGCGAAGTTTCCATTCGTTGAGAACGTTGCTGTCCTTGAAGACAGGGAGATTTGAAATCTTCCAACCGAGGGTTACAGAGGGGAAGATACCCCAACGATTGTCCTTGGAGAAACGTGAAGAGCCGTCATCACGGAGAGTGAAGGTGAGGAGGTATGTATCGTCGAATACGTAGTTGAGACGTCCGAAGAACGAGATGAGCTGAACGGGAGCACCCCAGCGGCTCATTGTAGCGTTGCCGGCTACTTCACCCACGGGATTGTTGGTGTTTTCGGTCATGTAATATGTGCCATTATTATAGCTCATGCCGTTTGCGCCGTTGGCATCAACGAAACCGCGAGAGTTAACGTAGGTCTGTGAATGACCGAAGTAGTTGAACTTCTGCCAAGAGTAACCGAGCATAACATCAACGTTCGACTTGATAGCCTCAAAGTCTTTCTTATAGTTGGCATAGAAGTCAAGAAGGGTGTTCTGCTGTATTTCGTGCCACTTGTAGAGGGTAGCGGCGCCGGCAGCGTTGTTGGCTATAAGACCGGTGTTGTTCCAAGCCATTAGCGAGTTCTGAGCGGTGATGCTCTTAGCGTCGTTCTTAGACACCTGATAACCGAGGTTAAGGTTGAAGTGAAGCTCGGGGAGGAAGTGAAGCGAATAGTCGAGCTGGAGGTTACCGGTAGAAGAAAGAGTCTTGTTGTGACTGTCGTTATCGTCAAGGAGCTGAACGGGGTTCACTGCACCGTTACGGTCGAAGAATCCACCGGGAGTGTAATTATAGTAACCGTTATAGAGTAAGCGGCCTGTGCCACCCTCTACGGGGATATTAGAATATACGGGCTTGGTGGGGTCAAATGTAACAGCGTTTCCGATAGCACTCATGTCGGCGTTGCCTGTGCGGGCGTAAGTACCCTGGGCATTGGCCTGAACTGACAGGTGGTCATCGAAGAACTTGGGCGAGAGGTTGAAGCCTACGGTAGCACGCTGCATGTCAGATGTCTTGAGGATACCGTCGTTCTTCATATAAGAAGCGTTGACACGATAGGGAAGAATACCGGCCTTACCGCCTACGCTGACATTGTAGTCGTGAGAGAAAGATGTGCGGAGCACTTCCTTCTGCCAGTCGGTGTTGTGGATTGTACCATTATAGCCAAGCTGAGAAATTGAACTTTCACCGAGATTTTCGCGAACAACCTGTGCAAATTTTTCACCGCTCATCATATTGAGAGTCTTACGGGCAGTGTTGACAGAGAAGTTTGCAGAAAAGTTAACCTGGGGACGTCCGCTCTGACCTTTCTTGGTAGTGATGATGATAACGCCGTTAGAAGCGCGCGAACCGTAGATGGCTGTAGCGGAAGCATCCTTAAGGATTGTCATTGACTCAATGTTCTGTGGGTTAATCATAGACATTGCGCTCATGCCGCCGCCGTTGGCCTGGTTGGTCTGTGGCACACCGTCAATCACGATAAGGGGGTCGTTTGAAGCTGAAAGTGAAGAGCCGCCACGGATACGGATTGTGGCACCGCCGGTAGGATTACCACCGTCAGTAGTAACAACGACACCGGGGCTTGCACCAACAAGGAGGTCCTGTGTAGAAGTAGCGATGCCGGCTTCGATTTCATCGGGCTTGATAACAGCGACCGAACCGGTGGCGTCAGACTTCTTAACGGCACCATAACCGATAGCTACCACTTCCTGAAGAGTTGTGGTGTTGGTTGTGAGGTGGACGTCGATATTAGTGCGTCCGGCTACATCGACAACTTGTGTTTCACAGCCGATGTAAGAGAAAACGAGCTTGCCGTCGGAGGCAACCTGGATGGTGTAATTACCGTCGATGTCAGAGACAACACCGGTAGTATTACCTTCCACCACAACGCTCGCACCGATGGCAGGCAGTCCGTCGGGTTCGTAGACGGTACCTGAAACGGTGATTTGTTGCGCTAATGCGGGAAAGACACAAGCCAGCATCATAGCGAAGGCAATAAGTGCTTTCCGCGTCATTTGAAAACGTACGTTTTGCATGCAAGAAAGGTTTTTTAGTTAGTAATTAATATAATCTCATTTTTTTGTTTTTCAGAAAAGGAGTTGTGTACAGGCAATCCGTCTGACTCTTCAGACGAAGTGGGCATTTTTCATGGGTGCTTTTACACTATTAGCTAAATCAGCTCAAAATCAGCTCTTTGCAAGTTCACAAATCATTACATCAATAGATAAGACACGAATTTTACGCTATTCGGGTGCTTTTCATAGGCAAAGTAAAGAAAAAATTTCTTAATCTTACACTATTTTAACGAGAAAAATTATGCTACAACGACTATTTAACAATTAAACGTTAATTTAACATTTAATCTGTTAACGAAAACAGCGAGTAACCAATCGACGGATAGTGAGCGCATTAAGTGTAGAAATTACAATCATTATCAAGGCTCCAATGCCCAGCGAAAACCATAACGAGGCGGGACGAATAGATAACGCTTCAAGACCCGATACCCATAAACCGCGTATGAAAGGCAACGCCACACAGGCAAGCAGAAGAACCGAAACATTTACGCTCATAACAAGACCGAGATAGCGGGCCGATACCTCACGAGGTGTGTAGCCCAACAGTAAAAGGCCGGAAATAGCCTTGCGGTTTTTCTGGACAAGAAGATAAAGGCTAAGGATAAGTATTCCCAATGCAAGGAGTGTTATAAGGGCGCCAATAGAAGCAATCACAGAAGTGAGCAATGTCAAGAAGAACGAGACGCGACCAAGGTCATTGTCAGGCCCTGCCACCTCATATCCGTGAGCTGAAAGATATTCGTCAATAGCCGGGTCGGCTGGATCCGCGAGTTCAACCACCAGTCGCGAGGGCTCCGCAAGCTGTTCTTCACCAAAAGAATCATGTGCCCAATCCATGAATGCCTGAGGCACAGCCACCGTGTTGAGCCATGAGGAAAAACCTACAATGCGGGCCGGTAATGTCGCGGTACGTCCGCGTCCTGCAATTGTGACAGTCAACGGCACAGAGCCAATCATGCCCTCGCTGAGCATAGGCATATTGCCGGAGGCCGCAAATCCGAAATTATAGAGCGTAAGATAGTCTTTGGATATTATGATAGGTATAAGTGGCTGCGCGGGGTCGAAACTCCATTCGTCGGGAGATATGTCAATTATACTGTCGGGAACAGATTCAAAGAACAAAGCCGTAGAAAGGCTGCGGCCGCCAAGGTCAAGTCCGGCCCATACCTTGAAGTCGGCAGCCTGAAAAGGCATCACGGCCCCACTCCACTTCTGACGGCTCAGGTCGGCGATGTCCGATTTTGAAAAAGCCGGTGCTTTGCCAGATATGGATGACTTCAGGCCGACAGGCTTGGATATAACAATGTTTCTCTTGGATATGAGTCCGAAACCTCCATCTTCAGAAGAATCGGCCTGCAAACTGCCCGACACATCGCGATAGAACTGCAAGGCAACAAGCACGATAATCAGACCGACAAGAGTAGAAAAAGCATATCCGGCTATCTGCCATACGCTTATATTGCGGCGAAGAAGCTTCCAAATCATTTTTAAAGAGATAAAGAAATAAATGGAACTTGAACCTTGAGAGGATTGCCCACCGAAGTGAATATGACACCGGCTTCCTGAGCCTTGGCAGTCTCGATAACCATATCGGCACACCGCTGATTGTTTTCTATATCAAGGTGACTCACAGGCTCGTCAAGCAAAATGAAATCGAAAGGCTGACAAAGGGCACGGATTATGGCAACCCTCTGCTTCTGACCGACAGAAAGCTTGCCTGAAAGACGCGAAATGCGGTGGTCTATCTCAAGAGCCTCAAACATACGCCGTATGTCGGCCTCGGTACGAAAGTCGGTAAGACGGTTCTTGAGCAGCACATTGTCAATGGCGGTAAGCTCATCGAAAATGTCAAGTTCCTGCGGAAGATAGGCCAGCGAGGAGCGTCGCAAGGCGCACCAATCGTTCATCGAAAGTGAAGAAATATCCGTATCATTAAAAAATATGTGGCCAAGATAGTCGGTGCGTACCCCCATGATGAAAGAGCAGAGCGATGTCTTGCCCGTGCCGGATTCAGCATTTATACAATAATACTTTCCTCGCTCAAAGGCCGTAGCGGTGTGCCACACATCTGAACGAGCCGGCTTGGTGTCATCCACACCATCTTCCGCAAACACGCGCGGGAGAACATTATCGAGACGTATCGACGTGATTTTCATCCTACCGGTTTACAATTTTAGAAATATTTGACATAAATGAATCATCAGTACCTGTAAATTCAATCTCAGCCTCAATGACAGAATCCTTTACATGCACGTTTCCTTTCAAGCCGAAATCGTCGTGCGCCGACAGATTAGCAATTATTTTTTTAGGTATATCGAAAGAAATCCATGCAATGCAGTCCGCCAAGTCCGCAGGATTGACTGCCGAAGATTCCGACTGATAACGTGTGTGGATGGCAACCTTATCGCCCTCGGCCGTACCGTAAAATTCAGCACCGTCGAACTCTGCGGAAAATGAAGAACCGGATACCTGACAGGGAATCATATTATCCTTAAGCTCTCTGCCGATTCCCTTGACCATTGTTGAAGCTATGACAGGAGAAGAAGAAGTCAGGGTAATATTTGCAGAAATCTTGTCGAAATCAGTAATGGCATCACCGTCAACGCTGATGTCACCATAAAGAGGACCTGAAAGCATAGCAGAAGCCATAGAGACCTCGGTTCGCGATAGTCCATGGTCGAAAAAGCGTCCGACAGGCATAATTATCGGCGAGAAATCGCATCTGGCAACAGCGAAAGCAAATAAGGCGTTCTTGTTTACATCGGAAGCCCATGAGCCTATATGCTCATAAGAAGCGGCCGGCAACCAATTGACAGCCTGACCGACCTTGGAATCGTGATTGCATAGCTTTATGAAAGCCTTGCTTCCCGAAAGTTCAACATTTAAGGAGGCATCAGTGTCGCCTATATTACTTACAGCTGCAAGAGACTTTACATTTTCGAGAATATCGCGCTTCCACTGAGGCAGAGGCACCGATGCCAGCTTGATTACAGAATCGGCCATCGCTGCAACTTCGTCGAAAGATGAAGCAGGAACTGCCCGAAGATAATCCTCGTCAACGGCGAAGCCTATAGCGCGCTGCTCATCAAGGAAAATGGTATATGCACCGGCATCTTGCTTCTTGAAACCAAGCGAAGACAATGACTTCTCAAGTTCACCACGGTCTTCAACAGCCATGAAAAGGAATGCATTCTTTTCAAGTTTCTTATAGTAGGCAGCCGCCATGCGGTCGAGACTCAAGCCCTTTACTTTCTGAATATCGTCAGAAAGATTATTGTCTGAGAGTTTAAGCAAAACATCATAAAACTCCTTGGGGTTGGCCACCACAACGGCATCGGCATCGGCGCCGACGGCGTCAATCGGATTAGCTATTTCGTGTTTGCTACAGGAGGCAAGGATGAGGGATACCGCAAGGATAGCGGAGAAAATGAGATTGATTTTCATATTGGTCGAAAAATGGAGGTGCATCAGGCGGCCGCACGAACAGTGCGCCCCCGCCATCATGGTGCAAAATTACAAATAATATCTTTGTAACAAGCAAATTTAGTGAATTTTTAGTAATTTTGCAGTCACTAAACAATCCCGGTAAAAAATGGACTTCTTATCAACACGTGTAGAATCGCTCGCAGTGTCGCAGACACTTGCCATGTCGCAAAAGAGCTCTGAGCTTCGCGCCCAAGGCATAGATGTAATCAATCTATCGGTAGGTGAACCGGACTTCACCACTCCCGGCCATATAAAGGAAGCCGCCAAGCGAGCTATAGACGAGAACTACAGTTTCTACTCGCCGGTGCCCGGCTATCTGTCGCTCCGCGAAGCCATATCGGCCAAACTGAGCAAGGAAAACGGCCTTAACTTCAGCCCGGCTCAGATAGTTGTGAGCAATGGTGCCAAGCAGGCATTGTGCAATGTAATATTATCCACAATAAATCCAGGCGAGGAGGTAGTGATACCTACACCGGCATGGGTGAGCTATGTAGAGATGGTGAAACTTGCCGAAGGCAAAACCGTCACAGTAGAGGCCGGCATAGACACCAACTTCAAAGTGACTCCCGCACAGCTCGAAGCCGCCATCACCCCAAAGACAAAAATGGTGCTTCTCTGCTCTCCATCCAATCCTACAGGCAGCGTATACACCAAAGAGGAACTGCAGGGACTGGTAGACGTAATAGTCCGTCATCCGCAGATATTGGTTCTGTCGGATGAAATCTATGAGCACATCAATTATACAGGCAGCTTCACATCGCTGGGCTCATTTTCAGAAATCGCAGACCGTACAATTATCATAAACGGTGTCTCAAAGGCTTACGCAATGACCGGCTGGCGTATAGGCTACTGTGCCGCTCCTGTTGCAATAGCCAAAGCCGTATCGAAGCTGCAAGGCCAGTACACCTCCGGTGCCTCGTCAATTGCCCAAAAGGCTGCAGAAGCCGCCTATACCGGCTCACAGGAATGCGTGTCCGAAATGTGTGCCGCATTCCGGCGCCGCCGCGACCTGGTTGTGGAACTCGCTTCACAGATTCCCGGATTTAAGGTTAACGTGCCTATGGGTGCGTTCTATCTCTTCCCCGAAGTTTCAGCCCTAATAGGAAAACGCTTCGGCGACAAGGTTATTGAAAGCTCAGGCGACCTGACAATGTATCTCCTTGAAGAGGCACACGTAGCGACAGTGGACGGCGCAGCCTTCTGCGCTCCCGGCTATATACGCTTCAGTTATGCCACAAGCGACGACAATCTGCGCTCGGCAATGGCTCGCATAAAGGCTGCGGTGGAGAAGCTTGTGTAAACCCATTTGCACTATTTGCGCTTGCTGAAGCAAGCACTTGGACAAAAAATACTTTACACTTTATATC
>PPYF01621617.1_pt1 | contig 13037 bp, 10 predicted proteins | sample 1559871 | NCBI WGS metagenome assembly PPYF01 (sample SAMN08240021, study PRJNA423297) | Human gut metagenome, whole genome shotgun sequencing project. | reverse complement strand
GTCCTCATACATCCCCAACTCCCGCAGGCAATGCTCCACGTACCAGCGCCAGGAGGAGGACACCACCCCAAAGGGAATGCCCCGGCGGCGCAGGGCGTCCAGGGCCTCCTCCAGGCCGGGCATCGGCCCCACCCGGTACTCCTCCAGCAGCTGGCAGACCAGCCGGAAGTGCCGCTGGGACAGCTCCTCCGCCGTGGCCGGCCCGCCGAAGCGGGCCACCAGAGCCTCATAGAGCTGAAGGTTGGACTTACCCGCGATCTCTCCGGCGTCCGGGGGCGCGCCCCCGGACAGGCTGCGGGCCAGCTGTGCATAGGCCATGCGGTGGTATGGCTCGGTGTTGCGCAGGACGCCGTCCAGATCAAACAGGACGGCCGCAAAGGGCGGGGCTACACCTTCCATTTGGGGTTGTCGATGACGGCGGGCCTTCCGTCCCGCTCCACCACCAGCTTCCGGTAGCCCTTCTCCTCGATGGTGCCGTAGTCGTGGCCGGCGTCCCCCCGGTAGACGAAGAACATCACCAGAGGCTCGGTGCCGGTGTTGATGCTTCGGTGGGCCCAGCGGCCGGGGACATAGAGGGCCTCGCCGGGGCCGATCTCCTTCCAGTCCACCTGGCCCTCGGGGGTCTCCATCAGCATCATGCCGCGGCCGCTGAGGCCGTAGTAGATCTCGGAGGTGTCCAGGATGGTGTGAAAGTGGCCCTTGGTCATGAAATACTCCTCCCCCACCTTTCCGGGGTAGAGGATGGTGGTGCCGAACTGGAGCACGCCGGAGTCGTCTTCGGGCAGATCCAGGCCGTAGAACTCATACAGCAGGGGGTCGCCCCCCTCCACCATGGCCCGGGCCGCCGCCTCATTGGCAAACTGGGCGACCATGTCGGACACTCTGCGCTGGGTGGGCTTGACCTTGCCGCTCGTGCAGAAGCCGCTTACAAGGTCAAAGTCCAGCACAAACGGTTTTACATCGGACATAAGAGGCACTCCTTCTTTCTTACTTGACGATCTGGCCGCGGATGCTGCGGTCCACCGTAAGGGCGATGGCCGCCAACACAAAGATACCAAAGACAATGTTCTGATAGTAGGCGTTGACACCGATAAAGTTCATGCCGTTTTCAATGATGGCCACGGTAAACACGCCCAGGATGGTGCCCAGCTCGCTGCCCTTGCCGCCGGCCAGCGAGGTGCCGCCCAGGGCGCAGGCCGCCACAATCTTTAGGGTAAAGGGGTCGCCGATGGTGGGGGCGCTGGAGCGGAGGTTGGCCGCCAGGAAGATACCGGCCAGAGCGGCCAGCACACCGTTGATGGCAAATACCAGAATCTTTGTCCTATCCACGCCCATACCGGCCACCCGGGCAGTGCGCTCGTTGCCGCCGATGGCAAAAATGGTCCGTCCGCTGGGGGTGTAACGGGTAACACAGTGGATGAACAGGATAATGGCGATTGCCACAATCAGGGGCAGGCCCACCACACCGAAGGCGATCTTGTACCACTCCACGGTGCCCCACAGGGCTTTGGGCACCGACTCGGGGTTCTGCGTGATGAGGAGGGCCACCGACTGCCATAGGGACATAAAGCCCAGGGAGGCGATGAAGGAGGGTACCTTCAGCTTGACGTGAATGATGCCCAGCGCCAGACCGGAGGCCAGGCCAAACGCCAGAGAGACCGCCATGGCCGCCAGGCTGGTGAGGAGAGGATTGCTGAAGCTGTCCTGGAAGGCCAGCATCAGGTGGATGTAGGTCACGTTGGATACGGAGCACACCGCGCCCATGGACAGGTCAATGGAGCCGAACAGAAGCACCATTGTCATGCCTGCGGACATAATCATCAGAGGCGCCGTGTCGCGCAGCAGGTTTTTGAGGTTGCTGGTGCCCAGGAAGTTGTCCTGGGTCAGGGAGAGGGCTACCAGCAGAATAATGATGGCCGAAAAGCTGAAGTATTTTGTGATGTTGTCCCGCAGCCATGCACTCCTGCCGGACACACTGGGAGTTTTTGTCTTCATAGCTCGATTCCTCCTTACATCATCAGGCTGACCACGTCAACCTGGGAGGGCTTGTGGTCGGCGGGGGCGTCAAATTCGCCGGTGACCAGGCCGTCCTTCATGACGAGCAGGCGGGAACACAAGCCGATACATTCGTCTGTTGTATCGCCCAGTACGATTACAGCCTTGCCCTCATCCGTCATGTCGCGGATCAGGGCGTAGATCTCCTCCTTGGCGCCCACATCGACGCCGCGGGTGGGGTGGTTGAGCAGCAGGATGTCCGCACCGCTGGCCAGGGCCCGGGAGAATACCACCTTCTGCTGGTTGCCGCCGGAGAGCTGGCGCAGCAGCGCCTGGGGCCCGGGGGTCTTGATCCGCAGCTCGCCAATCCAGTGCTTGGCCTGCCTGCGCACCGCCGCGCCCGAAACAAAGGGTCCCTTGGCCATCTGCTTGGCGTTGGACAGGGCAATGTTATCCTCCACCGACAGGGTAGAGACGATGCCCTCAAACAGGCGCTCCTTTGGGATCATAAGGATGCCCTCCCTCAGCGCCTGCTTGGGCGAGCGGAAGCGGACGGCCCTGCCGCGGACCGAGATTTCCCCGAAGGAGGGCTTCTCGTCGCCGCAGAGCACCTCGCACACCTCTTCCGCGCCGGAGCCCACCACGCCGCACAGGCCCAGCACCTCTCCCCGGTGAAGTCGGAAGTTGACATGCTTGAAGATTCCGTGCAGGCCCAGGTCTTTGGCCTCCAGAAGTACATCATCCTGGGGTGCGGTCTGGCGGTCCAGATGGTAGTACTCCGTGGTGGTGGACTGGCCCACCATCATTTCGTACAGCTTGGCCTCGTCGGCGTCCCTGGTGTCCAGGCTGCCCACGCTGGTGCCGTCCTTATAGACATAGATGCGGTCGGTGACCTCCAGAATCTCGTTGAGGTGGTGGGAAACAAAGATGACCGCATGGCCCTGGGCCGCGATCTTGCGCATCTGCTTGTAGAGGTTTTCCACCTCAGCCTCGTTGAGCACGGAAGTGGGCTCGTCCAGCAGGATCAGACAGTGTTCGCTGCCGGACTGCTTGGTGACGTTCATAACCTTGGCGATCTCCACCATCTGGCGGGTGGCGAAGTTCAGATCGCTGACCTTTTTGGTGGGGCTGATGTTGGTGATGTCCACCGCGGCCAGCACCTCGGCGGCCGCCCGGTTCATCTTGGCCCAGTTGATGACACCGGCCCTCTTGAAGTCCTTTTCATGGCCAAAGAAAATGTTCTGGGCCACGTTCAGGGTAACAATCAGGGACTGCTCCTGAAAGACCATGCCCACGCCCGCCTTGTTGGCGTCCATGGGGGTCTTGGGTTCATAGGGGGCGCCGTGGAAGCTCATGGTACCAGAGGTCTGGGGCTGGGCGCCGATAATGATCTTCAGCAGGGTGGACTTGCCCGCGCCGTTCTCGCCCACCAGACCCACGATCTCGCCGGGGTGGATCTCAAGCTCCACTCCCTTCAGGGCCTGGGTGCCGCCAAAGGTCTTGGTGATGTCCTTGGCGCTGAAGAGAATCTCCGTTCCAATCCGGCGGCCGTCCTTGGTCACGGTCTCCGCCACTGCGGAGGGGCCGTTCTTGCGTTCCAGTTCACTCATTCTGCCCGCCCCCTTATTTGCTGATGACCTTGGCGCCGCGGGCCGCAGTCAGGATGACGGCCACCAGGATGATGACACCCTGGACGCCGGTGCGGATGTTTGGGTTGACGTTCAGCATGACCAAGCCGTTATCCAGCACCGTCATAATCAGCACGCCAACAATGGTGTTGACCACGCCGCCCTTGCCGCCGGCCAGCGAAGTGCCGCCGACCACCACGGCCGCCTGGGCGGGAAACATCTTGTCGTCGCCGATGGCGATCTGGCCCTGGCCCAGGCGGATAGCGCCGATGACGCCCGCCACGCCGAACAGGAAACCGGCCAGGGTAAACACGCCGATTTTGACTTTTTCCACGCTGACGCCCACGGAGCGCGGAATGTTCTCATTGGTGCCCACGGCGTAAATATGCCGGCCGAAGGCGGTATACTCCTGAATAAAAAAGCACAGCAGGAACATCACAATGGCAACCCAGGTGATAAAGGGGATGCCCAGGAAGGTGGTGGTGGGCAGAGCCGTAATAACGGGGTCCTTGATCGTGGGAGGATGCCCCTGGTAAGAGACCATACCGATGCCCTTGCAGATGTACATAAAGGCAAAGGAGGCCATGAAGGAGGGGATTTTGAGGTAGACGTGGCACAGGCCGATGAGCAGACCGCAGAGCATGCTCACACCTACCGCAATAACCACGCTGAGGAAACCCAGATCGTACGCAAATTCACTGTTGAGGACAAAGCAGGCAAACAGGGAGCCCGCCATGCCCACGCTTCCGTCAATGGACAGATCAATGCTGCCCAGCATAATGACAAAGGTCAGTCCCAGGGCCACTACCAGGGGCAGGGCCATCTGGTTGAGAATATTCATAATATTCTTGGGGGAGAGGAAGCTGGCCCCACAGACAATGAGAAAGACAACCACAAGACAGGCCAGCACGATCAACGGTGCCAGCTTCATCATTTTTGCGCTGCGGTTTTCACTCTTGATGCGTTCGGCGAACTCTTCCGTGATGGTCGCCGCAGGATTTAATTTCATCATAATCGTCGCTCCAATTTCGCTCTAGGACGGACCACTCCCTCACACCACGGCAGCGATCTCTGACGGCGAGACTTAATATGAAGCCGGGGCTGGGACCACGATCCCAGCCCCGGCCGTTCTGACTATCCGTTATTCAGGATTGGTGCTCCGGCCGGTCACCCGGCCACGCGGCAGTCAAAGGGACGGCTGAAGTCAAACTCCGGCTTGTAGTTCTGCCAATCCTTTGCGGCCTCGGGGCTGTCAATCAGCACAGTGGGGGTGGCAAACTCGCGGAAGTCGGCGGGCAGCGCGGCGGGGTCCAGCAGGCCGGCCCAGGCCGCGTAGCAGATGGCCAGGGTATAGCCGCCCTGGAGGTATCCATTGGAGGAGACGGTAGCAGTGGCCTCGCCGTTGGCAATGGCCTCCACAATATCGGTGTTGGCGTCAATGCCGCACACGCCGACCTTACCCTTCAGGCCCGCCGCGTCCAGCGCCTGTAGAGCTCCAGTGGCCATATTGTCGTTGGCGCACCAGATGCCGCCCACGTCGGGGTACTGGGTCAGCCAGGTTTCGACCAGAGCCAGAGCCTCGTCGGTGTTCCAGTTGGCCGTGTCGTCCGCCACGACCTCAATGTTGGGATACTCCTCCAGAGCCTTCTGAAGGCCCTCATAACGGGCGTTGGACGCGGTGTTGCCCAGCAGGCCCTGCACCACGAAGATCTGGCCCTCGCCGCCCATGGAGTCGAACAGGGCCTTGGCGATATTGTAGCCGTTCACCACGTTGTCGGGGGAGGTGTGGATCACCCAGTTGGGGTCCAGATCGGAGGGGCCCACATCGGCGGGCTTGTTCCAGGCCGTGCCCAGATAGCCGCCGGACTCCGCCATGGCTTCAGCCAGGGAGTAGGCAATGGTGTCCTCGTTGGGATCGGCGTAGGCAATGGCGTTGCCGTTGGCCTTGGCCGCAAACTGGCGCATGTTGTCGACTTCCTTGGCGCTGTCGCCCTGGGAATCCAGCACCTGCATCTCATACTTCTGACCGATGGAATCCAGATATTCGGCAAAGAGCTTCATGCCCTCGTTGATCGTGGCGATGTACGGGTTCTCCAGACCGCGGACAGAGACGGCCAGGTACAGGGTGGTGTCCAGCTTTTCCTGTGGGATCTGGGCGGGATCGATCACAAAATTGGCATAGTCTACGTCGTTCTGGGCGGGAGTGGTCTCGCCCTGAGCCGGGGTGGTTTCACCGCCGCCAGTGGGGCTTTCAGCCGGATCTGTGCTGCTGCCGCAGCCGGCCAGCAGTCCGACCAGCATGGATGCGGAGAGGACCGTTGCAATGAGTTTCTTCTTCTTCATTCGGGTGTTCCTCCTTCTTGTATTGGGTTGCCTTGCTTACAAAACGGCCGTTGTCCGCGGCCGACTTTGTGTTTATGGTATCCGGTTTGCGCCGGACTGCGTTGCATTGATACTATGTAGTAACATATCGTTGCCCTTAGTATAGCTCAAATTTTAAACTTGTCAATATAGCTTTCATAAATTGGTGCATAATTTACGTTTTTTCACTGTCCAAATTATTGATTCTGCACACAAGCGTAATAGGAACCGTTTTTGTATCATAATATATGCAGTATCATACCGCTTATTTCCTTCCTTTTCCATGGAAATATGTATAAAACTCATTTTATTTTTACATCTAATTTAGTTGCATTTTTAAATGCTTTGTGTTATGATCTCTCTTGTAAATACATGGTGCTTTGTTTTTTATCTTGTTATGTAGTGACATTCCAATATTACGATATTCATTAAAGGAGGGCCTTTTTTATGAAAACGCTGGTCGTCGAGAGAGATGGCAGGATTACCGTTCACGAGGTCAACAAGCCCCGGTACAACGAGTATCAGGCGCTGGTTAAGACCATTGCCTGCGGCATGTGCGGTACCGACATCAAGCTCATCCACCGCACCTTTAAGGGCTTCCCCGAATCGGTCTACCCCATTATGCTGGGCCATGAGGGCGTGGGCGAAGTCGTGGAGGTGGGCTCCAAGGTCAAAGGCCTTAAAGTGGGCGACAAGGTGCTGCTGCCCTTTGTGGATCCTGACCCGGAAAACCTGCCTGGGCTGGGCTCCGGCTGGGGCGCGTTGAGTGAGTACGCTGTGGTGTGCGATCCCAAAGCCCCCTGGCCCGGCGGCGCTCCCGACTGCGCCTTTGCTCAGACGGTGCTGGACGACGATCTGGACCCCGTGGACGCCACTATGATCGTCACCTTCCGTGAGGTGCTCTCCAACATCCGCTATTTCGGTATCCAGCCCCAGGACTCCGTGGTAGTGTTTGGCTGCGGCCCTGTGGGTCTTACATACTTGAAGTTTATGAGCCTGCTGGGTGTAAAGGATCTGGTGGCCTGCGACATCCTGCCCGAAAAACTGGAGCAGGCCAGGAATTACGGTGCTACTCACCTCATTAACAGCAAGGAGTGCGATGTGCGCGCCGAGGTGCGCAAGCTTTTCCCCGGCGGTGTGGACTACGTGCTGGACGCGGCCGGTTCCCCCGCCATTGTAAACCAGGGCATGGGGCTTATCAAGGACCGAGGCTCAGTGCTGTGCTACGGCGTGCCCGAGAAGGAGGAGGTCACCATCGACTTCAGCCCTGCCGACTACAACTGGCGCGTCATTTACCAGCAGATGCCCCGCAAGCGCGAGGAAGGCGAGGCCCACGCCCAGGTGGTAGAGTGGATGCGCTCCGGTGAGCTGAACATTAAGGACTTTATTTCCGACTACTTCACCTTTGACCAGGCCGTGGAGGCCTACCAGAAGCTGCTGGACCGCAAGATTCTGAAAAAGGGCATTATTACCTTCTAAAAAGTACAATGAGAGGCCCCCGGCGCGTTGCGCCGGGGGCTTTTATAATGGCTTCGCTTCCGTCAGATCCGTCCGCCGCCGCGTCCACCGTGTCGGGGGAGATCCCCACCGCCGAAGCCGAAGTCGGCCCGCTTGCGGCGGAGGAACCAGACCGACAGCAGGCAGGAGAGCAGCTCCGCCAGCGGCACGGCCAGCCACACGCCGTCCACCTCCAGCAGCCGGGGCAGCAGAAGCAGCCCCAGCAGCAGGAAGCCGAAGGTGCGGGCAAACGAGATAATGGCGGAGGTGCGCCCATCGGACAGGGCGGTAAAGAGGGCGGAGGAGAAGATATTTACCCCGGCAAAGAGGAAAGCGGGGGCAAACCGTCGAAAGCCGTCCAGGGCGATGGCGTACACCGGAGAGCCGGGTGTGGAGAAGATCCCCACCACCACCCCGGACAGGGCCAGGGCCACCGCCAGAATAGCCACGGACGAAACCAGGATAAACCGCAGGCAGTAGCCGAAAATACGCCGCATCCGGTCATACCGCCCCGCCCCCCGGTTGAAGCTGAACACCGGGGCCACCCCCATGGAGAAGCCCATATACAGGGCCACCAGAAGGAACTGGGCATAGAGCACGATGGTGATGGCGGACACGCCCGCCTCCCCCAGGTAGGCCATCATAATAGCGTTAAAGAGAAAGGTAGTCACCGCCATGGACAGGTTCGTCACCATCTCGGACGCGCCGTTGAAGCAGGCCCGGCCCAGCATGCGCAGATCCCCGTGGGGGCGGCCAAAGCGGAGCCCCTGCCGGCGGAGCAGGAAAAAGAGCACCCCCGCCACGGCGGGAATCGAGTAGCCCGTAACAGTGCCCAGGGCAGCGCCCAGTATGCCCATCTGCATAGGCCCCATATAGAGATAGTCCAGCACGGCGTTGGTGACGCCCGCCGCAGTCGCCAGCCCCAGGCCCAGGCCGGGCCGCCCGGCAGTGACAAAGAAGCTCTCAAAGAGGAGCTGGAGCATGGCCATGGGTGCAAAGCAGAGCTGCACCCGCAGATAGGTGACCGTATCGTCCAGCAGCAGATCGCTGGCCCCCAGCAGCCGGGCCAGCGGCCCGGCGAACAGGGCCCCCGCCAGGCAGACCGCCAGGCCGATGCACACCGCCACCAGGGCCAGAAAGCCGAAGTCCCTCCGGGCCTCCTCCAGATATCCAGCCCCCATCTTGTGGGCCACCACGGCGGAGCCGCCGGTGCCCAGCATGATCCCCATGGCCAGGGTAAAGCTGATGGCAGGATAGGCCACATTGGCGGCGGCCAGGGCGTTCTCTCCCACCAGGCGGGCAATCAGCACCCCGTCCACGATGGTGTAGAGGCTGACCACCAGCATCATAATAATGGTGGGCAGGGCAAAGCGCAGCAGCCCCGGCAGGTGGAAGTCGCGGTCCAAGCGGTTGGTCATGGATAAATGTCCTCTCTTTCTCATGGCTGTTTCTCCGGCCTGCGACCGGTACAGATGGCGCAAAGTCTGGCTCCATTATACCATTCCGTACCGCTTTATGGTATAAGAAACCACTGTCGGCCGTCAAGTGCGGTATGAAGCCTTGGTCATGGCCGGAGGACGGTTGCCGCCGGGCCTGCTTTCTGTTATAATGGAATTAACTCTAAGGAAAATCCGAGAAGGGGGCATTTTCATGCGGAAGGTGACCTGTGCGAGTTGCGGCCGGCCCTACGACTACGACAGCGACGACTTCTGTCCCAAGTGCGGCAGCTACAATCCCCCGCCGGACCGCGCAGGGGCCCGCCCGGCGCAGGCTCCGCCCGCCCGCGTTTCGGCCGCTTCCAAGGACCGGCCGCGCCCGGCGGCCCAGCCCAAGACCCCACCGGTGGGCCCCCGGACGGTGTCCTACGGCGGCCCCCAGGGAGGGACGCCCTGGGAGGAGCCCCCCGCACGGAGGCAGCGCTCCCCGCTCAAGCTTCTGGTGCTCGTGCTCGTGTCGCTGTTCCTCCTCTGCATTGTCCTGCCCTTCGTGTTGGGTCTTATGCTTAACCTGTCCGAAGCCTTTGCGGGCCGCCGCCCAGAGCCGGGGGCGGTTGCCCAGGCGGAGCCCGCCGGCGGGACTCACGCCCTTTGGGAGCCCTTTTCCATTCACGGTACCCAGCAGGTGACCGTGGAGGACCCCTGGGAGGTGGATCTGACCTACGTACCCCTGGCCCGGCGGGAGGGCTTCCGCTGCCTGGCCGTGGATCTCTGGGTGGAGGGGGGCGAGCGCCGGGACGACCTGACCTTTTTTCCCGCCGAGCTGCGGCTGGAGGACGGCACCGCCCTTCTGGCGGAGGACGACGCCTCCCTGGCCCGGCAGCTCAAGGACGCGGGGGTATATCTGGTCACCCTCTCCGACGCCCAGTGGGAGGACCCCCTGTACGGCCAGATGATCTTCTTTGTCCCCGAGGATGCCTCCGGCGGGGCCGTGCTGGCTTTGTACGAGGGGGAGCCGGACAGCAGCACCCCCTCTGCCGTCCATCAGATTCCCCTGGAGCTGCCCTGGGGCGCGGTCGGAACCGTGTAAAAAGGAGCAAATCAGATTGAATAACATCACTCTCATCGGCATGCCCGGCTCGGGCAAGAGCACCGTGGGCGTCCTGCTGGCCAAGTCTCTGGGCTTTCAGTTTGTGGACGTGGACCTCCTCATCCAGCAGCGGGAGGGGGCGCTCCTGCAGGAGCTACTGGACACCCGGGGCGTGGAGCCCTTTCTGGACGCGGAGGAGGCGGCCGTCCGCTCCCTGGCCTGCACGGGCGCCGTCATCGCCCCCGGAGGCAGCGCCGTCTGCCGGGCGGGGGCCATCGGCCACCTGAGGGCCCTGGGCCGGGTGGTCTACCTCCACGTCCCCCTCCCGGAGCTGGAGCGGCGGATACACAACATCACCACCCGGGGCATCGCCATGGCCCCGGGCCAGACCCTGGCCGACGTCTATGCCGCCCGGGAGCCCCTCTACCGGCGGTACGCCGATCTCACCGTGGACGTGGGGGAGGGGAGAGGGCTGGAGGAGACGGTGGCCGCCGTGCTCCAGGGCCTGCTGGGGCTCAACACCGCCCAGGCCCAGGGCTGAGCCGCGCCCACTTGTATTTTTCCAAATTTGTGGTATACTTTAGGAGTACGAATATCGCGTGCGAAATGCCCGCTGGTTTTCCGGCGGGCTTTGCCGCGTTTTCCCCCACCTCTGCGCGGTGGGGTATGACCCGCAACCGCCCCCCGGCGCAGGAGGGGCCAAAACGCTGTAAAGGACGAACAACATGACCTTTCAAGAACTCGGCCTCAACGAGCCCATCCTGCGGGCCCTGGCCGACCAGGGCTACGAGCAGCCCTCTCCCATCCAGGCAAAAGCCATTCCCCCCGCGCTGACCGGCCGGGACGTGCTGGGCTGCGCCCAGACCGGCACCGGCAAGACCTGCGCCTTCGCCGCCCCCATTCTCCAGCAGCTCAGCGGCCGCAAGGCCCAGGGCCGCCCCATCCGGGCCCTGATCCTCACCCCCACCCGGGAGCTGGCCCTCCAGATCCAGGAGAGCTTTGAGGCCTATGGCAAGTACCTGCCCCTGCGCTCCACCGTCATCTTCGGCGGCGTGGGCCAGGCTCCCCAGGTGGAGCGGCTGAAAAAGGGCGTGGACATCCTGGTGGCCACCCCCGGCCGCCTGGGCGACCTCTACGGCCAGAAGCTCATCGACCTGTCCCGGCTGGAGATCTTCGTGCTGGACGAGGCCGACCGGATGCTGGACATGGGCTTCATCCACGACGTGCGCCGCATCCTTGGCTGGCTGCCCGCCCAAAAGCAGACCCTCTTTTTCTCCGCCACTATGCCCCCCGAGGTGCAGGGGCTGGTGGACTCCCTGCTGCACAACCCCGCCAGGGTGGCGGTCAACCCCATCTCCTCCCCGGTGGAGGTGATCGACCAGAAGCTCTACTACGTGGACCGCGGCAACAAGACCAGGCTGCTCGCCGCCCTCATCCGGGAGCTGGACGTGAAAAACGCCCTGGTGTTTACCCGCACCAAGCACGGGGCCAACAAGGTGGCCGGGGATCTGGTCAAGGCGGGTATCTCCGCCGCCGCCATCCACGGCAACAAGAGCCAGACCGCCCGACAGCAGGCCCTGGCCGACTTCAAGAGCGGCGCGGTGCAGGTTCTGGTGGCCACCGACATCGCCGCCCGGGGCCTGGACATTGAGGAGCTCTCCCACGTGTTCAACTACAACCTGCCCGACGTACCGGAGACCTACGTCCACCGCATCGGCCGCACCGGCCGGGCCGGGCGGGGCGGCACCGCCATCTCCTTCTGCGACATCAACGAGAAGGACGAGCTCAAGGCCATTGAGAAGCTCATCGGCCGCGCCATCCCTGTGGTGGAAGTCCACCCCTGGCCCATGGAGGTGCTGGAGCCCCTGCCCCGCGACAAGAAGGGCCGGGTGGTGAATCCAGAGGACGCCGAGGCCCGGGCCGCCGCCAAGGAGCGCCGCCGCCAGCGGGATGCGGCCAACAAGGCCGCCGCCGAGGCCCGAAAGGCCAAGGCCAACCAAAAGGTACTGGAGCAGCCTCCCCAGCCGGAGCCAGCCGGGGAGACCTCCGCCAAAAAGCGCCGCAAGCGGGGCCAGCGCAACAGCGCCACCCTGGAGGAGGCCCTGACGGCCACTGCCCCCGCCCGGCCGGTTCAGACGGAGTTTGCCGACTTCCACAAGCCCGACCCCCTGGCCAGCGACGTGATCATGGACGCCACCGCCCGCCTGCTGGCCCCTCGCGGCCGGGCCCAGACCGCACCGAAAAAGGACAAACCAGTTGAACAGCCCGCTAAAAAGCGGAAGAAGGCCGCCAGGCCCCCGGAACCCCCTGCGAAGCCGGAGCCCCAGGCGGCGCGGAAGCGCAAGGGCGGCGGACGCCACGGCGGCCGGGGCCGTCCCCCGGAGGTCACCCTGCGCACCAATGGGCAGAAGGACTCCACCGAGCAGCCCAGCCTGATGAAGCCCTACTACCTGAGCCATGACTAAACCAAGAGGACGCGCACACCTCCGGCGTGCGCGTCCTCTTTCTCTTCTGCGGCGGGGGCAAGAGAGACGCGGGCGGGGACAAGCCCCGCCCCTACAGTCCTGCGGGTATCAATCCGCCTCCTGAACAACGTAGGGGCCGATGCCCACATCGGCCCGCCGATCCGGCCGCAGATTGACCGCGGGCGGGTGTGGACACCCGCCGCTACATTTCTGCAATGGTACCGCTCCCTCCAAATGTAGGGGCGGCCCTTGTGGCCGCCCGCCCCAACCCTGCGGCGGGGACAGGACCCGCCCCTGCAATCCTGCGGGTATCGTTCCGCCTCCTGAACAACGTAGGGGCCGATGCCCGCATCGGCCCGCCGATCCGGCCGCAGATTGACCGCGGGGGGTGTGGGCCCCCGCCCCTACGGCTCTGCAATGACGGCGTCCCCCCGCAAAATATGGGGGCGGCGCTTTTACGCCTTCTTGGGCGGGTGGAGCCACCGGCCGAAGCGGTAGTAGAGCAGGATGGCCACGGAGGTGACCGCCCAGGTGATGGGGTAGCTGGCCTCCACAGCCAGCAGGG